>TARA_B110000037_G_scaffold21338_1_pt1 | contig 10930 bp, 14 predicted proteins | sample TARA_B110000037 | Tara Oceans TARA_B110000037 (sample SAMEA4397196) | marine metagenome | biome: Polar Biome; feature: [MIX] marine epipelagic wind mixed layer (ENVO:01000061); material: water (ENVO:00002006), including particulate matter (ENVO:01000060) such as... | depth 10-100 m
CATAGTAGAAATAATACAGCACATCTTGATAGAAACCATACTTGTTTTGGCAAAGTAGTTGAAGGATTAGAGGTTATTGATTTAATCAACGAAGGTGACAAGATTAATACCATTACTATCTCCTAATAATATAATTGTTGTTTAAAAACACATTTATCATAAACAGTGATAATGACAATGAGCTCCCAATAATTGGAGATATTACCTATAAAAATGACTCTAAGAATTTAGTGGTTTTTTGTCATGGGTTTAAGGGTTTTAAAGATTGGGGATGTTGGAATTTAGTAGCTGATTTGTTTTTTGAAAATGGTTTTAATTTTTTAAAATTTAATTTTTCTCACAATGGAGGCACTTTAGATAATCCTTTTGATTTTCCTGATCTACAGTCTTTTAGTTTAAATACTTATTCGCAAGAAGTAAAGGATGTTCATCGAGTAATTGATTATGTGACTTTAAATAAATACAACCATAAATACGAACATATTTATATTATTGGGCATAGTCGAGGTGGTGGGGTAGCATGTTTATCTACTAAGGATTATCCACTAATCAACAAATTAGTTACTTGGGCAGGAGTATCTGATTTTAAGCAAAGATTTCCTCTAGGAGAAGAATTAAGCAAGTGGAAGGCAAATGGAATAAGGTATATTTCCAATTCTAGAACAGGTCAAGAGTTGCCTATTTCTATTAACTTTTACAAAGATTTTATAGACAATGAGTCAAAACTTAGTATTAAAACAGCTTTATTGAACTATTCTGGTAAATTTCTAGCTTGTTATGGTTCTTTAGATCTTGTAGTACCTAACCAATATGCTTTAGATATGGCAAAATGGGCATCTAATTCAACTCTATTAAAGATAAGAACCAACCATACTTTTGGATCTAAACACCCATGGATTGAAACAAGTCTGCCAGATTCCTTAAAAGAAGTTTGTCTTAAAACAATAGATTTTTTAAAATCTGATTAAGAAATTAAATGGTAAATTAAACCTGCTATGGCTCCTCCAGTAAATGGTGCAATTACTGGAATCCAACTATATTTCCAGTCTGGTTTTTTACCTTTTCTTGGCAATAATGAATATACTATTCGAGGTCCAAAATCTCTAGCAGGGTTTATTGCATATCCAGTAGTTCCACCTAGTGTCATACCAATAACAATTACCAAGAGCCCAACAGGAAGTGCTTCCAAAGATCCAATGCCAAAATTATCAATAGGTGAATTATTCAAATCTATATTCGGATTGGCTATAAATAAAATTCCAAATACCAGCATAAAAGTCCCGATTAGTTCCGAGAAAAAATTATTTTTAAAATTTCTGATTGCTGGAGAAGTACAAAAAGTTCCGCGAATAGTGTTTTCATCTTCTGTTATTCTGTAATGGTCAATATATATTATGTAACATAACCAACTACCTACCATGGCTCCTCCAAGTTGACTTAATATGTACCCTGGTACAAAAATCCAAGAAAATTTCCCTGCAAATGCCAATCCTAAAGTAACAGCAGGATTTAAATGAGCTCCACTTGATTTGGAAGCAACGTAAGCGGCCACAAAAACAGCTAATCCCCAAGCGAAGGCAATTAGCAACAATTTAGTTTGTCCACTTCCATAGGTTTTTTTTAGATTGACATTGGCAACGACACCATTTCCAAGAAGTAGAAGTATTGCTGTTCCAATGAACTCCGATAAATAGGGATGAATTTCCATATTTTCAAAATTAATACAAAATATTCATTCTTTCTTTCCAATTAGATAAGATATTATCGTTTTCAGAACTATCAGGTAAAAATTCTCTGTCGTGTTTCCAAATGTCTTTTAAATCCTCTAAGGATTTCCAATAGCCAGAACCTAAACCAGATAAAAAAGCTGCGCCAAGAGCAGTAGTTTCTGTGAAAACCGGTCTAATTACTTTCGTTTCAATTAAGTTCGATTGAATTTGCATTAATAAATTATTATTGCTTGCTCCTCCGTCTACTTTAAGATTTGTAAACGTAGTGTTTGCATCTTTTTGCATATTTTGAATTATTTCATAGGTTCTTATTGCAATAGCTTCTAAAGCTGCACGAGCAATATGTCCTTTTTCAGTACCTCTGGTTATACCCATTATAGATCCAGTAGCTTTTGGATTCCAATAGGGAGCACCTAGACCAGAAAGAGCAGGAATAAAAGTAACTCCGCCATTGTCTTTTACAGATGCTGCCAAAGATTCAATTTCTGAAGCATTGGAAATTATACTAAGTTGATCTCTAAGCCATTGAATTAATGATCCACCAGTAAAAATACTTCCTTCAATAGCGTAATAAGTTTTGTTATTTAATTGGTAAGCAATAGTAGAAAGTAATTTATTTTTTGACTTTACTATTTTTTCGCCTGTATTCATCATACAAAAACATCCAGTTCCATAAGTATTTTTAATATCTCCTTCTTCCAAACACATTTGACCAAATAAGGAGGCTTGTTGATCTCCTGCTATTCCGGTTATTGGAATTTCCACACCTAAAATATCTTTAGAAGTATTCCCAATATGTTCAGAACAGGAAACAACTTTTGGTAAAATATTATTTGGAACTCCAATTAAATCAATTAATTCTTGATCCCATTTTAATTCTTTAATGTTGTAAATAAGTGTTCTACTGGCATTGGTTACGTCTGTTACATGCTGTTTTCCATTGGTCAACTTCCAAATTAACCACGAATCAATTGTTCCAAAAGCAAGTTGGTTATTTTTAGCAAGCAGGTACAAAGAAGGGTCGTTATCAAATATCCATTTAATTTTAGTCCCAGAAAAATAAGGATCTAATAAAAGTCCAGTTTTATCTTGAAAAATAGTTTCAAGATTTTGTTTTTTTAAATCATTGCATATTTCTGCTGTTCTTCTATCCTGCCAAACAATTGCATTGTATACAGGTTCTCCTGTTTTTTTATTCCAGATTACTGTTGTTTCTCTTTGGTTAGTAATTCCCAAAGAATGAATCCTATTTGCACTTATTTTAGTCTTTTTTAATACTTCTTTAATTGCTTTAAGTTGGGTTAACCAAATTTGATTAGGATTGTGTTCTACCCATCCTTCCTTTGGAAATATTTGTGGGAATTCAAACTGAGAAATACCTTTAACATTTCCCTTTTTATCTATTATTAAAGCTCTTGAACTACTCGTACCTGCATCAATAGAAAGTATGTATTTTTCCATTTTTATATTTAATTTAAGATTTTATCAAATGTTAATATTTTTATACTTGTAGGGAGTGAATTTTGGATAAATTACAAAGATTTTTGGATTCAATGTGAATTTATTACCAAATAGGTTATATCTTTAACTTTTAATGAAATCCACTGAGATTCTAAATAGCCTGCAAGTATCTCTAACTATCAACAGGCTTTGTTCTCAACTAATTGAGAACCACCACGATTTTTCTGAATCTGTTTTAATTGGTTTACAACCTAACGGCATATTTTTATCTAATAGATTGAAAAACTGTTTAGAAAATTCAATCAATAACAAAGTACTAACAGGATCTTTAGATATAACTTTTTTTAGAGACGACTTCGGAAGAAAAGATAAACCATTAATTCCAAGCGTAACAAATATTGATTTCTCTATTGAAAACAAAAAAGTAATATTGATTGACGATGTGTTTTTTACAGGAAGAACAGTGAGGTCTGCTTTAGATGCTGTTATGACTTTTGGAAGACCTCTTTCTGTGGAGTTTTTAACTTTAATTGAAAGAAGATTTGTTCAAAACCTACCGATTAGAGCAGATTACATAGGTAAATCTATTGATACTATTAAAGAAGAAAAAGTTACTGTTCTTTGGCAAGAAGAACATGGGAAAGACCAAATATTGTTGTATTCACCAATTTAAATATGAAAGAATTAAGTATATCACATTTACTGGGAATTAAGGACTTAACTAAGTCTGACATTGATGTTATATTTAAAACTGCAGATAGTTTTAAAGAAGTTATTAATAGACCTATTAAAAAAGTTCCAACTCTTAGAGATATTACCATTGCAAATTTATTTTTTGAAAATAGTACAAGAACTAAGTTATCTTTTGAACTTGCTGAAAAAAGACTATCTGCTGATATTGTAAATTTTACTGCTGGAAATTCAAGTTTAAAGAAAGGTGAAACATTGGTAGATACGGCCAATAATATACTATCAATGAAAGTTGATATTTTGGTAATGAGACATCCTCACTCTGGAGCAGCTAAATTTTTAGCAGAAAAAACCAATACTGTAATTATCAATGCTGGAGATGGCACTCATGAACATCCAACACAAGCTTTACTTGACTGTTATTCTATTAAAGAAAAACTAGGGGAGGTAAAAGGCAAGAAAGTAGTTTTAATTGGAGATATTAAACATTCTAGAGTTGCTTTATCCAATATATTTGCACTACAAAAACTAGGTGCTAAAGTAATGGTTTGCGGACCAACAACTTTGATTCCTAAGTATATTAATGAGTTAGGAGTTGAAGTTTCTCACGATATAGAAAAAGCATTAAAGTGGTGTGATGTTGCCAATGTTTTGAGAATACAATTGGAAAGACAAGACATTCAATATTTCCCATCAATAAGAGAATATGCTCAACAGTTTCAAGTAAACAAAGAAATATTACAGAATATTAAAAAACCAATAACAATTCTTCATCCAGGACCAATTAATAGGGGAGTTGAAATAACTTCTGAAATAGCGGACTCAGAAAACTCTATAATTTTAAATCAGGTAGAAAATGGTGTTGCTGTAAGAATGGCAATTATATATCTTTTAGCTGGCTCAATAAATCGTAGCTAAAGTTGAAGAATTATGTTATTTTTGTTAAAAAACTACTGAAAATTGAATTTTAAAATAGAAGATAAAGGAGATTTAACTATTGTTAGATGTGTTTCAGAAAAGTTAGATGCCTTAATCGCTCCAGAACTTAAGACTCTATTCCTTCATCACAGTAACAAGGGTTCTAATAACTTTGTTATTGATTTATCCCACGTTAAATATTGTGATTCTAGTGGTTTAAGTGCATTGCTAGTAGGAAACAGGATAATAAAAGAGAAAGAAGGTTCTCTAAATATTTTCGGATTAAATCCAATGGTAGAAAAAATTATTTCTATCTCACAATTAGATACTGTATTCAATATTTCAGAATCTGAAGAAACTGCTTTAAAAAACACCATATGAAAAATTTTATAATTATTACATTCTGTCTTTTTTCTTTCTCATTCACTCATTCCCAGTGTGTTCCTGATCCTATTTATGCTGATTCTACTTTTGGTGTTTGGCCAACTCCTCAAACAAATTTTCCTGCCGGGGATATTGGAGTATTTTACGATGAAGTAGTTTATTTTAAAGTTCCTAGAGATGCTGGAAACATTGATTCAGCAGCTGCTGGAACTTATATAGATTCTATTGTTCTTTCATCGGTATCTAATTTACCTCCAGGTCTTACTTATCAATGTGACATTCCCTCTTGCACATGGAATTATGATTCCATAGGCTGTGCTACAATTAGTGGAACACCTACTACCAATGGTTCTTATCAGATATCCTTAGATGCAACTGTATGGACACAGATTTTCCTTATTCCATTTCCGGTAGCTTATAGTTTTGATGGTTATACTATCAATATAGGTCTTACATCTGATAATTCCTTAGGTTCTAGTTTTTCTAATTTAACTCTTCAAGATGCTATTCCCAACCCTTCCAATAATACTACCAATATAGGTTACAGATCATTAAATTCTGAAAATATTTCTTTTCAAATAACTAATTTACTTGGGGAAATAATGATTCAAGATAATTTTATTTCAAATGTTGGAATAAACACTATTGGAGTAAATACTTCAATTTTTTCTAACGGAGTTTACCTTTATTCAATTAGTAATGGTCATGTTAGATCTACTAAAAGATTAATTGTCCATCATTAGAAGATTCTAACTTTACTCTATGAAGTTTGAGTTAACTATTCTTGGTTGTGGAGGAGCAATACCAACCTTAGACAAAAATCCTACTTCCCAATACTTAAATATTCAAGATCGACATTTTCTTATTGACTGTGGTGAAGGATCCCAGATTCAATTAAGAAAATATAAATGCAAATTTTCTAAGATTGATCATATTTTCATAAGTCATCTTCATGGAGATCATTTCTTGGGATTATTTGGTTATTTATCTACTTTAAGCCTTCTTGGAAGAACAAGCATTATGAATATATATGCTCCTAAAGATCTTATAGTTTTAATTGATGCACACAACGAAATTTCTGGAAAAAAATACAATTTTGAATTAAACTTTAAATCTTTAGATTTTAAAAAACCTGTTAAGATTTTTGAAGATAATATTTTAGAGATTTTTTCTTTTCCTGTTAGTCATTCTGTTCCATGTTGTGGGTTTTTATTTAAAGAGAAATTATCCCAAAGAAATATAATTAAAGAAAAAATCAAAGATTTATCATTAGGGATAGGGGATATCAAAAAATTAAAAAATAGAGAAAATTGTATTGTTAATGGAGAAACTATTCAATACGAAGATGTTACAGTTTTAGGAAATAAATCCCGATCCTATGCTTACTGTGCAGATACCAAATATGATGAGAAAATAATTCCATTTGTAAAAGATGTGGATGTAATCTACCATGAGTCCACATTTTTAGAAGAACTAAAAAGTAAAGCTTCTAAGACCAAACATTCTACAGCTATTCAAGCTGCCAAAATTGCTTTTAGTGCCAATGCAAAAATGCTAATTATAGGTCATTTTTCAGCCAGATACGATAGTGTTGAAAAATTCACTAAAGAAGCATCTACCATATTTGACAATACTATAGCAGCCTACGATGGATTTAAGTATCAAATTAAAATTTAATTAATTGAGCAATCTTCATTTTAAAACGACTGCTGATGGTTCTTCAACACTTTACAACCCATTGTTAGACGAGCACTACCATTCTATCCATGGTGCTTTACAGGAATCTTTGCATGTTTTTATTAAAATGGGATTTGTCAACTTTTCCAATACTTTTAAAACAGCTAAAAGTGTAAATATTTTAGAGATAGGTTTTGGCTCTGGTCTTAATTGTATTTTAACATATATAGAAAACTTAAAAACACAACTAAATGTAAATTATACAGCCTTAGAGCCATTTCCATTAGAAATGGATATTGTTGAAAATTTGGATTTTAATCTTAATTCAAAACAATTGGATATTTTTAAATTAATTCATGGATGCTTATGGGAAGAAACTGTTTCAATCCAAGAAAAATTTTTTCTCCAAAAATCACAATTGGAATTGGATTCTTTTAATACCATTAATTTATATGATATAATATATTTTGATGCTTTTGCACCTATGAAACAACCAGAACTTTGGACAGTGGATGTTTTTAGTAAATTATTTAACATAACTTCAATAAATGGAACTCTAGTAACTTATTGTGCTAAAGGACAAGTTAGAAGAGATTTAGAACATGTTGGGTACTCTGTTGAAAGACTAGAAGGTCCTCCTGGAAAAAGAGAAATGCTTAGAGCAACTAAAGTTTAAAAATTTATGTTATTTAGTTATACAATAATTATAATCATTGTTACTTGCTTAGTATCCTTTATCTCGTTTAACAACGATTCTTTAAAAAGAGAATTATTGTTTTCTCCTTATGATTTTTCGAATAATAAAAAGTGGTGGATTCTATTAACCCACGGGTTTATTCATGCAGATTTTCTACATCTGTTTTTCAATATGTATGTGCTTTATATTTTTGGACCTTTCTTAGAATCTTATTTCTTATCATCGTCAGAAATAGGCTGGATTTATTATATCTCTTTCTATCTACTTGGAATTGTTTTTGCAACTCTTCCATCAATATTTAAACACAAGGACAATCCTAATTACAGTAGTTTAGGGGCATCTGGAGCAGTTTCAGCAGTAGTATTTGCTTATATAATAATATTCCCTCTTAAAGAACTTGGTTTGTTATTAATCCCTGGATTATTTCTTCCTGGATTTATATTTGGAATTTTATATCTCTTAGCAGAAAATTATTTAAGCAAAAAACAATATTCAAATATTGCACACGATGCCCATATAAGTGGTTCTATTTTTGGGATATTTTTTATTATTGCATACGATTACAATAACCTATTAAGCTTCTTTAATGATATTGTTAATTATTTTTACAGCTTTTTATTATAATGGAATATCCAGTTAATTTTAATGGTGAAATAAAAGATGGTAATACCATTGGGTTTAATCAGCTTAAAAGAGGTTTTAACTTTGGAGACGGATTATTTGAAACCATAAGAGTATACGATGGGAAAAGCATTTATTTAGAAGCTCATTTAAATAGAATTTCAAGAGGTCTAGAGATTCTAAAAATAAAACAAAATTATTCCTTTAACCTAAATGCTTTAAAGAGATATATTAACGAACTTCTTATTTATAAAAATATAAAGGACGGAGGCAAGGTAAAGATTTATGTTTTTAGAAGTGGACAAGGCACCTATAAGCCAGAGTCAAATCAAATGAGTTTTCTTATAGAGGCTGTAGATATAGTTCACAACAAGTATGAGCTCAACAAAAAAGGATTTTTAGTAGATATCTACAGAGAATATTCAAAGACTGTTAATCAACTTTCTTTTTTTAAAACATCTAATTCATTGTTGTATGTTCTTGCAGCAGTATACGCAGAAGAAAAAAAATTGGACGATGTTTTTATTATTAATAATGACAATGAAATAATTGAATCTTCTAATTCAAATGTTTTTTTTCTCAAAGACGATATATTGATAACTCCTAAAACAAATAGTGGTTGCATACAAGGCGTTATGAGAACAGAAGTTATAAAGGCTGCCAATGACTTGGGCATAAAAGTATTAGAATCTACTGTTTATAAAGAAGATTTAGAAAAGTCAAGAGAAATATTCTTAACCAATGTTATAAATGGAGTAAGATGGGTTGGTGGTTACAAGAAAACAAGATTTTACAACTTAATTTCTAAGAAAATCGTTGAAAAGATAAACCAAGATTTAGCTAGTTATCTTTAGGGTTTATTGGGAAGTTGGCAATCGCTTTTAATTTACCACCCCTATTCAACAATACTTCCTTCCATAAATCTTCATTTTTGGAAAAAATATTTTCCTGAATTACATCTGTTGCAATCCAAGAGTTAGAATCAAATTCTGTTGCTAATTGGTTATTGGACCATCCTGAATAACCAAGAAAAAACTTAAGTTTATTAATATCTAAAATACCCATATTTATAAACTCTATAATTTGGTTAAAATCTCCAGATGTCCAGATTTTATCACTTATTTTAACAGAATTTTCTATAATATCTCCTAACTGGTGTAAGAAAAAAAGATTGCTTGAATTGACAGGTCCTCCGTAATGTACACTTATATTAGGGATTTCTATATCTGGAATTATTTCGTCTAATTTTATCTTTAAGTTGTTATTTAAGATAAATCCGTAAGATCCTGTTTTATTGTGTTCACACATGTAAATTACAGATCTAGCAAAATCGTCATCATCCATAAAAGGTTCAGCTAATAATAGCCTTCCTTTTTTTGGCTTTAGATTATTGAGCTTACTAATATTTGCGAAAGAAATATCCATTAGTATAAATCTAATTAAAAACTACTAAAAATCAAATCTAACTAATGAATTGCCGAACGCCAAGGAAGATTTTTTGAAACTTCAGCTTCTTTTATTAGAATTTCTTCAGTTCGTTTATCCACCAAGTGGTCTTCAAAATAGTATTTAGCCATTTTGATAAAAGAATCTATATGTTGTAATTCTTGAATGTATAAGTTAGTATAAAACTTTGCGATTTTTGGATCGTCCACAACCTCGCCAATAAGCTTAAACCTTTCAGATCCTCTTAGTTCAGCTACAGATGCAATTATAAGTCTATCCATAAATAGTTCGTCAGAACCGGAACGAATAATTGGCATAATGCCTTTTATATAAGGGTCTTTTTGAAAAACACCATTTAATTCATTTCCTCTGTATCTAATTAGTTCATAAACTTGTTTAAAGTGCAGTAATTCTTCTACAGATATTTGAATTAACTCATCAATAATTTCAGTTCTGTTTGGATATTTCGCAATTAAAGACAGGCACATGTTTGCTACTTTTCTTTCCGCATCTGCATGGTCTTGTAAAAACGAATCAATATCGCTTACTGCTTGGTGAGCCCATTCAATGGGCGTTTGGTATTTTAATTTTAATTCCATTTAAATTCTTTTCCAAAAATAAGGGGTGAATATTAGGCAAACTGTAAATAATTCCAATCTACCCATTAGCATTAATAAAGACAAAACCCATTTGCCAACATTGGGTATTTGGTCAAATGAATAGGAGGGGCCAACATTGCCAATGCCTGGGCCAACATTGCCAACAGCAGATGCAACAGCACTGATAGAGGTTATAATATCAATGCCTAAAGCAGTAAGGAAAATAGAGCCTATGGCAAATACAAATAGGTATAAGAAAATAAATGCCAATAGATTGAAAGTTATTTGGTTGGAAATAGAAGAACCATTAAGTATTACTGGTATAACAGCTTTTGGATGTAATCTTCTTTTAAACTCAAGTAATCCATTTTTGATTAGTAATATAATTCTCACAATCTTTATTCCTCCACTTGTACTTCCTGCAGAAGCTCCAGAGAATAGAAACAAAAAGAAAACAAACGACATGAAAGATCCCCATAGAGTATAATCAGCAGTTGAAAACCCAGTGGTAGTTATTATGGAAACTACTTGAAAACATATTTCTCTAAAGGATTTTAATAGGCTGATATTATTGGACATAGAATGGTAAGTAGTAAGAACTAATACGACAAAGAAAATTGAAGTTATGTACCATTTAAATTCATCGTTTTTAAGGATCTTATTAAATCTCATTTTTAAACCAAAATAGATAATGGTGAAATTGGTTC
>TARA_B110000037_G_scaffold13525_1_pt1 | contig 10922 bp, 8 predicted proteins | sample TARA_B110000037 | Tara Oceans TARA_B110000037 (sample SAMEA4397196) | marine metagenome | biome: Polar Biome; feature: [MIX] marine epipelagic wind mixed layer (ENVO:01000061); material: water (ENVO:00002006), including particulate matter (ENVO:01000060) such as... | depth 10-100 m
CATTCTATAAGATTCTATAATTATTTATAATATTTTATAAGAATCTATAATAGTTTATAAGAATCTATACATTGTATAATAATCTACAATAATTTAAGAATCTATACATTGTATAATATTTTATAAGAATCTATACATTCTATAAGATTCTATAATTATTTATACATTCTATAATTATTTATACATTCTATAATATTTTATATATTCTATAATAGTTTATACATTATTTTAATCCTTAAATATTAACAGTATAAACTTGACTTAACATTATGTTTTTTTCACAACATATGCGATAATGGAAATGAGGTTTAACTTCACGACCCATACCAACTTTATAACCATTTGGTAAATGTAATTTTATAATAACTTCATTATTTTTAACTTTTGTAACACCTACATTTTCATAATTATCATAAGCAATCCAAGGATTATCAAACACTTTATTATTATCAGTTTTATCCTCTTTTGCTGCCCAATATATTATTTTTTTACCATTATGACCTTCTGGTAATTCTAATGTATATTGATAAGAATAATTAACAGGATACTTTTCGTCAACTATAACAGTTGCTGGAAAAGCGGAATGTCCTAAAAAGGGCAATAATGTAGAAGGTTGTAGTAATAGGAATATAGCACCTACCATAATAATAATGTAAAACAATTTTGTTATAATATAATTGTCAAATACGACCAACATATATAAAATATGAACAATAGTGAAAAGTAATATAATACTTAAAATAATAAAATGTAACCAAATACGTAAATTCATATCCATTTTATAATTATTACACATATAAAAATGATTAATAATATTAAAATATATCAATATGACCGAATATAAGAAGCATGAATTAAGAACACATATTTTAGAACAATCTCCGGAGATGTATGTCGGGTCTATGTCTCCAGACGCATTTGATAGTTTTATAGTAAATGATGAAAATCAATTTATAAAGAAAACGATTACATATAGTCCTGCTTTATACAAGATTTTCGATGAGTTAGTTGTAAATGCCGCCGATCATGTAATTCGTATGAATATATCAGAACTTCCTGATAAAAATATTGTTAAAAATATTAAAATTAATGTTGATCGTGAAACAGGTACAGTTTCAGTATATAATGATGGTGACGGTATTTCAGTTGAAATACACGAAGATACTAAATTATATAATCCTTCATTAATTTTTGGCGAATTATTGACATCGGGTAATTATGATAAAGATAAAGTACGTCTTACAGGTGGTTTAAACGGATTAGGTGCTAAATTAGCAATTATCTTTTCGACAGAAGCTACTATTGAAACCGTTGATCATCGCAATAAAAAGATTTTTAAACAAACTTTTAAAGATAATTTATCAATTAAAGATAAACCTTCTATTCGTCAATCATCTAAAACACCTTATACCGAAATAAGGTGTAAGATTGATTTAGGACGTTTTGGTGTAACGACAATTACCGATGATATTTTCGCTTTATTTAAGAAAAGAACATATGAAATAGCAGCATTAACCCCTCCGAATGTAAATGTATTTTTCAATAATGCTAAAATTAATATTAAAGATTTTGAAAAGTTTTGTGTTAATTTTATTGAAGGACCGAAAGCTTTTGAAAAGTATAATGACCGTTGGGAAATATGCGCTGCTTTAAGTAATTATGGATTTGTTCATATGGCATATGTGAATGGTATTCATACACGATTAGGTGGAAAGCACGTTGATTATATCCAACAACAAATTGTAAAAGGTTTAGTTGATCTAGCAGCAAAAAAGAAAAAAATACTTAAACCACAGTTTATTAAAGATAATTTGTTTATCGGTATAAAATGCTTATTGAATAACCCGACATACGATAGTCAAACAAAGGATTTAATGAATCTACCACAATCTAAGTTTGGTTCTAAATGTGAAATATCCGATAAGTTTATACAAAAGCTTTATAAAGACAGTGGAATTATTGATAAAGCCTTAGTACTAAGTGATGCGCAATTAGATAAACAAATTGCTAAAACCGATGGTAAAAAACTGAATAAAGTTATTATTAAAGGATTTATGGATGCTCCGTGGGCTGGTACTAAAAAGTCAGATCAATGTTATTTATATATTTGTGAAGGCTTATCAGCACAAACATTATTTACATCTGGTAAAACGCAATTACGTAATCCAGAATCTTATGGATGTGCGGCTATTCGGGGAAAACTAATGAATTGTAAATCGGTTTCTACAACTAAATTAGCCCAAAATGAAGAAATATCTAATTTGAAGAAGATTTTAGGGTTAGAGAGTAATAAAACTTATACGGATACATCTAGTCTAAGATACAAAGGGATTATTTGTTTAGTAGATGCTGATCTTGATGGAACTCATATTAAAGGCTTAATCACTAATATGTTTCAATCTCAGTGGCCATCGTTATTCAAAATGAAAGGTTTTATTAAAACAATGTTAACACCAATTATTCGTATGAAAAAAGGCACTAATACGCAATATTTCTATACATCACAGGAATATGATGAATGGTGTAATAGTAATAGTGTTAATGGTTGGAATATTACTTATTTGAAAGGTTGTGGTTCTTCAACATCTGAAGAGGGTAAGCAGTTTTTTAAGAATATGAAAATGGTAACTTATACATATGATGATAAATCTAATGAAGCTTATGATTTAGCATTTGATGCTAAATTGGCCGATAAACGTAAAGAATGGATTGCTGAATATGATAAAAATACAATTGTAGATTTATCGGAAACATTAGATGTTCCTTATACAGATTTAATTCATAAAGAGCTTATTCATTTTTCACATAGGGATATTGAAAGAAATATAAATAACATATGTGATTCGCTTAAAGAAAGTCAGCGTAAATTACTATTCAGTTTGTTTAAAAAGAAGATATATGGTAACAATGAAATTAAGGTATCTCAAATGGCCGGTATGGCAGCTGCTATGACTGCTTATCATCACGGTGATCAATCCTTAGCAGAAGCTTTGACAAAGATGGGCCAAAACTTTATTGGTAGTAATAATATTCCGTTAGTATCAGCGTTAGGTCAATTCGGTACTAGATTACACGGTGGAGGTGCGGATAGTGCTCAACCTCGTTACTTATTTACCAAAATATCACCGATGTGTTCGTTAATTTTTCGCGAAGATGATATGCCTATTCTGAAATATAAAGTTGAAGAAAATCAGAAAATAGAACCAGAGTGGTTTATAGGTGTTATTCCTACGGTGTTTGTAGTAAATGTAGCAGGTATTGGTACTGGATATTCTACCGAAATCCCTAACTTTAATCCGGACGAAGTCATTGATCAATGTATTCTTATATGCACTGAATTAGAAAAGAATGATGCTGATATTAAAAACGCTGAAGATTTATTAAAGGTTTATGATGTCATTAATAAAACCGTTATTAATGACTTAATACCACATTATCCTAATTTTAAAGGATCCATTAAAATAAAAGACGGTAAAGAGAATATTTACGAATCAACAGGTTGTTATCATTACATTGATGAAAATACCATCGAAATAACAGAAATACCTCTTAATAAGGCAATTGAAGATTATAAAGCAATGTTAGAAGACTTAGTACTTAATAATCAAATTAAAAACTTTGAAAACCATTATTCAGCTTTAAATATCCGCTTTGTAGTGTATTTAAATCAAACGGTTGACGATCCTATCAAGTTCTTTAAACTAGCATCAACCGTTGGTTTATCTTTAAATAATATGCATTTGTATAATGCTGATATTAAAATCAAGAAATATAATTCTACATCTGCTATAATGCGAGAATGGTGTTCTGTTCGTTTAACCTGTTATCACGAACGTAAAACGCATCAACTGAATGTTTTGAACAAAATGTATAAAAAACTTTCAGCAAAGGCGCAATTTATACAGGATATTATTGATGGTAAAATAAAAATTATGAATGTTGAAGATTCGTCGTTAATTTCTCGACTTGAAGAATTGAAATATCCTAAGTTATCTGATAAAGACGATGAAGACGATGAAGAAGTTGATAATACTAAAAATTATAATTATCTGTTAAGGATGCCTGTTAATTCTTTGACTAAGAATAATTTAGAAAAATTGAAGAAAAATGCGGAAGATGTGAATAAGCAAATTAAAGAATTAACTAAAACACCAATCTATAAAATATGGATGAAAGAACTAAATGAAGTTAAAATAGGTTATCAATTATATAAAAACGAGTTAGCAGAGACATATGAAAATGATTTATTATCTCTAAATGGTAATTCGACTAAAACAGTATTGAAAAAAAAAAAATAATTTTATAATGATAAATGGCTAGTTCGCCTTATATATGGGATACTGTTTCAAAATTAATTAACAATGTACCGTTAGATGTTACTATTGATATACCCGTATTGACAGAGTTAAATATGTATGATAATGCTGACTTATTAACCAAGTTAATAGCTTATAAAAAAGCTCGTAATATGGAAACAACATTAAAAGATATAAAAAAACAACTAAGAGGAAACCGAGGACAAGTATTTAATAAAGAAACACTACTAAATACTGGTATCCCTCTTATATTAAAGGCAGTATACCTCAATATACCGCCTCAAGTTATCCATGATGTATTTTTACCTAATATACTTTATAATATATTACAGCGTAAGACATCTGGTAAACCTCTTACAATATTTGATTTATATAAATTGATAAATAATGTTACAACACTAAACTATGATGATGAAACTAAAATTATAAAAAGACAACTTAACAGAAGAACTAAAGGTTTTGATTTTTACTATAATGCAAATGGAAACACAGGAAGCAACTTAGTATTTTATAAAACACCTCTAGATACGATAGATGTTATATTCGATGCTATAATTAATTATTTAATAACATATGAATATATTTATAAAGTATATTTAAAAACATTGGATAATGATACATCTGATATTTTTCAAATACCAGATAACACACTATTTGAAATAAGTAATATACCACACGCACCATTTTTAGCAGAAAATGTTGTTAATGTAAGCAACAAAAAAATTACAAAAGATTTCGCACTTATTGTGTTAGTTGACAATTATTTAAATTATAAGTTTTGTTTAGCAAATAATGACAAAACAACAGCCTTTTCTAATATATCTCATCCATTAGCACAACCTACTGCAAACTTCGATGGCTTTATAAGGTCACCTTTGATAACTACTTTTAATTTAGCTGAAAAAAACTTTGGTAGGCAAAAATTCGAAGGCTTTATAAAGTCATTAATAATAGATACCAATAGAAGTATTGTTTTTGACTGGGTTGTCAAAGCACCTGTTAATTGTTTTCAAGAAGTTAATATGATAGAATTTTTTGCGTCTGTAAGCAATTCACCCGTTGTTGGAAAAAAAAGACAATTAACAGGCACTAGTACACCTATTCTATATTATAAGCAAGTTTCTGTTATAATGGATAATGAAATCAAAAAATATAAAAATTCTAATAATATACAGCAATTTATAGCTACTAATAAATTAACACTAATAAATAACACATTTTTCATAAATATATATAATATATTTGATACTAAAAAATGTGTTTTAATAACCAATAGATTAGCAAATTATGATAATGATAAAAAAATTTCAAAAGGTAATCTAACCTGTATAAAAAATGACATCGATATCAACGATGATGATATTTTTATTGGTAAGCTTGGTCCTGGTTATCAAAATAATAATATTCATACATTTATAGCCGTAAAAAATCGTAAACCAAATAATAAATATGATATAATAATAAACCTTCATTTAGATACGGATGATACTCACAGATTAAAACAATTGGAATTAGTATATTTATTAAAATATATTATTCCAAAATATCCTTTTTTTAAAGATGATAATGTTAATGATATATATATAATTGGTGATTTAAATATGGATTGTTATGAAATTATATATAATATCAATATGAAAGTTAAAAGCACATTATATAAAAATAGAAGTTTTAAAGTTGTTTTAAATAATATACGAACACACGCTAAACTTACCAAACAAACTGCGTTAGATAACTGTATAATAATTACAAAAAATGCGATTCCAACAATAGTATCTAAATGTGATATATATGAACCAAAAGTATATATTTCAGAATCTCGATACATGAAAAGTACTGGAGCTAGAACTGGAGCTAGAACAGCACATGCTTTTACAAAACTATCAGATCATTCATTAATTATTATCGAAGATGTTGATGTTAACAGGAACAATATAAAATATCCTCTAAATACCCAAATTAGTGGAAAAGGGTCAATAACCAGTATAACGTAAAACAAATAATTCTTTTTAGTATTACATTTAAATAAAAGACAAAATGTTAGATTTCATATTTGATAAGGAATATTATAAGCTAAAAAAAGATTATAAAAATAATTTTAATAAAATACAAAAAGATTTAGATGATATAAAAACATTTATAGAAAATATTTATTGATTTAGTAAGATTTTTAAAGTCTTAATTTCTTTTTTTAATTCTTCAATTTGATTGGTGTTCGTTTTAACACATTCTATTAATAAAGCTACTAATTGACTATAATCTACTTCGTAATTATTAACAGCATTCGGTATATTAACTTTAATATCTTGTGCTATTACACCTATACGATTTTTACCAGTTTTTTTATTGGTATAATTAACCCCCCTGATTTTACTAAGGATAATATTTGGTTCCTTAATTTCCTTAATGTCTTTTTTAATTAAGATGTCTTCATTTATGTTCATCTTTAATAATAGTATATAAATCTTTTACAGCCTCTATCAATAGCGCTACTAAATTCTGATACGCAACCGTTTTAATATTATTGTGTTCATAAACTACTTCGGGACATTGAGTTTCAATATTTTGCGCGATAACTCCCATACAAAGTTTATCAATATTATCTTTACGGCGATAATTAACTCCGTTTAATTGTAAAACTTTATTTAAAGCGTCTGATATAGGTTTAATATCAGTTTTTAAAGATTCATCAGAATATGCGGCTATGTCGTCTTCGCAAATTAAACCTTTTATATTGGAACTATAGTTTCCTATAAATAACGCGGGTTGTTTGCTTCCACCTAACACACTATAGTCATCGTTATCGCTTGGGTTAATACTAACGCGTGTATTTTTAACAGTAACTATATTACTTTCTTTTACCCATAGGTTAATAGCGTTTTCGGCGTCATATATAAGTTTATCAATATTATTTTTATTAACATTTAAATTACACATTAAAATACTTTCAATATTAGATGCTATACCATCTACCCTAATATCAAAATCTTCATATTTAACATAATCATCTAGTGTTAAAGGGGTTACATTGCTTTCATATAAGGTTTGCATATCTGATGTTCTATAAATATTACCACCTTCAATCAAAATATTACCTTTTAATCTTAATGCGAAATCATTTAAAGGCTTGCATGCTATTCCTATACAATTTTCTACACATAAACTATTAGGCACTTCGTTTTTAAAAACATCTAAAGATCCACCTATATTAACCGAGTTCTTTATTATCATTATATCTTTCGTTTGGATACCTAAACCAACAAACTTATCTAAAGTATTATCAAGAATTGAAAAAGCAGATCTTCCTAACCCAATATAACTATTATCAAATGCTTTTGTATATATTTTATTATCATCTTTTAATAATACAATATGTCTATCGCTATGATGAACCTTTAAAACATTAGATTCTAGTAATATATCGTTTTCAGTATATAGATTATTATTCATTAATTTATAAACATTAGAACTAATAGATGATACCGAAATATTACTATCATAATATAAAGAACTATTAAATCCTAAATAATATGACGATACATCAGTATTAATTAAATTAGAAGTATATGTTGGGATATTATATTGATAAATATCAGCGTTTTGTTTTATATATATGTTATCAGCATTAATAACCGAAATATCTGTAATATTAGGAATGTTTAATATAATTTCAGTATTAAAATCATCATCTTTTGTTTTTTTAATAATTTGCGTATCATTCGCAAGATATTTAACATTATCGAAATACCCACCTGTTTTATAATTGTTTTCAATATTTATCGTATAATCATTATAAATAAAATATACATTATTTAGTTTTGTATAAATTATTATACCATTCTCCGATTTTATATTTTTAATATCTGAATCAATGTACTGATATTTATTATCGGGTATTAATCGATATAATGTATTTTCCGCAATAATATATGTATTATTCGCTGAACATAAGATATTCGTAATATTGAAAAAAGATGTAGCATTAAAAATAAAATCATCTATTGTTCTAAAATGTTTTATATCAGGTTCTAATAAAATTTTATTATCATAATAATATAATTTATTAGTTTTAATATTAACACCCGTCATATCATTATTACTTTTATAATCCGTATAATCATTATAAAAATCTATAAAACTATTATCATTTACAATTATATCATTACATTTAATATTAGATTCTACATACAGTTGTAAATTATTCGTTTTAATAGGACTATTATAACCTATCGCTACATACGGATCTTGTGAATATATTTTTATAGTCCCTCTATCATAACTGTCTACTAATTTAACGGTTACTTCTTCACTATTGGTAGCATTGTTTTTTATAGTTATTACCGCATCATTTGACATATTAGAAGTATTTATCATAACAACTGAATTCGGTATATATATATTAGATTGTGTATTTTGTATTGTAAGATAATTCGCATCATTAATATAAGAAGTTGGTATTTTATTATCACTGTTTAAAACTAATACGGAAAGATTATGGTGTGTTAGATTCCCATTAATGATATTAACGTCTCCTTCAATTGTAATATTAGAAAATTCATTTTTAATTATTTTATTAACAGCTATTTCATCAACCGCAAAATCTATATTACTATATAACAACTTAGTATTTTCTTTTTTCGTACTAAAAATAAAGTCACTGTTTTTTAAACGTATATCTAATTGATTTTCACTATTCTTTAAACTCATAAAAACATCCGCACCTCTAGTATTTTCTATTGCAAATGCGTTTGGAATGGAAGATTTAATTAGCTGTGTAGCTTCCGACATATTGAGTTTTTACTATTCTATAAATATAAGAAATGTATAAAATTGAATGTACTATAAATATTATTGCTGTTAAAATAGTTAATAGTTCTTTAGAAATATGCGAATAACATTTACAATTCTTATTGACATTTATTATAAACAATAATATTATAATACTAGTTATGAGAGTATATAACATATATATATTATAAAACCAACTAAAAACCCTTTTTTTAATTATAAAAAATATAATATTAAACAGAAAATATAATAAACTTAAAACAATATAAAATATAATGTGATAATAATGCCATATATCTAAACAGTCACATTGTGTTTTAAATACACTTAACCAATAATATAAATAAATAAATAAACTAAAATACAATATAATCGCTAATATTTCTAGATACATTTTATTATCATATTTAGAAAGTAAAATGAGCTTATCCTCAAAATTAATAGGATCTGGAACATATGGATGTGTTGTTAGTCCTCCTATAACAACTAACATTGTTGAAATAAAGAAACCTTATACGAAAAAAGTAAAGAATGATGTAGGTAAATTATTTAAAACAACACATGATGTAATTCGAGAAGTCATTAAAGAATTTTCAGCATATAAAACAGCTGTAGAAACTATAGAACATTATGATAAAATTGTCCCAAAAATTAAAGGTTATAATTTAATATCAAATATAAATAATTCTAAAATTAATGAATGTTTATTTAATTATCAAAACGATAAACATATACATCAACTTATATATGAAAACGCAGGAACTACATTTCACAATTATCCAAACAATCAATTAAATTATAAAATGTTTAAAAAAATGTTAAAAAAGTTTTTTATATATTTTAGTTATTATGTAAAAGCTGGTAAAATACATTGTGATATAACTGAAAATAATATAATGATTAAAGGTAATAGAATATTATTAATTGATTTCGGATTAGAAAAACAACAAAAAACTATTTTTGATAAAAAATATTGTAATTTCTTTAAACATAAATATCCATATTTTTCACCGGAATACAGATTACTTTATTTAAAAAAGCTTGTAAATACTAAGGCTAATATTAATTTTGGTTTTAGTAACTTTAAAGATTTAATGGATGATAAATATGGAACTTTTGATATTATGACTAAAGAATATATTTTAGCGGAAATCGGTTCAGTGTTTAATAATTTTTCAGCTGATTCTAGTAAAATAGATATATTTTCAATCGGTGTTAATCTTTATTTAATTCGGGATAAAATAATATTCGACACAACGCAAGAATTAAATAATTATAATTATTTAATTAAGAAAATGATAGAACCTAATCATAAAAAACGATTTTCAATATCAGACATAATAAAGTATATCAATTAAATAAATGATAGTAGTTAGTATTTATATTATATTTTTAATAGCAATCATTATTTTACATTATGCGATATATAACTGGACAAATGATTTAAAACAGTTAGGATGCAAATGTTCTGATACTACAATACGCGATATATTAAATAATATGGCTTTAATATTTTTATTAATAATACCTTATAGAATAGTACACGATTCAGATAAATACTTTTCCATATTTTTTTATCGTTTTATAAATATGTTAAGTTTAATATATTATATTTTAATAATATATTATATTGATAAATTAAATAGAGATGCTTGTCGTTGTAGTGAAAACTGGAAAAAAGATTATAGTTTTATAACAACAATTATATTCCTGTGTTTAATACTGTTTATATTTTTGTGTAAATTAATCTTATTACATTATTTAAAATAAAGCTTCTATACATTGTATAATGGATTATAAGATTATATACATTGTATA
>TARA_B110000037_G_scaffold220828_1_pt1 | contig 10919 bp, 9 predicted proteins | sample TARA_B110000037 | Tara Oceans TARA_B110000037 (sample SAMEA4397196) | marine metagenome | biome: Polar Biome; feature: [MIX] marine epipelagic wind mixed layer (ENVO:01000061); material: water (ENVO:00002006), including particulate matter (ENVO:01000060) such as... | depth 10-100 m
CTTGGTGGTGATGCCTTGCTGTTCCTCCTGAAGGCTGATGACGGGGTGCGGGGTCTCTTTGTCGAACTCTGTGGAGTTGGCTCCTGTGAGGCTGCAGACGTTGCGGGCGAATTCGATGGTGGCGATTTGCATGCCGAGGCAGATGCCGAAGTAAGGGATTTTGTTTTCGCGGGCGTATTGGGCAGCGAGAATTTTCCCTTCGGTGCCACGTTCTCCGAAACCGCCGGGGATGAGGATGCCTGAGACCTTTCCTATGACGGCTTCCGCTCCGAGAGTTTCGATTTCCTCGGCATCGATCTTGATGAGGTTAATGGCAGTGTCGTGTTCGGCTCCGGCGATGGTGAGGGATTCGTAGATGGATTTGTAAGCGTCGTTGAGTTCGATATATTTACCAACGACAGCGATGGTGGTTTTTTGGGAGGGCTTGACGAGGCGGTCGACGAAGCTCTGCCATTTTGAGAGGTCCGGAGTGTCGGACTTCAGACCCAGAACGTCGGAAACGAGGCGATCGACCTTATCGCGGCGAAGGTCGATGGGACATTCGTAGATGGTGTCCTTCACATCACGAAACGCGACAACGTTCTGTTTCTTGACGTTACAGAACATCGCGATCTTGCTTCGGTTGTCGTCGTCGAGATCATGTTCAGTGCGACAGATGATGATGTCGGGTTGGATTCCGATCTCACGAAGTTTCGCTACCGACTGCTGGGTGGGTTTGGTTTTGATTTCCCCGGCGGCTTTTAACATGGGGAGGAGGGTGACATGGATGAAGCAGACGTTTTCATTGCCGACGTCGAGGGCGAACTGGCGGAGGGCTTCCAGAAAAAGGTGTCCTTCGATGTCGCCGACAGTCCCGCCGATTTCGGTGATGATGACGTCGGTATCCGGGTTTCGTTCGGTTGAAAGGTGGAGCCGGCTTTTGATTTCGTCGGTGACGTGCGGGATGAATTGGACGGTGGCCCCGAGGTATTTGCCGTCGCGCTCGTTCTGGATGACGGTTTCGAATATCTGGCCGGAACTGAGGCTGTTGAGCTGGGAGAGGTTGCTGTGGGTGAAGCGTTCGTAGTGGCCGAGGTCCAGATCGGTTTCCGCTCCGTCATCGAGGACATAGACTTCCCCATGCTGGTAGGGTGACATGGTGCCGGGGTCGACGTTGAGGTAGGGGTCGAACTTTTGCAGCTGAACCTTGAGCCCGCGGTGCTCCAAAAGGGTCCCGATGGAGGCTGCGGCAAGCCCTTTTCCGAGGGAGGAGACGACTCCTCCAGTGACGAAGATGTATTTCATGGCAAAGAGGCGAGGAGGGATTCGATGAGAGGAATTTGATCGGGTGAGTCGAGGCCGATGGCTTCGTGTTCAGTGAGATGGACACGGATGGTCGCGCCATCTTCGAGGGCGCGGAGCTGTTCCAAACCTTCTGTTTCTTCGAGTAGCGAAGGAGGGAGCGAGATAAAGCGTTGGAGGAAATCGACGCGGTAACCGTAGATGCCGAGGTGGCGGTAGGTTGGGAGAGAGGGGACTTCATTGCGCCTGAAGGGGATGGGGGAGCGCGAGAAATAGAGGGCGTTGCCGAGGCGATTGAGGGTCAACTTGACTATATTGGGGTCGGCGATGAGTTCGGGATCATCGAGAGGACTACCGGCGGTGATCATGGGGAGGGATTGATCATCGCGGAGAGTGCGGGCTAGGGTATCGACTAGATCGGGCTCAAGGAGGGGTTCGTCGCCTTGGATATTGATGACGTGGGTGGCCGCTTCGCATTGCTCGGCGGCCTCCGCAATGCGGTCGGTGCCGGTGGGATGGTCGTCGCGGGTGCGAATGGCACGGGCCCCAATGGATTTACAAAGGTCGGCGATGCGGTCGTCATCGGTGGCGATGACCAGTTCATCGAGTTCCTGACAAAGGGCAGCGCGTTCAAAAACATGCTGGAGAAGAGGTTTTCCCAGCAGCGGATGGAGGGGCTTTCCGGGGAAGCGGGAAGAGGCCCAACGGGCCGGGATGATACCAACGATTCGTGTTTTTTCGTCGTGAATTATAATCCTCCTTCAGCGGTTTCTGGAAGTTAGGCAGAGAGCGACGGGGTCACAAGGCTAATAGCAAAGGATGAGAAGAAATTTGTCGGAGATAGACAGGTGAGATCGGAGCGGGCAGAGTCACTGTCAATGAATGGATGGTTTACCACTGCGGATTGGATCGTGCTTTTCGGATATTTGATTCTGACCACGGTGATGGGACATTTCATGGCGGGGAAGCAGGCAACGATTAAGGACTTTTTTGCAGGTGGGAAATCGCTGCCGTGGTGGGCGGTGTGTGGATCGATTATCGCCACGGAAATCAGTGGAGTGACGTTTATTGGTGTTCCGGGCGGCGTCTTGGCAGCGGGAGGGGATTTCACTTACATGTTGTGGGGAATCGGATCGATTATGGGACGGGTGATTGTGGGAATGGTATTTGTGAAGGTCTTCTATGAGGATGAGATTTATAGTCCTTATGACTACATGGGGCGTCGGATCAAACCGGAGCTCAAGACGCTTGCGACGGCTTTCTTTACGGTGGGCTCGATCTTGGGACAGAGTGTGCGAATTTTGGTCGCGGCACTGCCATTACGAGTGGTGACGGGGCTTCCATTTGAATTTTGTATCCTGATTATCGGAGTGTTCGCGATTGGGTGGACTTTGATGGGCGGGATGCGGACGGTGATTTGGACGGATGTGATGCAGTTTGTCCTCTTTACCTTTGGAGGACTGTTCACCTTGTTTTGGATTTCCAATGCGATTGATGGTGGGTGGGGAACGATCTGGAATACGGCTACAGATGCCGGGAAAACGAAGACGTGGGACTTGAGGTGGGGGATTGGGCCGGATTTGCAGTTCACCTTTTGGGTCGCGGTGATTGCGGTGCCGTTTCAGAATTTGACGGCCTTCGGAGTGGACCAATTGAACGCGCAGAGGATGTTCTGTTGTCAGAATGCCGGTGACGCGCGGAAGGCGATTATCTGGAGTTCAGTAGGTCAGGCGTTGACCTACCTGATGTTGTTGGTGGGGGCGGCTTTGTTTACTTTCTATTACCTAAATCCTCCCGAGGGAAAGGTTGCAGCAGAGCTTGCGATCCAGAAAGCTGGGGAGGCGGCGACTCTGGCAAATGGAGGGCAGCCTTCGGATGGGGATATGGTCTTTCCGATCTGGATTGTGACGGAGTTGCCGGCAGGCTTGGCAGGTTTGGTTTTGGCGGGGGTTTTTGCGGCAGCAATTTCGAGTCTGGATTCCATATTGGCGGCCTTGAGCCAGACGACGATCTCGCTGATTCATAACCCCGAGAACAATAAGGATCTGGACCAGCAGATGTTGGTGAAGCAGTCGCGGAAGTGGGTGGTGATTTGGGGGGTGTCCCTCACGCTGTTTACGATCTTGATGAATAGCGTGAAGGATAGTTTGGGGGTTCCTATTCTGCCGTTGGCATTTGGTATGACGAGTTACACGATGGGGCCGCTTTTGGGGATGTTTCTTTGTGCCCTGCTTGGTAAGGGAAGTTTCAAAGGGATTCTTTGGGGAGCTTGTGCTTCCTTTGTTCTGACGACGTTTGTGAGAATGGACGTCTGGGTTTTAGTGAAGAAGATGACCGGTGGTGTTGATTGGCTGACGATGCTTCCCACATATGGTTTCAACGATGCAGGGGAGGTGACCGCTTTGTTGGGATCTCACTGGATGTGGCCCATAGGCACCCTTTTGACTTTTGGAGGAGGGCTCCTTGGAGTCAAAATGAAGTGGTGATTAAGGTGAGTTAAAAACCCCCCGAAGTGAGTTTTTTTTTAAAAAACCGTGGATCGTTTGTGGAACAATAGTTCTGTTTGGCGATTTTATTTCTGTTTAAAATTGGTTTCCGAGCCGTGACTTTTGAAGGTAGATTCTTTGTGACGGCCGGTTCTGAACTTTAAGTAGCTCGCGGGCGTGTTTTTTTTAAAATTCACATTGGGATACCCTAAAATAAGCACACAAATGGAAGGATATTATAAAGCAAGAGAGGAAGAACACGAAGCGAACAAGAGCGCAGGAGAGACCTGGGAAAAAATTCGTAGCAAACTCAGTGAGTATATTAGCGACGACGCATTTTCAAGATGGTTTAAGAATGCCGATCTGATCAACGCTGATGAACAAGACGGGATTGTTGGAGTCCAGTCAGATATGCATCAAATCTGGATTGAGACGAATTACATGGATGAGCTCCGTGCGGCCTTTGCGGAGGGCGCTGGTATCCACTGTAGCCCCCGGGTTGTGGTGAAGGGAGAAGAGATTGAGCTTCCCGAGGAAGAAGTGAAACAGGCGGCCAGAAAGGCGCGTGCCGGCGGTCAGGTGAAAGTGGTGACACCCGACACCTCTGCGAAAGAAGTCGCTTTTGAACGTCGGTTGAAGCGAGTGGGCATCAATCCTGAACTCGATTTTGAAAGCTTTGTGGTGGGTGATAATAGCCAGTTTGCTCATGCGGCTTGCTCGGCGGTGGCCCATCAGGAGGGACGTAATTTTAATCCGCTCTTTATTCATGGTGGGGCGGGGCTTGGGAAAACCCATTTGATGTCCGCCGTTGCGCAACAGCTTCTTTCGGGAAATCCCAAGGCCAAGGTGGTTTTCCTGACCGCCGAGCATTTTGCGAACGAGTTTATTGAAGCTGTTCGAAAGGGAAATCTCGACGCTTTCCGGAAAGCCTACCGTCACGCCGATGCCATGTTGATTGATGACATCCAATTTTTGGCGGGTAAAGAGCGGACACAGGATGAGTTTTTCCACACCTTTAATTCTCTCCTCAATTCGCAGACCCAGTTGATTTTGACGTGCGATTGTCCAGCCTCGGAAATTCAAACTCTGGAGCCTCGCTTGATCAGCCGTTTTGAAAGCGGGCTCACGGTGGAGCTCCAACCTCCGGGGTTTGAGATCCGTGTCGCAATCTTGCGCCGGAAGATGGAGCAATGGAAAGTCGAGTTAGACAACAATATCGTGGTTCACATTGCTAACCAGATTAAGAGCAATGTTCGACGTTTGGAAGGAGCCTTGACTCGAGTGGCCAGTTATAGCTTTCTCTCGCCTGTTAATATGTCGATCGAGAAGGTCGATGAATTGCTGGGAGATCTGGTCCGCGATGAGAACACTAATTTGATCACGGTAGAACAGATTCAGAAAACGGTTGTCGATTACTATGGGCTTAATCTTTCGGATATGACTAGTCGCCGCCGCCCCGCTCGAATCGCCTTCCCAAGACAGATTGCGATGTATCTTTCCAGGCAGCTCACCAAGCTTTCATTGGTGGACATTGGGGAAGTATTCGGGAAGCGGGATCACGGAACAATCATCCACGCGTGTAAGAAGGTGAAAGCCGATATGGAGAGTAGTTCGGAAGTCAGAGCGTCGGTTGAGAAGTTGACTGCCTCACTGGAGCGCCAAATTTAGTTTCCGATTCTTAAGGAAATACTTGCAAAGCCTTGATGGTAGGGGCAGATTCCTATCAAGCCCGACAGGGCGGGAATTCTATGAAGTTCAGAATCGCAAAGGAGGCCTTTTTAGACGGACTGCAGCAGGTGCAGCATGTGGTGAGTAGTCGGACGACTCTTCCCATACTATCAAACGTGCTCATTGAGGCCGGTGACGAAGGCTTGCGCCTTACGACCACTGACCTTGATGTGGGTGTGAGTGGGACGGCTAAAGCCGAAGTTTCTAAGCCGGGAGCAACGACCTTGCCGGTGAAAAGATTGGTCAATATCATCCGTGAACTTCCTTCCGCCGAGATTGAGGTGTCGGTTGATAATAAGAATGTGGCCTCGATCAAAAGTGGCCCCAGTTTCTTCAAGATCATTGGATTGCCGGACGGTGAATTTCCGCCGCTGGCTAGCTTTGATGACGCCAAAGAATACAAGATTCCCCAAGCGATATTCCGCAACGGGCTGAAGAAAACTTCCTACGCGATTTCCACGGACGAGACTCGTTATGTTCTGAACGGAATTTTCACCTCTTTCAAAGAGGGGAAATTAACCTTGGTCGCTACCGACGGTCGACGCCTGGCCATGGTGGATCATGAGTTGGAGTTTCCCTCCAGTCATGAAGTGGATTTCATCGTGCCGACCAAAGCGGTTCAGGAACTTCAGCGTCTGCTGAGTACTGAAGGAGAGTTGATGCTCAAACTCTCTGACAATCAGGTCTGCTTCGAAATCGGTACCAGCATTATCGTGAGTAAGCTCATTGAGGGGAATTACCCAAATTATCGACAGGTCATTCCAGGTGAATCCAAGGAGCGCCTTACCCTGAGCCGTGAGCAACTCCTGGAAACAACCCGCCGCGTTTCGCTGCTTTCATCCGAAAAATCCAACTCGGTGAAGCTCACTTTTGGGCAGAATCAAGTTGATGTGATGGCAAACAGTCCGGATATCGGGGAGGCCAACGAAACGTTGGAAGTCAAATACGAGGGGAAGCAATTCTCCATCGCTTTTAACCCAGAGTTCCTTATGGCGCCTCTCAAGAACCTTGAAGAGGATGAGGTCCATCTTGATCTCATCGATGAGATGAGTCCTGGGGTTCTCCGGACTGAGGATGCGTTCCTCTACGTGCTGATGCCGATGCGGGTGACCGGATAGTGAGGTCGATTTTCCAGTCTAAAATTCTGTCCTGAAGTCGTCCTATTTGGTGACCCTTTCGGCAAGATGACGATTCCAATCAACAGACAGGGAAAGAAGTCGGGTCTGTTCAAGGAGCCCACGTTGGTTTTTGCACGCCGCTTTACAGTCCTCACGCTTTGAGTTGATCCTAAGAAAGCTTCCAATTCCCCGAAAATATTTGGCCTGCTCTTCACGCAGAACACCAAGCTCCGCTTGGTATTTGGTGATGTCACGATTTGCTTTGCTAATTTGAGTAAAGGATTCTGTCGTCTCTTCCTTCGAGCCTTTAAGTTTATCGTCAATCTTTTCCTGAAGTTTGGAGAGTTTATCCTTAAGCGAGTCGACCTTGTCGTTGATTTCGACGAGGTGCTCTTTGCTTTTGGTAAATTGAATTCTTAAATCAGTGAGGCTCTCACGGCAGTCATTAATTTTTTCCTGGTTCCCACTGTCTTCTTCCTTAAGGACTTGGACTTGCATTTTTAATGCGGAATGCCTGCGCTTGGTTTGTTGTGCCTCCGCCAGAAGATCATCCCGCTTAATGTTGAGGCCTTCGATCTTCTCAAAGAGCCGCTCTCTTTTTTGAGACAACTCCTGACCGCTGCCTTTCGAGAGGTCGGCGAGACTTGCTCGTTCGTTTTGAACGTTGGAAAGAGTTTTATTGGCATTGGAAACTTTTTCGGAAAGCGTTGTTTCTTCCTGTTTTAGCTTTCGCAGGTTCCAGTATTCCATTGAGAGTTCCTCAATGTCTTCGATATTCGGCCAACAGTATGCCCCAAGAATTTCCTCTCCATCTTGCATAAGATGTATTTCGTAGGATGCATCGGTGAGCCTCTTGTTCTTGAGTATAACTCCAAAGGACTGGAGCAATATGGCGATGACGTATCGGGAACGGGTCATAAAGAGAGATTATTTTTTTAGCTGTGCCTGGAGATCCGCAATGACCTGAGAATCTTCAAGTGTGGTAACGTTTCCCGACACTTCGCCGGTGGTAATCAATTCCTTCAAAAGGCGACGCATGATTTTACCCGAGCGCGTTTTTGGAAGAACGGGAGTAAAGTAGATCTCGTCCGGTTTGGCAATTGCTCCAATGACTTTACCAACATGATTTCTGAGTTCCTTGGCCAGAGCATCGGAAGTTTTCACGCCGCCTTTGACGGTGACAAAGGCGACCACGCCTTGTCCCTTGATCTCATGAGGCTTCCCAACGACCGCGGATTCAGCAACAACCTTGTGAGAGACGAGGGCGCTTTCAACTTCGGCTGTGCCGAGACGGTGACCTGAGACATTGAGGACGTCATCGAGGCGGCCGACGATCCAGAAGTTGCCCTGCTTGTCAGTGCGTGCTCCATCCCCAGCGGTGTACATGCCTTTGTAGTCGCTCCAGTAGGTTTTGCGGTAGCGCTTTTTGTCTCCGTAGATGGTGCGGAGCATCGCTGGCCAAGGCTTACGAAGGACGAGCTTCCCGCCTTCGTTAGGGCCACATTCTTCGCCGGTTTCGTCGAGAATGGCGGCATCAACGCCGAAGAAGGGAAGGGTGGCGGTTCCCGGTTTGGTGGGCGTGCATCCCGGAAGGGGGGAGATCATGATGGCACCAGTCTCGGTTTGCCACCAGGTGTCGACGATCGGGCAGCGGCCGCCACCGATTTTTTCGTGATACCACATCCAAGCTTCCGGGTTGATGGGCTCGCCCACGGTGCCGAGGAGGCGAAGCGAGGAAAGATCGCGTGATTCAGGGAAGTCGTTTCCAGCCTTAATAAAAGCGCGGATAGCGGTGGGTGCTGTGTAGAAAATTGTGACGCTGTATTTTTCGACGATGTCCCAGAATCGACCGAAGTCAGGATGGTTGGGAGCGCCTTCATACATGACTTGGGTCACGCCATTAGCGAGGGGACCGTAGGTGATGTAGGAGTGTCCGGTAATCCAGCCGACATCGGCAGTGCACCAGTAAACGTCGTCGTCCTGCATATCGAAGATGTATTTGCAGGTGGCGTAAGTTCCAGTGAGGTAGCCGCCGCAGGTGTGCAGGATGCCCTTTGGCTTTCCGGTGGAGCCGGAGGTGTAGAGGATGAAAAGAGGGTGTTCGCTGTCGAAGGCTTTTGCTTCGTGCTTGGAGGAAACCTTGGCAGCTTCCTCGTGCCACCAGACGTCGCGGCCACGCTTCATTTTAACGGGAGCGCCTTCGGAGCCGATGCGTTGATGAACGATGACGGTTTCGAGCTCTTTGTATTTTTTGAGGGCGTCATCGACGTTCTTTTTGAGAGGAACCACGCCACCTCGACGGTATCCACCATCGCTGGTGATTATGGCCTTGGCCTTGCAGTCTTCGAGACGGTCGACGATGGAGTCTGCCGAGAAGCCTCCGAAAATGACGGAATGAACCGCCCCAATCCGGGCGCAGGCGAGCATGGCAATGACGGCCTCGGGCGTCATCGGCATGTAGATCATAACTCGGTCCTTGGGCTTGATGCCTTTTGCGATGAGGACATTGGCGAAGTTACAGACTTCACGGTGAAGTTGGCGATAGGTGAGGGTGCGGTTTTCGCCCGGCTCACCTTCCCAGATGATGGCAGCCTTATTGGCACGGCCATTTTCAAGGTGCTGGTCGACGCAGCTTTCGCAAACATTGAGCTTCCCTCCGACGAACCACTTGGCGTAGGGCGCTTTCCATTCAAGAGCTTTGGTCCAGTTCTTTTGCCAGACAAGTTCTTTGGCTTCGCGAGACCAGAAAACGCCGGGCTTCTCGATCGACTCCTTGTACATACGCTTGTATTGCGCCATGCTTTTGATGCGGGCTTTTTTTGAAAACTCCTTGGAAGGCTTGAAAATGCGATCTTCGCTGAGATGGCTTTCGATATTCGTGCTCATGAGATTGTGTTTGGACGCTAACAAGTCATGCGCTGTCCCGACAATTCCCGAATCGCAGGATTAGCACAGATTTTCTAATTTTGATGACTATTTCCGGTCTCCAGATTTTTTACAGGAAAGGGCCAGGAGGGCCTCGCGCTCTGATTTTTCCAAGAAGCGCCACTTGCCGGGCTTGAGCTTGTTAAGGGTCAAGTCACCGATGCGAACACGGACGAGGCGTTTGACGCGATGGCCGACGGCCTGAATCATGTAGCGGATTTGGCGTTTGAGGCCGGTATTAAGAATCATTTCCATCCGACGGGAGGAGAGGCGTTTGACCGAGACGGCGCGGGCCTTTCCGACTTCGGTAAAGACTCCTTTCTCAAGTTGAGATAGAATGGAGTTTTCGAAGGCGTTCTCGGTCGTGACCTGATAAAGTTTTTGAACCCGATGGCTGGGATGGGTAAGGGCCTGGCTCAGTTCACCGTCGTTGCTGAGAATGAGGAGACCTTCGGAATCGAGGTCAAGTCGTCCCACGTGGGCGAGATGGTGGAGTCGCGGAGGGAGAAGTTCGTAGATGGTGGCGCGGTTGTTTTCGTCGCTACGGGTACAGACGAGGCCGGGTGGCTTGTGGAGGACGATGGACTGGATCTCGAGGGGCTCGATTCGTTTCCCCTGAGCGCGGATGAAATCGCCCGGCTGCACGCGGTAGCCGGGACTAAGGCAGGGCTCGCCATTGACGACGACTTCGCCCTTCAGGACAAGTGCATCGCAGGAACGACGGGATCCGACTCCCGAGGAGGCGAGGTATTTATTGAGGCGGATGCCTTCGGGCGCTTTCATTAGAAAAAAAAAGACGGAGCCAAGAAAATGGCCCCGCCGGAAAATATGACTGAGAAATTCAGCAGGTGGGGATTAACCCTCGGCTTTGGTCTTCGGGAGGCCAATGGCGCTCTGACCATCTCTCCATTCGCCACGCTCTTTCATGAGTTTGACTCGCTCGAAGCGCTTCATTACAGAGCGTTTACCAGTTGCGCCGCCTTTACGTTTGAGAGAGTTGTGCTTGGACATAAGATCAGGAATGGGTTGAGGGCGCGGAAGCTAGGAAGGACCCGTGGCTTTGGCAAGGATGAAGTTCGAGTTAATTTCACAAGTCGCCGGGACATGATCGGATTTCTGGGGCTAATGATTGCCGCTTGGATATGCTATCGGATCGTTTGCGTATTCCCTTCTTCTGAAGGAGTGCTTTAATGCGTCGTTTTATATCCCCCTGGATATGATGGTTTTAGCGGGTGCGCCGGCGACGACCGCCTCCGGCAACGCGGCCTCTTTCCTGGCGTTGGCCACCGCCCCCACCTTGGCCCAGGCCCTGACGACCACGTCCTCCTCCTCCTCCTCCTCCTCCGCGTCGGCCTCCGCCTTTATTGCCCCCGTTGTCGCG
>TARA_B110000037_G_scaffold54703_1_pt1 | contig 10905 bp, 14 predicted proteins | sample TARA_B110000037 | Tara Oceans TARA_B110000037 (sample SAMEA4397196) | marine metagenome | biome: Polar Biome; feature: [MIX] marine epipelagic wind mixed layer (ENVO:01000061); material: water (ENVO:00002006), including particulate matter (ENVO:01000060) such as... | depth 10-100 m
TACCCCGGGACAACCGCACCAAAAAATTCCACAACCCCAACGGGGTTGCGTCCTAGTGGTCTGTCAGATGAAAGATGGCGGATGAGCGAAGACGATTTCTCACCAAGAGCAACGCAGCTATTGGGAAAAAGCGTCGAGCTTTCTGACCCTCCGCGACCATCGGAAGCCTTTTTTCCGGAGGGGCTGGATGTCCCGGGTCGTGTGATGGAAGGCCGGGCTCGCATGCACCAGATCCGGCGGCACCAGCCCGTCTTTCAAAAGTAAACGCGGTCCGTATAGATCTCCGCAAGAACCGCCGATTGAGACAACACCGATTTTCTGCAACAAACGAGGGCGCGCTGGGATCGTCGCCTGCGTCTTTGAGGTTTGAAATTTAGAGTTTAAAGTTTCAAGCGTCGCGGGCGAGGAACTCCGCCTCCTCCTCGTGGGAGTGGATCTGGAGGGTCACTTGGACACCTTCCTTTTCCGCAGCAGCTTTCAGCACACTTCGGATCGCAGATGCGGTAAATCCGTTCCGGCCAATGAGCATGGCCACGTCTTCACGGGCAAGCACCAGCTTGAAACGGAAGCGCTTCGGCCCCAGCTCTGCGACTTTCAACTGCGCCTGGGCAGGATCGTCGATGAGCTTCACTGCTACGAACTGTAAAAAATTCCTCAACCTGTCCGTCACCGCTTGCATGTGTGCAATGTAGCCATCTCCTCACTCTCTGCAAGTGCGGAGCGTCTGTTGGTGGAAACTTCGCGTTTCCATCGCCCGATCAGGCTCTCCACCCTTTCCAGCATACGGATGATTCTCCTTTCATTTTTTGCGATTGCGAGTCCTTCGCTCGCTGAAATCCGCGAGAAAATCGTCACCCGACTCACGAATGACATGCCTGTGAAAACCTTTACCCTCACCGACCCCTCCGCCACAGTTTCCAGATTCTCCGAACCAAAACGCCTTCCCGGATTCCATCCTGAAACCGGGTGAGACCTATACCCACGAGATCAGCCTGAATTTTCTCAAACCGTAATAATGCGGAACCCTAAGCTTCCGAGAGGATGCTGATCGCCAGGAAGATTCCGAACGCTAGTCCGAGGACGCCCATAATGATCCCGAACCAGGCACGGCCCATCCCATGCTTTGGCTTAGAACCGAGCTTGGACTTTTTAATATCCATCACGCCTACGATCCCACAAACGAGCGCGGGAATGGAAAAAACCGGAATCACGGAAAGTAGCCCGAAGTAACCCGCCGCTATCGCCCACATCGAGCGTCCGACCGGTAGGAGCAAACGAAGGCCGGCATCGTCACCCATGGATTTCTGACCGGGCGGGATTGGAGCTGGAATTTGATTCATGTGTGAGATTCCTCGCTATTCAGAAAATTGTGCCAAGTCTGCTCTTCCCCCTTGCGTCATCTTCTGAACCTCAGCTCTTCGCGCAAAGTTTCCACCTCGTCCAACAACCCGATGATGGTGTGGATTGCCTCCCAGTTCATGCGGTGCTGCTGGCGGAGCATTTCGATGTGACGCAGCCGCAGAACGCTCTCCTCGTCGAAGTGCCACTCGCTGTGGTCTGCGACCGGGGCGACGACGCCTTTCCGGCAATAGAAAACAATTTTCCGCCGCGAGGAGCCTGTCATGCGGATGACAACTTCCAGCGGATGGATGTGTTGGGGGTCGGGGCTTATCATATTCATCTCAGTTTTTCCTCGGGTTGAATTTTGATACGTCGCGGAGCTTTTCCCAGAGCGCGCGTTCCTCATCATTTACGGACGGCGGGGTCTCGATGGAGACGACCACGTAAAGATCGCCGGGAGCGTTTTTCTTCGGAAGGCCGTAGCCTTTGAGCCGCAGTTGGTCATCGGTTCCAGTCCCAGCAGGAATTTTCACCTGCACGGATTTCCCTCCGGGGATATTTATGGAAATGGTCGTTCCCAGCACAGCCTCCCACGGAGCCAGAGCAAGATCGCGGAACAGATCATGACCTTTCACGCGGAAATCAGGATGAGCGGCGATCCTCACACGTAGGTAAAGATCACCATCCTCTCCACCGCCATGGCCTTGCCCGCCGTGACCGGGAACGCGGAGACGCTGCCCCTCGCCAATACCAGCGGGAATGCGGACTTGTACTTCGTCTGGAGTTGATTGGCCTGCCTTGCGGAGGGAGATCGTGCGCATGGATCCGGTGAAAGCCTCTTCCAAAGTTACCATCAGATCGCCCTCGATGTCCTGCCCGCGCATTGCTCCGCCTCTGGGGAAACCACCACCGTGGGACGGGCCTCGGCGTGCGCCGCCGCCAGAAAAGTATTGTTCAAAAAAGTCGCTAAAGCCCGTGCCATCGAACTGGAAATCCGCGCCGCCCGCATTCGGGCCACTGGAATATCCTCCGCCGCTAGAAGACGGACTGCCTTGCTGATTCCAATTCGCTCCAAGATTGTCGAATTTCTTCCGTTTGTCCGCATCACCGAGCACCTCGTAAGCCTCATTGATCTCCTTGAATTTCTCCTCAGCGATGGATTTGTCCTTGGCGACATCCGGATGATATTTCCGCGCCAGCTTCCGAAAGGCTTTCTTCACCTCCGCTTGCGTCGCATCCTTCGCGACCCCAAGCACTCCATAGTAATCCCTGAATTCAGCAGCCATTGTTCAGAACACTTATGACATCTTCCAGATGGGTTGTCTAACAAGAACAAGGCATCCGGGAACTACGAATGTCTTTCCCGAACTGGGATAGCGAAACGTAACGGTCAACCGATAGTCGAGGAACGGGTTGGGATCGCCTTTCTCGGAACACTCCGAACCCTCGAAGGAAACCGTGACACGATGCCATTTTTTCAGCTCGCCTTGGACTCCGGCTCCAGTGGATTTTAGGACTGACGATGTCTGGCCAGTGGAAACCGAAATGGCTAGCAATCCTGATAGAAACAAACCGGAGAGGATTTTCATGGATTTAAAATTTATGAAAATCTAGGAATTCAATCGAAGCAAACCAGCCCATATTTCGGAGACAGGTCACGAAACTCCAAACTGGCGTTGGACGCTTTTCCAGTACAGATTCCGCCATGTCCCGAATCCGCGACCCGGACGAACCGAAGATTTATTTCCTCCCGAACCTGATGACCGCCTGCAATCTTGCTTGCGGATTCTTCGCCGTACTCATGATCCTGAAAGGGCAAATCGAGGTGCAAAAGGTTTCCGGCGATGCCGTTCTCGCGGCGAAACAATACTACGAAGTATCCCGCGAGTATTACCAATACGCCATCCTCCTCATCTTCGGTTCCTGCCTTTTCGACCTGCTCGACGGCCGCCTCGCCCGTCTCGGTGGCCAGGAATCCCCCTTTGGCCAGGAATTCGACTCCCTCGCGGATATTATCTCGTTCGGCATGGCTCCTGCGATGCTACTCTCACGCGCCGTTCTTTTTCCCCTCGGAAACATCGGCTGGGGCATAGCTCTGATCTATCTTGTCTGCGGTGCAATGCGCTTAGCTCGTTTCAACTGCCTCGCCTTCCTGCCGAAAAAGCCTGGTGCCTCCTCGGACTTCCGAGGGATCCCCATCCCCATGGCTGCAGGTTTCATCGCCTCTCTCACCTTCCTCATCATCGACCTCTATGAGAACGACCACGAGGTCGGTGTGTGGAAATACGTGATCGCCGCCGTTCTGCTGTTCCTCTCATGGCTCATGATCAGCGATGTCCGCTACCCGTCCTTTAAGACGGTCGATTGGAAAACCAAAGGCTCACTCACCACCATCATCCTCGCACTGATTGTGATCTTCGCGACAATCCACTTCCGCTACATCATGCCGGTGGTCTTGTTCAGCGCGTATCTTGTTTACGGCTTTGTCCGGCCGTGGATCTCCCAGCGCTGGAGGAAAGGAATCGAAGATTTCTCGGATTCGGATGAGACGGATGATCCGCCCACCAAGGAAGCAGAATCCCCCTGAGCATCATGTCCACTCCTAAGAAATCACGCCTGGTTCCCATACTTCTGGTAATTCTTCCCACCTGGCTAATCGCGTCCGCCGCCATCGCCTTAGTGAAGTATTTCCAGAACGAGAAAGCCGACGCCCGCGCTGCGGAACAGCGTTTCTCCCAATCCGTTTCCAGCGAGCGTATTGCAGACGATCTGAGGAAAATCGTCGAGATTATCGGAGAGCGCAACACCGCCTCTCCCAAAAAACTCTCCGCCACCTCATCAATGATCCAGGGACTTCTCGGCCCCTCAAACACCGGATACGATGTCAACATCATCAAGAGCCCGACTGATTTCCCCATCATCCAGGCCACCGTCCCTTCGGAAAGGAACCGCGCCTCCTCCATCTGGATACTCACCTCCTACGATTCCCCACTAGGATCCCGCGGTGCGGAGAAAAATGCATCCGGCCTAGCCGCGACACTTGCTGCAGCCCAGGCACTTGCGGACGCAACTCCGTCCCGCACCATCCACTTCCTTTTCCTCCCCCACGTAAACCAACCCGACGCACCCGTCTTGGAAACCGCCCTTATCGTTTCGGAACTCATTGGGGAAAAGCACGCCGGAATCATCTGCGTAGAGGCCATGGCATTTGCTGAAACACTGATCCTCACCTCGCGCGACACGGAGGCCACGCCAGTTGAGGAATTCGTAGGTCTCGGAAAGATTCTCGGAGCGGAAGTCACCTGCCTCGGCGACGATTTCGACCTCGCCTCCACCCTCTACGAAACCGGCCTCCCCGCCATCCGCATCGCCACCCGCCCCACCCTCCTGCCGGAAGAAAAAGACGACAAAATCCCCTTCGCTCCTACACTGGCAGCATCCACGGGGAGATTGATCCAGCTGATACAAAGGCTCACTAAATAAGAAACCAGGGCAGCTTGATATTTGTTCTGAATAACAGAACATTAGACCAGTGATAGAAAGCTTCGGAAACAAGGAGACGCAAAAGCTATGGCAAGGCCGGAGAACACGCTTTCCCTCCGACCTTCTTCACCGCGCAATTTTAAATTGCTGAACCTGCTTGATGCATCATCTACATTGGAATCACTACGTATCCCACCCAGCAAGCATCTCGAAGCCCTCAAAGGAAACCGCCGGAACCAACACAGCATCCGTATCAACAGTCAATGGAGGCTTTGCTTTCGTTGGCATGAAGGAAACGCCTGCGATGTTGAAATCACCGATTACCATTAACCAGACCCACCAATGACCCGCGAACAAAAATCCATCATCGAAACCACCCCGGGACGGATGCTCAAGGAACTCCTCGAACTACGATAAACGAGATTATCAAAGCAAAACGCCCGATCACCGCCGAAACCGCTTTTATCCTCGGCACGTTTTTCAGCATGGATCCGCAGTTTTGGATCAATCTCCAAAGCCGCTACGACCTTCGTATGATCACTTTCAAAAAAGAGAAATCCATCCGCGCCCGGGTGCAGCCCCTTTCGAGTTAGATATTCGAGGTTCAACGTTGGGCGTTCTGTGTTCGATGTTCATTCATCCAAAAAAATCGCTTCTTGACCTCAAAAGCATCCTGCCCGACGGATTCTTCCTAACACAACGCGAATGATCCCCACTAGCGAACTCAACACATCCTTCACCTCTCACGCCCCGGGCTACTGGCCAGATTCCGCCATGGAAACATGGTCGGATCAAAAGTGGCAACTCCGCAACCGCATCGACTCACTGGCCGATCTGGAATCCCGGATCAACCTCACCGATGAAGAACGCGCCGGAGTCCTACTCGCCGGCACGAAGCTCGCGATGTCCATCACCCCGCATTTCTTTAACCTGATCGACAAAGACGATCCCGACTGCCCGATACGCCGCCAGGTGATCCCTCGCATCGAGGAAGGCTGGACCGCCCCCGAGGAATTGGCCGATCCCTGCGGCGAGGATTCCCACATGCCCGTCCCCGGTCTCGTCCATCGCTATCCAGACCGTGTCCTTTTCCTCGTCACAGACCGCTGCGCCTCCTACTGCCGCTACTGCACCCGCTCCCGCGTTGTCTCAGGTGTCGGCGAGCAACAGCTCGAAACCCATTGGGAAGCAGCCTTCAAATACCTCGAAGAACATACCGAAATCCGCGATGTCCTGCTCTCCGGTGGCGATCCCCTCCTCTTCTCCGACGCGAAACTCGACAAGATCCTCACCCGCCTCCGTGCCATCTCGCACATCCAGTTCCTCCGCATCGGATCGCGCATTCCCATTTTCCTCCCGCAAAGGATCACCCCGGAACTCTGCGCAATGCTAAAGAAGCACCACCCGCTTTTCATTTCCATCCACTCAAATCATCCCAAGGAACTCACCACCGAAGTTCGCGATGGCCTCGTCCGCCTCGCCGAAGCCGGCATCCCGCTCGGGAACCAGTCAGTCCTCCTGCGCGGCGTGAACGATTCCCCGGAGATCCAGAAAGCCCTGGCTCACAAGCTTCTCATGTGCCGCGTGCGGCCATACTACCTCTACCAGTGCGATCTCATCACCGGCTCCTCCCACCTCCGCACCTCCGTCGCGGAAGGTGTCGATATCATCGAGAAACTGCGCGGCCACACCACCGGCTACGCCGTCCCCCAATTTGTCATCGACGGCCCGGGCGGTGGCGGGAAAATTCCGGTCAACCCGAACTACGTCGTCGATTCAGACAACTCCAAGGTCACCCTTCGCAACTTCGAGGGCGAGATATTCGACTACCCGAACCCCACCCCGATCTCCGCAGAGGAAATGCAAGCCCTCCAGGAAAAAGCTCTCTGCACCTAAGGAGTCGGGACATTCTTGTCCCGACAACCCTCCACCCAGATGCAAAGTTTCCTCACTACCGTTTCCAATCTCATCCGGGAAAAGCAACTCCCCGCCCTGATGATAGGCGGCCACGCCGTCACCGCACTCGGCCATCCCCGCGCCACCTACGACCTAGATCTCCTCATCCCGAAATCTTCGACAGAGGCATGGAAAATCGAACTCACCAGCCTCCGTTATCAGCTCTTCTCCGAGTCTTCCAATTTCCTCCAGTTCGAGTGCCATCCAACACTCCCGCTCCCACCTGTCGATCTCATGATCGTGGACGATTCCGTCTTCGCAAACCTTTTCGCTACGAAGACCGACACGACTCCCATAGCAACTCCATCCGTGATCTCGCTAATCGCCCTAAAGCTCCACGCGATCAACCAACCCTCCCGCGATGATAAAGAGAAAGATTGGTCGGACATCATCGCACTAATCCGCTCGAACAAGCTATCCCTCGACGATCCAGATTTTTCCGCTACCATCCTAAAGCATGGAGGACAGAAAGCCATCGACCGAATCAAAGCCTAAGGAGTCGGAACATTCCTGTCCCGACAGACTCCCGGAGCTCAGCCTCCCAGTAATCAATGAGGCTCCCAAGCCCCATCCTCCACGTTTCATCGACCCCCGCATCGTGGAAGCGCACTTCGCACCTCTCCTGAAAAACCTGCCCAGCCCGGAAGAGCGCTGGGCAAGGAAAGCAAACGCAACTCCTTTCACGTTGTAATGAAAGATCGCAAAGTCCACTGCACCTGCAACGGTGAAATCCTGGAAACTGCTCTTCAGTTGCCACCTACCGGCCCCATCGGATTGGAAGGCGACCGTGGGCAGATGGAATACCGACACATCCAGATCCTAGAAAGGTGATTTGGGACTACCGGTATCGAATCTTTACTCTTTTTTCCTAACAACCTTCTGCACGCCCGATTTCGTGCCGTCCTTATAGGTCACCTGCACCATCGCGAAGCGTGTGTCATCCGGAACGGTCAGGTAAAGTAGTCCGTCCCCAACCTCGAACATCGTATCGCTCGGTTCGAACTCGTAGGTCTTGTCCAGCGCTTCGCCATTCAGCGAGTAGCGGATCTCGCTGATGACAGGCCGGTAGGACATCAGCATGGTGAAATATAGGAGCCTCTTGCCATTGTTTTCGCCGAATGAGAGCCATGATCCGGAAATCGCATTCAGCATCATCTTGCCTTGGGCAAGCTGCTCGTCTCCGGTGGAAAATTTTAAGATATAGGGTCCGTTAGACGCATCGTTCCGGTCGGTGTATTTCACCTCGATCGAATGTTCCCCCGGCGAAAGATTCGGAAGCGGAACGTGTGGGTTGACCATCGCCAGGCCGGTCTGAGGATTCTTCGCGGGCAAATGCCCTGTCGATTGGAAATCACCTTCTCTGTCCAACCGGTAGAACAGTTCCTTCGCTTTGGGATCGGAAACGCTGAATACGACCGCCCATCCCGAATTGCTCTGCTGGGCGGTGAGCGTGACAGGATTTTCCAAAACCCTTTCCGGTGTGGCACCCAGTCGCGCCCAGTCCGCATCCGCAGCAGTCGACCATTTCTGCGCCTCCTTTTGATCGATGAAATAACGCAGAACCTGCCCGCTGTCCCGTGCTTCGCGGAATTTCCCCAACCACTCTTTTTCAGAGCGCTGGTCGGCGAGCGTCTGCTCTCCCTTCCTAACTGCGGAATATTCCCGACTGATCAACCACGCCAGTGGTCCGAAGTCCGGATATTCCTCCGCGAGTTCCTTTAAACGATCCAATCGTGAGTCTCCTTCCTCCAACAATGCCAGAGTGGTTTGGTAGGAAACCGTGGGCGGATCGAGCTTACCCTGGAAATAGCGCATGGTTTCCAGCGCGCCAGAGCGGCCTTCCGATGCCTTGAGCATCTCCGAGTAGCTCAGCCACGGGTCGAGCGCTTCGAGATTTGCGGAAAGATATGAGGTGTATTCTTTTCGCGCCGCCGAGAAATTGCCACCGAGCTCATGGATCCGGGCGTTATGGTAATGCCCTTCTGGTGTCTTCGCTTCCACGATCAGCCCGCCGTCCGAGACCAGCGATTCGAAACGCTCGGCGATCCGTTCCATCGTATCGTTGCCCTTCTTCACCTCTGCGGAAACATCATCCACAGACTTTTTCGTGTCATCCTGTGATCGTAGCAGCCAGACGCTCAGGCCGATGACAACGGCGAGCAGGCTCACGATCGCAATCACCCACATCCTCGCACGGCGGCGCAGCAGGGTCAGGTCGTCGCGCAGCTTGAGCACACCGGCCTCAAGCGCCTCATTGCTCGCCAACTCATGGAACAGATGGGAGTCGGCCTTAAGCCCCTTGCGGTAGATGAGCTGAAGCTGTCGTTGCTCCTCCGGCTCCGATCCGAATGGATCAGAGGGAAACTTTTCATCGATGAAAAGGTACCAAACCTTGATCCCCTGCTTCCTGGCGTAGAGCGCCTCATACTGGGTGTAGCTGCACCTGCCGAATTCCTCGTCCGGCTCCGACGGTTCGGCCCCGTATCCGTAGCCCACTAGCTGAACGACGCCCTTGCAGCCATCGATCCGGGATCGGAGCATTTCCCTCAAATCACCGCTTTCCGTCCCAAAAATGTCCTGCCAGACAGGCTCGTAGCCAAGGAAGGTTAGGGTATTCGCCACCAGTTGCCTAGCACTCCGAAGCTCCTTGCTAACTGTGGAAATGAAAATGGTCGGACGTGGATTCACACATAGCTTTTGCAATATCCTGGCTAATTGAGCAAGGCTATTACTCCTACAGCCACGGCAGGATCACTCCGTTGCATCCTTCGGGACGAATCCCTGCTTCGCAAGCCATCCGAGCGAGCCACTCTGCCAAGCATCCCACATCGGCCCCTTGTAGCCGTTGAGTCCGTGGTTTCCGGACGGAAGCTCGAGATATTTACTCGGAACTCTGTGACCTTTCATGGCCTTATCGAACATCCGGCTGTTCTCACAGGGCACCACCTTATCGTCCTTGGCATGCGCCAGATACGTGGCAGGCGTGTCATCACCGACCTGCAGCTCATTTGAGAAAAGCTTGATCATCTCCGGCGTGGGATTCTTGCCCAAGAGGTTCTTCCGTGAGCCGCCATGGCTCAACTCCCCCATCGTAATCACCGGATAGACGAGAACCGCGAAATCCGGGCGGCAACTTTCGCGATTCACCGGATCTGTCGTTTTTCCCTCCCCCAGATCAAAATGCGTCGCTGCAGTCGATGCCAGATGCCCCCTGCGGAAAATCCGATAATCCCGATCTTGCCAGGATCACATCCCCATTCCTTCGCATTGGCACGCACCAACCGGATCGCCCGCTGCGCGTCGAGCAATGGAACATGAGATCGTCCTTTCGGCAGGCGATATTTCAGCACGATCCCGGTGATCCCGTGCTTGTTCAACCACTCCGCAATACCATTCCCTTCCGCACCCATCACCAACCCGCCGTAACCGCCACCCGGGCAGATCACCATCGCCGCCCCGTTCGGCTGCTCCGGACGATGGAGCAGGAGAAAGGGTTTCTCCTCCGTGAAGCTGCGCTCCCCGTCGGGTGCCTTGCCTAGCTCCCAGAGATCGACTTTCTCAGCCTCCGCCGCCACGGCGGGCATATTGAAAAATGTGGACAGACAGCCCACCAAGACTGCTTGCAAAACGGTGGAGCGCAGGTGTTTCATTTCCCAGATGATCCGCTCAGGCAGAGCCTGGCGCAAGCCTCGTCACTCCGGCACAGATAGATCCACCGTCCCGTCCGGCAGCCATTTCACCTCGCTCACCTCGGTAAAACGCATTTGCGCACCGATCTTCCCATCCTCCATTGCAAACGTCCGGTGGCCTCCCGCCAGCTTCACTCCGCCGACATCCGCGAGATCATCGAGCGTGATAAACTTCGGTGCCCCCGGGCCGTCCTTGGCGACGAGTTTGCTGGTCACAGTGTATTACGCGCCCCTGGTGAGTTTCGTCTCGGGATCGAGGAGCAGCACGTAGTAATCGTCCGGCGAATCACCCGCAGCCTTGTCATAAGTGACTTTCACCTGTGTGCAATCCTTGCCCTCGAATTCCATCTGGTCAGGTAGCAGCTCGAAATTCGCATTCTCATCGTTGAATCGCTCTATAAGCTCTTCTATCTGAGCTTGAAAAACATCAGCGCCA
>TARA_B110000037_G_scaffold222473_1_pt1 | contig 10897 bp, 8 predicted proteins | sample TARA_B110000037 | Tara Oceans TARA_B110000037 (sample SAMEA4397196) | marine metagenome | biome: Polar Biome; feature: [MIX] marine epipelagic wind mixed layer (ENVO:01000061); material: water (ENVO:00002006), including particulate matter (ENVO:01000060) such as... | depth 10-100 m
GGCGATAGCCTCAACGGAAATGGTTCCATCCTCAAGGCTGCTGATGGCAGCGGAATGGCAAAAGGTAACGCCGACGATCCTTCCACTTGGACAGTCAGCAGCACTGCTTGGGCTGATGACTGGCAGGGGTTTTCCTCGGACAACACCGGGAGCAACACCTGGGCTGTCGTTGATTTAGGGTCCGCAACTGCTGCCCTTGACACAATGTATCTCTGGAACGTCCAAGAAACCAATGCTCTTGATCGTGGAACAAGTATTTTTGATATCTACCACGCCACTTCTCCTACAACAACCGCACCAGCTGCTAGTGGAACAGTCACTCCCTATGACTTTGGGAGTGGTGGATGGACCCAGCTCAGCGCAGGAAACACTCTTGCAATTGGAACTCAGGGTGGCGACGCAGGCGAAAGTTTCGACATCTCGGGCGCTTCGGGTGCTCAGTATATCGGACTTCACCTGACCGCAAACCATGGTGGCTTCCGCACCGGTCTCGGTGAAATTGCAATTACGACGAGTGAGGTTCCTGAGCCAAGTTCACTCGGGTTGCTCCTGATCGGTAGCATTTTCGCTCTTCGTCGCCGTCGCTAAGCCTCGTTCACCTCGGTGAACAAGCCTACTAGGATTTTTTAAACCTATTTAGAAAGCCCGCTCATAGCGGGCTTTCTTTGCGTATGCGAAGACCTCTCCAATACTCATTTCTAGCCCTCGCCTTCATCGGCACGGTTTCTTGTCGTTCCGATCGTGAATCCTCTAAAGGTGACCCAGAATCTGAGCTTCCCCCTGTGCGTTATGCCAACCGGGATGAGCTGGTAATCACTGATCTAAAAGATTCTTCAGCCAGACCGGAAAAGGAGACTTTATTTCAGCCTGTCGAAGCGGTTCAAGCCGGGATGGACTTCGTTCACCGATGGGAACTCAATGCACGAACGGTCCGCTTGTTCGACCGGATTGAAGCAGGGGGTGGCGTGACAGTGGGTGATGTCGATGCAGATGGATTGCCCGATGTCTTTCTCACCGCTCCCCTCGGCGGATCGCGTTTGTATCGAAATCTTGGAGATTTTCGTTTTGAGGACATCACAAAACGAGCCGGCTTACTAACAGATCGTCTTGAGATGCCGACAGGAGCATCTTTTGCGGATATCGATAACGATGGGGATCTAGATCTGGCGGTGTGTGGCTTCGATTGCCCCACTCGACTTTATGTCAACGATGGTAAAGGGACCTTTGTTGATCAAGCAGCAGAGCTGGGCTTTCACTTTAAGGGATCGGGAATCATGGTTTCGTTCTCCGACTACGATCGGGACGGTGACCTTGACGCATTTCTCGCAACCCACCGCTATTCCGTCAATCTCGACAATCCGGATTACGATAATAACAGGTTTGCGGTCAGTCAGATGCAGCGTGGGGTTGACGGTAAAATGAGTATGCCACCATGGCTTGACGAGCTTTGGGGGACCGTCGATCGACCCGGAAAAGGACCATTCATCATCCGGGCAGGTCAGCGGGGGCGTCTTCTACGCAATGACGGAGATAAGTTCGCAGAAGTTGGTCGGGAAGCGGGAATCAACGACCGAGGCATGTCCTTGTCTGCCACGTGGTGGGATCATAACGGTGACGGCTGGCCTGACCTCTATCTTGCCAATGATTTCTTGGGACCAGATCGCCTCTACGAAAATCAAAAAGACGGCACCTTTCGTGATGTGGCACCCGAGGTTCTACCGCAGGTCCCATGGTATTCAATGGGGAGCGATGTCGGAGACATCAACAACGATGGGCGAGAGGATTTCATTGCAACCGATATGGCCGGCTCGACTCACTACAAGGCAAAGCTTGCCATGGGAGATATGAGTAAATTCGCATGGTTTCTGGAGAGCGGGTCTCCACGTCAATACATGCGTAATGCCGTTTATCTTAACACCGGGCAGGGACGCAAAATGGAGGTCGCACAGCAACTTGGGCTCGATGCCTCGGACTGGACATGGTCACCCAAATTTGGCGATCTCGATTGTGACGGATGGCTTGATATCTTTATCACTAATGGGATGACCGCAGATTGGTTTAACAGCGATTCGCGTCGCCAGTCTGCACTTGGTTCAGGTACCCCCTACACTGAGCTTGAACCAAAGCGAGATCTCAACATGGCACTGCGAAACCGCGAAGGCGGAATGTCCTTTGAGCCGGCAGGAGTGAAGTGGGGGTTGGCGGAACCCAACGCGAGTTTCGGAGCGGCGCTGGCAGACCTCGATCTCGATGGTGATCTTGATATCATCGTAAATCGGTTTAAAGAACCAGTGGCTCTTTATCGAAATGGGAGCAAGAAAGAGCGCATCCGAGTCAAATTATTTGGCCGGGCGAGTAACTCCAAGGGGGTCGGCGCAACCGTGACGGTGGTCGCAGGTAATCTTCGCCAAATGCGAACGCTAACCCTAGCTCGTGGCGTTGTTTCGACCAATGAAACTTTGGCTCAATTTGGGCTTGGTGAAATCAAGAAAATCGATGAGCTCATCGTGAATTGGCCAAGTGGGCATGCCCAAAAATTTACTGACTTGGAGTCTGGGAAGACTTACGAGGTTACTGAGCCAATTGGAGTTCCAGTGAAGAAAACCACTCCTGAATCGTCTCCGGGCCCTTTTTTCGTAAGAGATGAGAGCCTGCCGGAAATTTCACACCAGGAACTTGAGTTTGATGATTTTGGTGAGCAGCCACTTCTTCCGAATCGGATGTCACGTTTGGGTCCAGGGCTTGCAGTGGGTGATATCGATGGAGATGGCGACGAAGATGCTTACCTCGGAGGAGCTTTTGGTTCAGACGGAATAATTTTGAAGAGCGACGGTAAAAGCTGGAAAGCAGATTCCCGAATCACCGGAGGAAGCGATCATGAAGACATGGGTGCACTTTTCTTCGATGCTGAGAGTGACGGGGACATTGACCTTTATGTTGTAAGCGGTGGCGTTGAGTCTGGGAAAGGTTCCTCGAATTATCGTGATCGCCTATATCTTAATGACGGGAAAGGTGAATTTGAATTAAGTGGTGAGGATGCTCTTCCTGAGGTAATGGAAAGCGGATCTTGTGTGATTGCTGCTGATTACGATCGAGATGGTGATCTTGACCTCTTTGTGGGTGGACGGGTCGTTCCAGGAGAATACCCGATGGCTCCTCCGAGCCATTTACTGCGAAACGATTCAAATGATGATCGGATCTCGTTCGTTGATGTCACTTCAGAAGCTGCTGCCGCGCTCCAAGAGGTGGGGATGGTGACTTCGGCATTGTGGTCGGACGTTGACGGTGATGGTGATCCAGACCTTTTGGTGACCACTGAGTGGGGAGCAGTGCGTTGGTTTCTTAACAGCGATGGTAAATTTACCGAGAGCAAGGAGTCTGGGATTTTAAATATTCTTGGATGGTGGAATGGAATTGTGGGGGGTGATCTCGATCATGACGGCGATATTGATTACGTTGTCAGCAACTTCGGACTCAACACAAAATATCATCCCTCAACCAAGAAGCCGGCCATCCTTTATTATGGAGACTTCTCGGGTAATGGAGAGAGGCGAATTGTCGAGGCCAAGGCTACGATTAAGGGCGCGTTCCCGGTCCGCGGATTTAGCTGCTCGAGCTCGGCGATTCCAAGTGTGCTAGAAAAAATGGGGAACGCGAAACCCTTTCATAACTTTGCGATCAAGGCCCTGGATGAAATCTACACAGAAGCGCGTCTTGAAGAAGCTCAGCGCTTCGAAGTAAATGAACTGCGCAGCGGTGCTTTAATAAATGACGGTCAGGGAAAGTTCACCTTTCGCCCTCTTCCCGCTCTAGCGCAGGCTGCTCCTGGTTTTGGAATGTCACTTAGTGATATCGATGGGGATGCTCATCTCGACCTTTACATGGTCCAAAACTTCTTTAGCCCACAACCCGAAACCGGGCGCATGCACGGTGCGACGAGTATCCTCCTAACCGGCCGAGGAGATGGAGAATTTGATCCAGTGTGGCCTGAGACCAGTGGTCTCATTGTCCCGGGAGATGCGAAAGGTCTCGTGCAGTTTTCAAATGGCCATTTTCTTGTCAGTCAGAATGATGCGGAAGCACTTTTATTCCGTCCCAACCGTGATCGTTCGCATCAGTGTAATCTTCGATTGATAGGTCAATCTGGAAATCGACAGGCCATCGGAGCTCGAGTTTCTTGCTCGTTAGACGGGGTTCTGCTTGGGAGTTTTGAGGTTTACGGAGGCAGTGGCTACCTCAGTTCCGAAACCTCCATGATTTCAATACCACATGAAGGTGAAGGCATGATCGAGGTAGAGGTTGCATGGCCTGATGGTTCAAAAAGTAGCCATCAAGTTTCTGCTCAGGATGGCGGAGAGATTAGGAAACCGTGAAAATGACTATCTTGACTGGTGAGTTCCCACCGGATTCTCGATGAATTGTGAAAACACTCTTAAGTTTTGAGCAGAGCCAGTAAAGCAGCTGGTGGAAATGATGATTCCATCACACTCTCTCTTTCTCCCCTCTTCTAGCCCTGCAACGACGCCCCAAGGAGCTCCACCTCGGAGCAAATTTCTACAGACCTGTTCGGGAAGTTACGGGGCAACTTAATTGACGCGTATGCGGAAGTAGCGTGCCGATCTCGTTCTAGACGGGTTCTCATCACGAGTGGTAACGGTGGAGGTTCCGTCGCCATTGTCGACGTTACTCTGAATCGTAAAGTCTGCGTCGGCATTCTCCCAATTGGCAAATTCCTAGCCCCCCCTACTACCCGGGCGACCCCGGGGAAAGAAATCGATAAAACGAGGCTCAGATCTCCAGTTTTATAGGAGTAAGGGGTCGCCTTGCCTTCGCCATTTTCAGCCAAGGCTACGGCTGACAAACTTCAATCGAAGGCAGTTGGTTTTGTCCGACACCTCGGTCTCGAATTTGGCATCAATCGGACAGGAACTCGGTGAAGGCCGTCTTATTTTCGATCGGTGAAGTCTTCGGTCGCCCTAGGTCTGACCGCGCGCCCTTACGGACCATGATTTCCAGCATCGCGGGTCCCTTCACAGCTCGAAGCTCAGCGACCTTTTTAGCCAGGTCATCAGAGCCGTCGACGCGCCACGCTTCGGTATAGCCGCACGCCTTCGCTATCTCCGTGAACGAGACACGCAAACCGGCTGTCGCCATACCACCGACGGAACCGTGCACCCCATTGTTCAAAATGACGTGCTTAAAGTTCGCTGCCTTAGACACACCGACAATCGCAGTGCCGCCCATGTGCATCAGCATGGCACCGTCGCCGTCGAGGCAGAACACCTGTCGCCCGGGCTTGGCCAGAGCGATGCCCATCGCGATCTGCGAGGCGTGCCCCATCCCGCCGACCGTCAGGAACTCCCGCTGGTGGCCTTGGCCGTTGCGCGCCCGGTATTCGTATAGTTCGCGCGAAATGTGCCCGGTGGTAGAAACGATCGCGTCGCGGTCGCCCAGTTGCGCAGCGACCAACTCGATGGCCTTCTCGCGGCTCATCTCGAAGTCCCCGGAGGGCTGATCTTTTGGAGTGTAGGACGCGAACGTGCCCTTTCGGACCAGCAAGGCGTGCGGCCGGTTCTCGGCAGCGGCGATCGCTACCAGCTCATCCACACTGCGCTGAGCCGCATCAGGCTCCGTCTCCAAAACGCGCCAGGGGATGCCCATCTCTTCCAGTAGACCGACGGTGACTTTGCCCTGCTTGACGTGCTGCGGTTCGTCTTTCGTTCCGGGCTCGCCCCGCCAGCCGATCAACAGCAGCATGGGAATGCTGTAGACGTCGGGGTCGGCCAAGGAAAGGAGAGGATTGATCGTGTTGCCCTGGCCGGAGTTTTGCATGTAAACGAGTGGCACTTTCCCCGTGGCTAGATGATATCCACATGCTAGGGCCACCGCCCCGCCTTCATTTGCCGCCACCACGTGTTTGTCGCCGGCGTGGTCTGCTAGGTAGAAGCAAACCGGTTTGAGTAATGAATCCGGCACGCCCGCGTAGAAATCGACACCGCGAGCTGCCAGCCATTTGAGAAAGTCTTCACATGGAATCATCGTTTTGATTAAGATCTTTCAGGAATGAGGTTGATGATGTCCTTGATGGGCATACAGAGATCCTCGGCTTCGGACGCTCGCCCGTGCCGAAGAATGCTCTCGGCAACGTTTACCATGGCCGGATAGGCGCTGCGCAGAAGTTGGTTCGCGTAGATCACGATGCTCACACCGGCCTTCGCCAGTTCATCCTCGGTCGTTTGGGAATACGTCGATGGCACCACCACCAGCGGCACGCGATCAGAGAACTTTGCGTATTCCCTGCAGAAGGTGATGACCTCGTCGGCGGTTTTCTCCTTGCTGTGGATCATGATGCCGTTCGCGCCGGCCGCGATGTAGCCTCGAGCTCGGGCCAGCGCGTCGTCCATGCCAGCCTTGAGAATCAGACTTTCGATGCGGGCGATGATCATGAAGTCATCAGTCACCTGCGCTTGCTTCCCTGAAGAGATTTTAAGGGCGAAGTCCTCGATGGTATCCTGGACCTGCCCGGCGCCGGTGCCGAACAGGGAGTTTCTCTTCAGCCCTTTCTTGTCTTCGATGATCACGGCCGAAACGCCCAGGCGCTCTAGGGTGCGGACCATAAATACGAAATGCTCCGTGACGCCACCGGTATCGCCGTCAAAGATGATCGGCTTGGTCGTGGTCTCGAGAATGTCGCCGACGGCATTCATACGCTCTACATACTCGATGTCCGGCTTAGCCTTGACAGCCGAGTCAGTGAGGCTGCTCAGCCAGATTCCGTCGAACTCCCGAACCTGCTCGTCAGTTTTGACAGCCACAGTCTCGGCGATCAATCCCGTCAGACCGCTGTGCGCTTCGATCACGCGGATCAACGGTTTTGCTTGCAACAGTCGTTTCAGCATCCCGCGGCGCATCTGTGGTGTCGTACCGACTTCCCGAATCGCCAAACTGAGAGACATGGATGAGATGCCGGGCATATGCTCCGGCTCGACCAACTCCCCTCCCCATTCCTTGAGCGTCTCGATGACGCGCTGGCGGGTCTCTCGCAGCACGCCGGTGCTCCAATCGTGGCGGTGGAATACGTAGTCGGGTTTGATCTTCAGCAGGTTCGGCACGTGGTCCAGTGTGTCCTGGGACACCACTTTCTTGACGCCGAGCATGTTCTCCATGACAACCTTGCGCTCCTCGTATGGCATGTAGGGTAGCCGTTGGTAGCCGGCGACAGCCCTGTCGGTCAGCAGGCCAATGACCACCTCGCCCAGCTTGCTAGCTTCCTGGATGATTTTGACGTGACTCGGTGTGATGAGGTCGGCGCTCATCGCGATATAAACTATTTTCATAGGATCTTCTTTGGAATTCATTAAAAAAATCTGGTGACCTATGGTTTGCGGACGGCCAGAAAGGTCGTCTGTCCGATCTTTGTGCGGAGCTCTTCGCGTTCTTCCAGAAAGGCGGCCATGCTGCCGTCCTTGAGCGAGGATGTTACTCTGTCGAGGGCGTGCGTTAGCTCCTCCTCAGTGACCAGAGACCAGGTAGAATCTCCCGCCCGCCAAGCGGCACTGAGCGGTCCTTTCGGGTCCAGGTAATTCTTACCCTGCAACACTTCATCGAAGGGCACCTTGATCTCAGAGTCGACAAATCCAGTCCGTTTGGAAATTTCTTCAAGGGTCTCGATCGATGGAAAACGCCGCAGCATCCGTTCGATGGCGGCAGGAATCAAGGCGGCCCACCAGAAGCCATCGCGATGCTGATCGTGATCGCTCGTGTTGATCACGACGATGCCATTAGGCCGCAATACGCGGAACGCTTCGCGGAAAAAAGATTCCACATTCGGGAAGTCATCGGCACTGGCACCTTCGCCCTCGCCGTGATCGAGATGGTGAAGAACCTGGTTGCAGACGATTGCGTCGAAACTCTCATCGGCATGCGGTAATTCCGTAATGCTTCCCTGATCGATCTGCACGTTAGGGTCGTTAGCGAATCGTTCTTTGGCGACCTGTTGCATCCCCTCACTCAACTCCCGACCATGAATCGTACCAACCCGACCTTGAAGCCCGGCCAGGAAAGTGCCCGTCCCGCAGCCAGCGTCCAGAATCGACTGCTCCTTCAAGGGCGTCGTCGTCGAGGCCAAAAGATCCAAGACGATTGGCAGCCCGATGGGAACCCGGGTGTCGTCATAGCTGCCGGAGGTGCTGTTGTAGTCCTCGTATTCGATAGGAGCCGATGGATCAGGAGAAGGGGTGGTGTCTTTTTCGGTATTTTTCATATTCAAATTCATTTCTAACAGAGTTGCTGCAATCGCTGTCAGTAGTGACTCGATGTCGCTCTCAAAAATCTGGCCGATGTTGCCAATTCGGAAGCAGTCCCCCTCGGTAAGCTTGCCGGGATAAATCAACATCCCTTTGGAGGACAGCCGCTGATAGAACTCCGTGAACTCAAAGCGCGGGTCTTCCGGAAACAGAAAGGCCGTAATGATGTGGCTCTGCGATTCGGCAGGAACGTATTCGCAAAAGCCCATCCGCCGCATGCCGCGGAGCAACGCTGCGTGATTCGCCGCGTAGCGGGCGGCCCGACCGGCAACACCCCCTTCATCATCCAATTCGCGCAGGGCTTCGCGGAACGCGAGAATGGCGTGCGTCGGTGGGGTGAAACGAAACTGTCCTTGTTCTTCGAGGCCTTTCCATTGCGCCAGCAGATCCAGGCTGAGAGTGCGCGCCCAGCCATCGATGGCGAGCAATTGCTCATGATCGGCAATGACCAACGAGAAGCCCGGCACACCTTCGATGCACTTGTTTGCGGACGAGATGAGAAAGTCGATTCGGGCCTCGGACACATTCAGTGGGATGCCGCCAAAACTACTCATCGCATCGACGATGAATGTCCGCCCCAATTCTTTAACCACCGATCCGATCTCGTTCAGTGGATTGAGAATGCCGGACGATGTTTCGCAATGCACCAAGGCGACGTGGGTGATCTCACTGTCATCGGCAAGGCGTCTGCGTAGCTCCTGCGGATTCGGTTGTGTATTCTCCGTGACTTCGATCACGGCGGTTTCGATCCCATGCCGACCCGCAATGTCGCGGATACGTTTTCCATATGCGCCGTTGATGATGATCAGAAGTTTGCCGTCGGCTGGAATTACCGAGGAAATCACGGATTCGATGCCGAACGTTCCCGCTCCCTGCATCAGTATCGCCTCGTAGCCTTCCGCCTGCCTGACGCCGGCAAGGGCCAGCAGGAGTTGCCGGATTTCACCGACGACGGCAACGAAATCAGCGTCCCGCGATCCCAAGTCGCGCAACATCGCCTCCTTGACGGCATTGCTAGTCGTGAGAGGCCCGGGAGTGAAGAGGAGCTTGTCTGTTGGGGTTGTCATGAGATTAGGTCAAAATAGGACCTCGATTACGGATGGTGCTGCTGCCGGGAGGAAATGCATTCTCAGCCCTGCCAGCACTGAATTACCGTCCGATGCCGCGAGAGTGCCGTTTGGTTAGAGCGATCTCCAATGATGAAAAATCTGATAAGAATTTCCTTTTTGCCCCTGCCGCGCCCGAGTCACAGTTGAAGTGAAGCTAGGGGGAGAATGGGGTAAAGAGACACCTTCTAATGAGCTCACTTGCCCTGCGGTTGCCCAACTAAGCAAGACTTTTCGAGTAAAGAAATCTATATACCGTTGGATTCCGACGTTCTGAAGTGGTCTCCTTCTCTTATCGTGTTGTGAATGATTCGTCAGCAATGCTACGGACCATCAAATCACGAAACTTATAATCATTCTTCTTCGATGCTTTAAAAAGGCGGTGGCTCATCTCAGAATCGGCATAATTCATGCTCTCTTCCCATGGCATATTCAGAAAGCTTTGTAAGTAAATTCCTGGTAATTTCATCTTTGTCTTCCAAAATCAGATTTTTAAGATCTTCAATGTCATCAATAGGACGACCGTCTCGGTGGACGGCGGCGTCCTCTACTTTAGTCGTCTTTTTAAACTTGCGAGTGATACGTTCTTTCTTAACCACCTTACCGTCTCTCTCCTCTTCATAAGGCACTTTAGTCTCAACAAACTTCTCATAACTCTCGCGATCCCTGCCAAAAACATCAAAGCTTTCCAAGGCTAGGCCAAAGGGATCCATCTTGCCGTGACAAGAGGCGCAGCTCGGGTTGTTACGATGCTCATTGCATACTGTCCTTGATGGTGAATGTTTCCGGAGGCGCTTTCAGCGCTTCTACTTCCTGATTGGCAGGAAGCTCCAATTCCAGTCCGTAGATACTTTTAGCCCCCGAGGCTCAATCAGACCCGGTCCCAAAAAAGCGATTTCCTAGCAATAATAATAACTGTCGTTCATAATCCAGCCATCAGGGTCCCAATCACGTATTTCTGCTGGTTTGCCGTCAGCCGTTTTGGGCTCCACTGGCAATGATTTTGACCAGCTGTGGAGCGTCTCATCCAGTGCAAAAGCGATCTGGTTTCTTTTGGAACCTTGGCCGTGATAGATGCTGGCCGGTTTACCTTCTTTGGCAAGGAATGCCGTGCCACTAAACATACCATGAGGTGGGCCAGACAATGCTCACCGTGAATTGCGCAAAACACAAATCACGGTTATTGCCTTGGCACCTCGATCTCACAATTCGGTAGCGCTTTTCTAAAGGCTTCGACGCCTGCCTGAGTAACTTTGGTATCACGAACGTTAAGTCGTTTTAAGCTTTTTAGCGACTTCAAATGTTCCAGGTCTGTGTCGGTCAGGGGGTTTTTTTCGATTTGCAGTTCCGTCAGCTTTGTGAGTTTCCCAATCTCGGGCGGAAGCGCGGTGAGTTGGTTCCCTTCGAGATACAACCAGATCAGGTTCGTGAGCTGGCCAATCTCAGGCGGGAGCGTGGTGAATTGGTTTCCTCCGAGCCCCAGAT
>TARA_B110000037_G_C17127386_1_pt1 | contig 10887 bp, 10 predicted proteins | sample TARA_B110000037 | Tara Oceans TARA_B110000037 (sample SAMEA4397196) | marine metagenome | biome: Polar Biome; feature: [MIX] marine epipelagic wind mixed layer (ENVO:01000061); material: water (ENVO:00002006), including particulate matter (ENVO:01000060) such as... | depth 10-100 m
GGTCTCCCCATAAATGGGGAGGCTTAAATTTACCCATTTATAGGGATTGACTCAAATACCTATTTATCTTTATTATTGCAATAAATAGGCGGAAACCGAAAAGCCTAAAACAGAGTAGGTACAATTTTAATAATTTTTATTATGAAAAACACAAAATTAAGTTTAGCAGATTTTAAAGCTAAGGCAGAAAATGTAAACACAAACGAAGTTCTTGAAAAAGTTCAAGGAGGGGATTGGGGTGATTGCCATGGTTTTTGGGGTCAAGCAGCTAAAGGTTTTGACAATTGGGTGGCAGGTAATATGAATGACCCACTGTTTAATCCATAGTAAGTACTTGGTAGTTTTAGGACATTTTAGAATTATATATTTTAATCTGAAGAATTAGAGGAGTTGATAATTCACTCCTCTTTTTTTTTATTTTAAATAAAACTGATATTAGTATTGATAAGATATTTCATTCCCGAAAAAACAAATATTTTTTAGATAAAATTCACAAACAATGAGACTAACTTCTAATGAAGGAAAAAATGAGTTAATTGAAAATATAAAAATATTACTATATAAGTATGACTCAAGTATTTTTGATAAAATAGATTATGAAGATGATGATATATATCAAGAACCGCTTTTATATGCATACTTTAATTCCAAAGCAAAAAAAATAGATTTAGACATTATAATTTATGGTTATACGAAAGAAAAGTTAAGGCCTGAAAAGTTGAAAGTGAAATCGGATACTTACGGTAAGTTTTATTTACCAAAAATTGGATGGTTTATAACTAACGAAAATAATAAAAATTACGAACTACATAAAACTACAAATAATTTGTATACTTTATATAGTAAAGAAGTAATATGTAATTATACATTTGAACCAATAGAAATTATAAAAGGGACAAATATAGAACTCCTTAAATATCCTGTTCCTCTCTTAGAAGAACTTTATTACGATGTTGATGGAAGCATAATAGATGTTGAAATTGAAAATATAACAAAATCTCAAAGAATAAATATAGAAAAAGCTTTCAAATTAATTAAAAAACTAGCGCCAAAACATTATAAATTAATTGAAAGTATTACAAAAAAAGTTGTAATTTTTAATGTTAATACCACGCTAAGAAATTCTTTTGCTAGCTTAAGGGCTCAAGGCATATCTTTCTCTAATGCTTATCAAAAAGAATACAACGAAGTCTTCTTTATAGATGACATTGCTCATCAAACAGGACATTTAATTTTTAATGTTTTGATATATAATGTTCAAAATTTTTTTAAAATCAACTTTGAAACTGTTGTTGAAAAATTATATTTAGGCAATGATACAACTGAAACAAGAAGCATACATGTTGTCTTTCATGCTTTATACACTTATTATACATCATTTATCTGTTTAAATGCTTATTTAGATTTTAAAGTGAATGATTATGATAGAAATAAACATGAAGCTATGGGAAGAATGTTATTTTATATTGGTAAATGTTATCAGGATATAAGTTTAATTGAAAATAATGATATAAGCAAAGTAGTAACAATTAATGATATCTTTACAGATGGAGGAATAGAGATATATTTAGAAATTAAAAATAAATATAATTCAACAATTGAAAAATGGGGCGAATTGTTAAAAGGATTAAACATGTCTAATCAACCATATAATTTTACATATTCTAAATTTTTAGAAATCAATCCATTGAATGAAGATATTAATTAGATTACTTTTGTTTTGTTTATTGTTGAGCTGTAATTCAAACAAATCAAAATTTAAATTATGTTCTGGCAGCAAAAGACCTTATTACTACCCAACCCTCAAATACGAAGGAAACTTCTACAAAATTAAAAGTCACTTTTTTAATAATTATAAAACAATTAAACTTCCAAATAATAATGGAATAGTAAAAATTAGATTTCATATAAATTGTAAAGGTGAAACAGGTGATTTTTTTATTGATACTTATAGCTTAGATTATAAAAATAAAACTATAAATAAAGAGATTACTGAACAGTTACTTAATTTAACTAAGGATTTAAAAGATTGGGTTCCTGCTAGGAACGATGAAGGCGAAATGATTAATAGTCATAAATTTTTTGCTTTTAAAATTATTGAAGGAAAACTAATAGATATTTTACCAAAATGAGAAAAAGAATTTGGATAAGACGGATATTAAGAATTATTGCTTTTTGTAGTATTACAATCATTATTTTAGGAATTGTTTTTAACCAACTGGTATTTAAACTTTTGATTGGCGTTGGATCTATTGATTTAAATTATGGAAACAATGAAAGAGGGAATTCAATAATGGAATTTGCTTTATCTAACATAAAAAACCCTAGAGGGAATGTCTATCATGCTATATCTGTCCAAAACACAAAAAACGGAAATTATGATATAGCTATAAGTGCTTTAGAGAAAGCTTATAAGATGAACCCTAATGAGGTTGGAGCTTATTATGGTTGGGTTTTACTATATTATTATCATGAGTATAAAAAAGCATTAATAATTTTAAATAAATACGATGATTTAACTCCAAATTTCTCAGATTACCCTGTGGGTGAATGTATTCATTATCTAAAAGGATTAGCCTATAAAGAATTAGGTGATTTAGATCAAGCCTTAATAGAATTCGATTTATCAGTAAAATATGCGTTAGACGAACATAATGAAAGTTGGATAGACTATCAAATTTTTTTAAATAGAGGCATAACATTGTTACATCTAAATAAAAATGAGAAAGCTATAGAAGAGTTTGAAAGAGTTATTGAAAATTATAAAGAATGTTCTGAAGCTTATTATTTTAAAGGGTTAGCATTAGCTAATTTAAATGAAAAAGAAAAAACGTGTAAGTCCCTTAATAAATCTCTAGAGTTAATTAAATTGGGATATAAATCTTCTGATTCTTATGTAGAGTTATTTCATGAGATATATGAACAAGATATTATTGAGGCAATATCAAAAAACTGTAATTAATGGCTAAAGGAAAATTCCCTTTTTACAAGCAATTAGATTTAAAAGATTGTGGACCAACATGCTTAAAAATAATAGCTAAATTTTATGGAAAAATTTACAGTATAGATTTTTTAAGAGAAAAAGCTCATATTACTCAGCAAGGATCATCTTATGGAGGTATTGCAGAAGCTTCAGAGATTATTGGAATGCACTCTCTTGGTGCTAATTTAACTTATGAATCATTAGCTAAAGAAGCTCCTTTACCTTGCATTGCTCATTGGAGACAAAGGCATTTTGTAGTAATTTACAAAATAAAAAACGATAATGTGTATGTTTCTGACCCTGGTTATGGTTTAATTAGGTATACTAAAAAAGAATTTTTAGATGGATGGATACCTAACAAAAAAAAACAATCTTATTCTGAAGGTTCTGTTTTGTTATTAGAACCTACACCTGAATTTTATAAAAATGATGATGATTCAACATCTAAAAGTATTGGATTTAAATTTTTATACCCTTATTTTAAAAAATACAATAAGGTTTTAATTCAGGTATTTTTGGGTCTTTTCATTGTAACTCTTTTGCAATTAGCAATGCCGTTTTTAACACAGGCAGTAGTAGATTATGGTATCAATTATCAAAATTTAAATTTTGTATATCTTATTCTAATTGCTCAGTTAGTATTTTTTGTAAGTACAACCTCAGTTCAAATTATTAGAGATTGGTTAATGCTTCATATGACAAGCAGGATTAACATCCGCTTATTGTCTGACTTTTTAATGAAACTGATGAAACTTCCAATTCTATTTTTTGATAGAAAGAATATTGGAGATTTATTACAACGTATTCAAGATCATACAAGAATTCAAAATTTCTTATCATCTTCAACTTTAGGTGCGTTATTTTCTTTCGTAAATATTTTTGTTTTTTCGCTAGTATTAGCTTATTACAATACAGAAATCTTTGCTGTTTTTTCTATAGGTACATTGTTATATTTAGGATGGACAGTTATTTTTCTTAAAAAACGAAAAGAACTCGATTATAAACGTTTTGATTTGTCTTCTGGAAATCAAAGTAGTGTTGTACAGCTTTTAAATGGTATGCAGGAAATTAAGCTTAATGGGTCAGAAAGAAGAAGAAGGTGGGAGTGGGAAACAATTCAAGCACGATTGTATAAAGTGTCAATTAAGAGCCTAGCATTACAGCAAACTCAAAATATTGGTGGCTCATTCTTTAATCAATTAAAAAACATTATAATAACATTTTTAGCTGCTAAAAGTGTTATTGATGGCGAATTGACATTAGGAGCTATGTTATCAGTGCAATATATACTTGGGCAATTAAATGTTCCTGTAAACAGTTTAATAACCTTTATTCAATCTGCTCAAGACACTCAAATAAGTTTAGCAAGAATTTCAGATGTACACCTACAGGATGATGAAGATAATAAAATAGAGGATAATATTAAACAGTTACCTATTGATAAATCTATCTATATTAATAATTTGAGTTTTAGATATGGCAGTAAACATTCTCCCTTAGTTATTAAAAATCTAAACTTTACAATTCCGCAAGGAAAAGTTACTGCTATTGTAGGAGCAAGTGGAAGTGGTAAGACTACACTCATAAAACACTTATTAAGAATTGTTAATCCTACTATAGGTTTAATAAAAGTTGGTAATACTACTTTAAATAATATAAGTGTTTCTTTTTGGAGGTCAAAGTGTGGTTCAGTTATGCAAGAAGGGTATATTTTTTCGGACACAATAGCTCGTAATATTACTGAGTCAGATTCTGAAGGACTGATTGATAAAGAGCGGCTTTTAAATGCTGTTAGAATCGCAAATATTGAATCCTTTATTGAATCTTTACCAATGGGATATAATACTAGAATTGGAGCAAGTGGCATGGGGGTTAGCGGTGGTCAAAAACAAAGAATATTAATAGCTAGAGCTATCTATAAAAATCCTGATTATTTATTTTTTGATGAGGCAACAAGTGCATTAGATTCAACTAATGAAAGTGAAATCATGAAAAAACTGAACGCATTCTTTAAAAATAAAACTGTAGTAGTAGTGGCTCATAGACTGAGCACTGTGAAAAATGCAGACAATATTATTGTCTTAGAAAATGGAGAAATAATTGAAGAAGGAAATCATCTTGAACTAGTTAACAACAAAGGAGTATATTATAAGCTAATAAAAGATCAATTAGAATTAGGTAATTAGTTATGAAAATTGACGAGATAGATACTAATAGTGAGCAAATAAGAGAAATTCTAGAAAAACAACCAAACGTTTTTTTAAAATGGGGAATAACAGTGATTTTTATTATTGTTTTTTTAATATTTATGACTACATGGTTAATAAAATATCCTGATATTATTCAATCTCAAGTAATTATCACTACAGAAATACCACCTCAAAAAGAATATGCAAAAACAACTGGAATGATAAGTTTTATTCTTGTAAAAGATAGTGATTTAGTTATAAAAAACCAACCATTAGCCATTATTGAGAATACAGCAAATTATAAAGACGTTTTTAAATTAAAGTCCATTATTGATTCTATTTCAATTAATAATCATTCTTTCTTTTTTCCAATCGATGAATTGCCAATTCTTTTTTTAGGAGATATTGAATCGCAATATGCTGTATTTGAAAATAGTTACATACAATATCAGCTAAATAAAGAATTAAAACCTTTTTTAAATGAAGCTATTGCAAATAAATACTCTATTTCTGAATTAAATCGAAGACTTAAAAGTTTACAATCTCAAAAAGAAATAAATAAAACAGAATTAGATTTCAAGCAAAAAGGTTTAAATAGAAATAAATTGCTTTTTGATAAAGGTGTTATTTCGGCTCAAGGTTATGAGAATAAGCAACTAGAATATGCTCAAGCTGAACGCAACTATAAAAATTTTGAATTCTCAATATCTCAAATACAAGAAGGAATAAGTAATGCAAGAAAAACATCAAAAGGAAGTGAAATTAATAGATTAAAAGAAGAAATGATATTGTTAAAAAATGTATTTCAATCGTTTAATCAACTTAAAAAGTCGGTTAAGGATTGGGAGGATCGTTTCGTTCTTCAATCAAATATTAATGGAAAAGTTTCGTTCTTAAATATTTGGAGTACAAATCAAACAGTTAATCAAGGAGATTTAGTATTTACTATTATTCCAAAAGGAAGTTCTTCCTATATCGCTAAATTAAAAACCCCTTCTCAAAACTCTGGAAAAATAAAGATAGGACAAAAAGTTAATATTAAACTCGATAATTATCCAAATACAGAGTTTGGTATATTATACGGTATCGTTAATAATATTTCTTTGATTACTGATGAAGTAGGGCTATATACTGTAGACGTTAAATTATCAAATAAGCTTGTAACTTCTTATAAAAAAGAAATTGTATTTAAACAAGAAATGACTGGAGTTGCTGAAATCATCACTGAAGATTTAAGACTAATTGAACGCTTTTTTTATCAATTTAAACAAATATTTGAACGTTAATTTTCTTTAATGAATATATAATTCTAAAAGCTTACAGAAAGTTTAAAATTCACGAAAAAATTTATAGAGTTATATTTTGACAATAATGAGTAAACATATATCAATTAATAAACTAGAGTTTGGGAATAATACTAAAGCAATCACTTAAGAATACCTTAATTATTTATTTAAGTTTTGTAGTAGGTGGTATAAATACACTCATACTTTATCCTCAAATTTTAGAAGGACAGTATTATGGAATTGTTGTTTTTCTACTTTCAGCATCTAATATTATTATGCCTTTGACTGCATTAGGGGTTCATCACACTATTATTAAATTTTTCACATCCTATGACTCTAAACTAGAAAAAGACAAGTTTCTCTCGATTGTATTATTCTTGCCACTTCTAACAGCAATACCAATTGGCTATTTAGTTTCTGAGTTTTACGAACAAATAAGCAATCACATTTCTAAGGAAAATGCCATTTTAAAAGATTACACATTTGTCATATTTGTAGTTGCAATTTCATGTACATATTTTGAAGTATTTTATTCGTGGGTAAAAGTGCAAATGCAATCCGTTTTTGGAAATATTTTAAAAGAATTTTGGCATAGAGCTGTAGCTTTGATTTTATTATTAGCTGTTGGGTTTGATTTTTTAAACAAGCCTCAATTTATTTATTTCCTTACAGGAGCTTATCTACTTAGGTCTCTTGTAATGATGTTATATGCATTTTGGTTATATTTTCCAAAATTTAGTTTCCAATTACCTAAAAACTTTAAAAGAATATTCAGGTATTCTCTATACATGGTTCTAGCAGGAAGTGCAGGAGCTATTCTATTAGATATAGATAAAGTAATGATTCCTAGTAAAAAAGGAGTTGAACTTGCAGCATATTACGCTGTTGCTGTTTTTATAGGAACAGTAATTGAAACCCCTGGAAGAGCAATGTCTCAAATTTTACAACCTATAACTTCTAAGACGATTAATGATAACAATTTTAAAGAGGTAGAAAATTTATATAAAAAAAGTTCTATTAACTTATTATTGGTAAGTGGGCTTTTCTTTTTATTAGTGAATTGCAGTGTTCATGAGCTATTCAAATTGATGCCCGACAAAGGTTATGCTGGTGGAGAGCTGGTAGTTTTAATGATTTCTGGAGCAAAGATGTTTACTATGTTTTTGGGTAACAATGGTGCAATTATTAATAATTCTTCATTTTATAGAATAGTCTTGCCTCTAAATCTAGGAATGGCTTTCTCAGTCTATTTTCTAAATATTTGGTTATTTGAAATCTATGGAACTGATGGTTTGGCTTTAGCTACTTTATTAGTGATTTTCGTATTTAATTGTATACGGCTATTTATTGTTAAATATAAATTGAATATGACACCCATTACTACTAAAACATTTATAACTACATCATTAATCGTTCTGCTTTTTATAACTTTTTACTTTTGGAACTTTTCTTTTCGTCCTCTAATTAACATTGCTCTTAAGACAGTATTAATTACAATCCTTTATCTTTTCATTGCTATTAAATTAAAGTTATCTTCTGATATTAATCGTCTTATCTCAAGATTGAATAAATAATATCTGCTTGACACAACAAGTAGATGTTTCATTATTTCCTATTCATTGAGGTTTCTAAATCTTGGAAAGGTATTATTGTTTTTACTCCATAATCTTTAACTGGCCATGATTGAATGATGGTATCTACATTGATATTCAGCTCTTTAATGACATTATAGAGCCCAACTTGTCTATCTCTAGCTTTTCCAATTTCTCCCTTACTTGCTATCCAACATAAATCATCTTGAAACAACAATCTTTGGCTTGGAAAATAGTATATCAAATAATCTTTTGTGTGTTTTGATTTTTCTCCGATGAAGTAAATTAACATTTTCTCGTTTTTTCCAATGGATAATTTATCCTTTACTATTATAGTCTTTAGTGGTCTAGATTCTAATTGTAAGCTATCTGGCTCCAATGTATGCGGTGCATTTGCTATATATTCTATATATTTTTCACTTATTTCTGTACAAATTATTGTAGCTTCTTTGTGAACGAATGCCCTTAATCCACCTAAATAATGTGGATGGTGATGACCAAACACAAAGTATTTTATAGGTTTTGATGGCGCAATCTTTCTAGCTTCTGCGATAATAAGTTCACCGTTTTCACTGTTCAAAGGTGCTTCTGCGACCAATAAGAATTCATCAAATTCAACAACCATTACTCGATCATCAGTATGTTGCAATTCAATAAAATGAATAAAATCGTTATATTTAATTACAGATAAAAAAGGCTTTTTTTCATCTATTGATTCTAGTATTTTATAACCTTCAGGTTTATCCAGTAATTGTACCTTTTCATTGGGAGATATTTTAAATGTAGTTAAATTAACTTTTTCTATAATATTTCCGTTAATTTTTTCAATATCAATAGTAGATGCATAGCTTACCAAGTTATTTGTATTTTTATGATTTGAATAGGAATATGTTGAAAGCACATCTCCATACAATTCATCGTGAGATAAATAAGTTATTTTTGAAACAAGGTAACTTGTATTATCTATTAATACCTTTATTAATTTACCGTCAATATTCAAGGAATATATTGTGTGTTTTTGATTGACTTGTTCTGAAACTATTGACTGATTATTCATGAAATAGTCAATAAGAGGAATTGGAGAATATCGAGCAGATTTAATAATCTTTTCTAACATTATATCTTTTGTAATTGATGTTAGATTCTTTTCTCCATAATCTAGATACATTAATATCCCATTAGAATAGTCTGTCTTTGAAAAATATTTTTGACCTCTACTATTTGTTAGTGTATCTAGCTTCAAAAATTTATTTCCATTAACCCAAAGAGTACCTTTTATCGAATATTTTGTTTGTTTCCAAGGTTCAAAATTATGCCTGAGTTCATTTAACTCTTCTTCAAACGAAATTTCAATAAGTTTTTCTTGTATTGGCTTAACTTGCTTGTTCCAACACTCCTCTAAACGACTAATGTTTGAACAAGATTGTATAATCGAGATACATAATATTGACAGTGAAAAATTAATTAATCTTTTTTTCATATTCTTTTTTTTATACCCATTAATGTTTTAGTTATAACATTGTCGATATTTTTAAAACTACAATAATAAATCATAACATTTGTAAATATGATTTATAGAAGAAAAGTACAAAAAAGATAAAGGCGCTCCAAAAATGAAGCGCCTATTTTTATAAAATTATTTTAGATAATGGAAAGCCTCTACAAGACACATAATCATGTAAACTAAATTTTCTCTGCCTTATCAAAACCAACCCAACGATGACTCTTATCATTTCTTCTGTTAGCTAATTCATATCGAATCAACTTTTCAAAAGGGATTTTGGCATAGAGAATGTAACGTAATAACTCTCCATCCACAACGCTTGGTGCATTGCTTTCTCTTTATCTGAAAAGACATCAAAATGATTATCATCCATAGTTATTTCTTTAGGGGTTCTTTAGTAACTTCTTTAATAGATCTCCCATTTAATGAAATCACATCATCTTTAGAAGACTTTGGATCTTTTCCTTTCGTTCTCAGTAGTCTCTGTGTATTAAACAACGAACGACATTTGATATTGAATTCTGTATAATTCACAGCATCAGAATCATTTTTACATGTTTTTGTATACCCCATGTATAAAGCTGCATTGGTCAATTTGTTATCTTTTGCTTTCAAAACAATACTAAGGGCAACCTGTGCAATAGGGTTGAGTCCATTACTCGATTCTGAGAGGTCAAAGCCTAACTCTTCAATCTGCTTTCTATGCTTTTCGTCTGCATATTTCAGCAGTACAGATAAATCTTTACGATAGTTTTTGAAACGATCTAAAATTTCACGTTTCTCTTCTTTTGATTTTTCAATAGCTTCTTCTGTCTCTTTCAACAGCTCTTGGTCGGTTTTGATGTTTTCAATTAAAACATCAACAATACTTGCATTGCTCATAATATTAAAATTTAATGGTTATTATTCAATTTTCCATAACGACATGACTTTTAGTGAGTCATGAAGTCCTTGCTCGTAGCATTTCTGTAACTCATCTTCTGCCTCCTCTTTGGTATCAAAGAATTGTGAAGGAGAAGTAGTGACAATGTATTTTTCTTGTTCATTTACATCATCAGTAAAGATGGCAAAGACACGACGTACCTTTCCTCGTTTATAAAGAATGGAGTAGTAATTACTCACGTCATACGAATCCCATTCTTGTACAGGCTTATCTCTTAAATAATGAGTTCCTAATTGAAACTTGTCGAAGAATTCATGTACTTCATTTTGTGACATGGTGGGTCTTGCAGTAATCTGCTGTTTCCACTGTTCTATCACATACGAGAGTACACAACTGTCGTCCCCCGCTCCCGCTAGTTTGTAACTAGTGGCCTTGGTTTTTACTTACAAA
>TARA_B110000037_G_scaffold26741_1_pt1 | contig 10880 bp, 9 predicted proteins | sample TARA_B110000037 | Tara Oceans TARA_B110000037 (sample SAMEA4397196) | marine metagenome | biome: Polar Biome; feature: [MIX] marine epipelagic wind mixed layer (ENVO:01000061); material: water (ENVO:00002006), including particulate matter (ENVO:01000060) such as... | depth 10-100 m
AGGGATATCTCGCCATCGATAATACCGCCGACGAATACACGTTAACAAAAGCTGTATCGGATGCGCCGCTCGCACCGGGTGAGCAAGTATTATTCGCCTCTCTGTTCAAGAATAAAAACAAGCTAGTACTCGTGCACGACCCCGAGAACATGTTGACTATCAGCAAGGCAAAGAGGAGTCATTGCAAAGCTCTTGAGAATGATTACAACAAGATCTACTTCAATCTAAATTCGGCGCTATTGTTACCCTCTTTTTCCGGGTCACTTATTGTGTTTATTGCGGTGGCGCTATCTGGAGCGGTTACTCTACTCGCGGGATTGGCTTTTGCTCTCATCAACATTCTTCATGGGGTGTTCTATTTCTTGTTGCGAGCTCCATCGGTAAAGGGCCGTCGACTTATAGATAAATTGGAAGGCTTTAAACTCTATCTCGAAGTGGCGGAGCAGGATGATCTTAATTTGAAGAATCCCCCCGACAAAACACCAGAGCTTTTTGAAAGCTGTCTCCCATGCGCATTGGCGTTAGGTGTAGAACAAGCGTGGGCCGAACAGTTCACTGAGATATTCGCCACACTGGAAGCAAAAACGGGACAGGGCTACCGTCCGCTGTGGTATAACGGCATTTTTCACAGTCACAACATCGGCGCATTCACAACAGAGGTTGGTAGCAGTTTTAATAGCGCCATCTCTGCAGCAGCTACCGTACCCGGCTCAACATATGGGGGTGGTGGATTCTCCGGTGGCGGCGGTGGTGGCTGGTAGCCAATATTAATATGCCCACATTAATTCACGAACGCGTAAGACAATGCCAAGCTGGCGAGTACCCTAAGGCAATCTGCCGCTTAAGTTCGGGCTGGGTAGTTCTGGGAGATGTGCAATTCCTGCGCGGCTATAGCCTGCTGCTACCCGACCCTGTAGTACCTCACCTCAATGAGATGGATGCAGAAGCGAGAAAGAATTTTCTCTATGAGATGTCAGTTGTTGGTGATGTCATCTTGGAAATCACCGGAGCGGTTCGGATCAATTACGAAATGCTCGGTAACATAGAGCCTGCACTGCACGCGCATATCTTCCCACGATTAGATGATGAGCCTGACGAGTTTAGACTGAAGCCGGTCTGGTTCTACGACTGGAACAACGCACCTGAATTCGATGCGAGCCGCGATAAAGAGATAATGCAGGCTATCGCAGAAGGTTTAGATCGACGCGGTCTGGTCATCTAGCAATCTGAAAGCTTAAAAAGTGTGCGTAAAAAAGGGCCCTAGGGCCCTTTTTTTTGAAAACGGATCAATTCGCTTCTTCGTAGAACTGCTTTGTCGAACTACTTCCAGATACTGCGAGACTTCAACAGAATATCGAACACCGGACGATCAGGATTTTCGACATGAATCATGAAAGTATCCGCATCGGGATGACTATAGCCTAAGGCTGACATGCCACCGACTGATGTTGCCTTGAACTTCACACTGTTCTCAGTGATCTCAATCAATTCCATTTCCTGCGGGCCATCGGTGCGCGCGACCATGCCCGGATCCCACTGCTGAATGTGCAAAACTAAAGAGCCGTCTACCTCTTCAATGGTGATCATCTCAAACATACTGGTTGCATCGTCACCTGTCATTCTTACCATGGCAGCGATTGAACCCGCCTCTCCCATAATCCAGTTCTCTTCTAACTGATTTGGACCTAGATTGCCTGCCCAATTACCTGTCATCCAAGCAATATCCTCAACGGTAGCTGAGGGACCTACCGCGAAGCTAGACCCTGAGAAGGCGGCTAGGCCAAGAAATACCATTGAAGTAATTGTTTTCCGATTTATCATTCTTTTCTCCGTAGATTAATTGTTTATGTCTAACTAGTATTTTTAAAAAATTCGTGATTTTAGCTCAACCAATGCAACATACGCTCTGCATCGCAACGACCCGCTATTGTTGAATCTCCTGCAGCCAGTCTCCCAACGACTCCCATTCCATTCTGAACATATGCGGCGCCCCATCAAGAACCTCCGCATCCAGAACAACGCCTGCGTCCGTTAGGCTAGTGACCGTCTCATCGAATCGATCCGCCCAATCTAACTGGTCACTGCCACCGATGCGCAAGTAAACGGGAAATTTTATTAAAGCCTCATTGTCTGTATCAGCGTTCGATATTGCCGGCACGGCTGCCACACCTAAATAGTTTTGTGGATTGCGTCGTGCAATTTCCAATGCCGACATTCCTCCGTTTGACACACCCGCCAACAACACTTTGCCTGCAGCGACATCGTCCCGCTTCTGCAACTCATTGATCAACTCTGCAATGAGCGCGTTGTTCGCCGCGCCTCGGAAGGAACGGTTGTTTGGCGAGATAGGTACTGCAACCATCCAGCCTCTCTCTGCAAAACCGCTGCCCAGCCAACGCGAAGTATCTTGTGATATCGATGCGTTGCCTGGCCCGCCGCCCATGAGGATAACTAAAGGAGATACCTGAGTGGCTGCGTTTTCCGGCGCAACAAGAAAGACATTCAACACTGTGCCATCTTGCAAGGTTATGCGTTCTTGAGCCTGGATCGTCATGGGGAACAAACTGCAACAGAAAATAAATAACGTTGTAAGCTTTCTCATCTCTGGCCTCCGAATTTACGGACTAATCGTCCTGGGAATCTTCCCTCTTCTTATACACTTCCTCGAATTGACCCTGCAGGCGACGCATGCCACCTAGCCAGCGGTCGTAATCGTCTGTCTTCCTGCGCATATAGGTCAATACTTCAGGGTGCGGTAGACAAAGAAAGCGCTCGCTCTCTAAAGTCTCCATTACCGTATCGGCTAACTTGTCGGGCTCTAGCATGCCATCCAGACCTGCAACCCCACCATCGCCGCCTGCCGTCATTGCCGTTCGTACAGCCTGAGGGCAAAGCACCGACACTTTGATTCCACGCTTGCCGTAGGTGATCGAGAGCCATTCTGCGAAGCCGATCGCGGCATGTTTCGTGACGGAATATGGAGCCGAGCCAACTTGACTCAAAAGTCCCGCAGCGGAAGAAGTGTTCAAGAAATAGCCTTCGCCACGTTCAAGCATACCCGGGAGAACTGCACGAGCCGCAAATACATGGGACATGACATTAATATCCCAAATTGATTGCCAGGCGTCTGTGCTGACATTCTCTCCGCCAGCTGTAAAAATACCTGCATTGGAACAAAATAAATCGATCTGGCCGAATTTTTCAAGCGCCTTACTCACCAAGGCATTGACGTCTTCCTCGTTTCCAACGTCTGTCTTAACTCCCAGCGCCTGCGTGCTGGCAGAAATTTCCGCGACCGTTGCATCGATACCCTCTTGATTAATATCTGACACTACGATTGCCTTAGCGCCTTCCCTAGCAAATCTTTCACATAGTGATTTCCCTATGCCACTTGCTCCACCAGTTACTACGATAACCTTGTCTTTAATTTGCATATTCTTTCGGCTTCCTTCTAATTTAATTTTTACCTAACACAGTTAATTCGTCAATTTCTGTCAATAATAAACTACGAAGAGAGCATTCCCCCAAGACGATTTGAAAGGATATCTTCCGCCTGGGCGACGATTCTTTCGACTAACTCTTTACAGCTTGGATTATCATCGATCAATCCAACAATCATCCCTGCGGACCAAATACCTTTGTCCAAATCACCACCATCGAAAAGCTCTCTGCCCTTCACTCCCTGCACTAGGGACTGAATATCTTCAAATTTCGTTTCACCAGGGCGAGACTCAATTTCTGCAACTTTTTCCGCAACGCTGTTCTTAAAAACACGCGCCGTGTTTCTAAAAGAGCGGTAGATGAGTTGTGTATCCAATTCCGTTGCTTCGATCATCCTGCGCTTTACATTGTCATGGATGGGCGCTTCCTTTGTTACCATGAAGCGCGTGCCCATATTGATGCCGTCGGCGCCCATTGCTAGCGCAGCGGCTAAGCCTCTGCCATCCCCTAAACCACCTGAAGCGAGAAAAGGTATCTTCAGTCTTTTTGCTGCGAGTGGCAGAAGAATCATATTGGTAACGTCATCTTCACCGGGATGACCGGCGCATTCGAAACCATCTACGCTCACTGCGTCACAGCCGATCTTCTCGGCCTTCAATGAATGGCGTAGTGAGGTGCACTTGTGAATAACCTTGATACCCGCCTCTTTAAACATTGGCAGATACGGCTCGGGATTGCGACCCGCTGTCTCGACAATCTTTACCCCAGAATCGACGATTGCCTGAGCATATTCATCATAGGGAACTGGCTTGATGGTAGGCAGGATGGTCAGATTGACTCCAAATGGCTTATCGGTCATCGACTGGCAGCGCTCAATCTCCTTGAGAAGATCCTCGGGCGTGGGCTGCGTGAGTGCAGTGACGACACCCAACCCTCCAGCGTTAGATACGGCCGATGCGAGCTCGGCTAATCCAACCCATTGCATACCTCCTTGTACGATAGGATGCTGAATACCTAACAATTCTGTAATTCTTGTCTTCATTACTGCTTTTCTCCGTGTCAAACCAATCCTGACATCTCTCTCTACCGCATGTACTACGCGGCTTGTCTCGAAATCCGAGAGCCAGTGTACGTGGTAAACCCAAGAGGTGTAAAGACGGAGGATTAGGCCGATAACCTGTGCTATATTGTCGGGCTTTATAAACTGACCGCCGCAAGAAAGACTGATTTCGAAGCTAGATTACTAGCCGTTGAGGGCTTAATCCTCAAATTGGTCATAATTTAAAACAAGGGACCGTAAACCTACTCCTTTGCACTTGAATGAACCGCCATAGAGCGTAACAAGTAGAAAAGAGAGTTTTACACAACGGAGATTTAGAATGATTCGTAAGTTACTAGTTACCAGCATAGCCGCTGCGACTGCTCTGGCAGCAGCGCCCGCGCTTGCCCAAAATGGCCAACAAGCCATCGAAGAAATCCAGGTTACTTCCACCCTCAGAAATTCTGCGGGCCTGGCTGACGTTAATGCAGCCGTTTCTGTGATCGGCGAACAGGAATTGGATTTAATCAACCTGACTCATTTGCAGGAAGCATTGAACCGACTTCCCGGCGTGAGTATTCACCGTAACAATGGCCAAGAGAGCCTCGTTGCGATTCGCTCGCCCGTTCTCACTGGCGCCGGTGCATGCGGCTCCTTCTTAGTCGCGGAAAATGGCATACCGGTTCGCTCTAGCGGATTTTGCAACGTGAACGAGATGTTCGATACGCATTCTGAAAATGCATCCCGCGTTGAAGTCATACGCGGACCAGGCAGTGCATTCTGGGGATCGAACGCTGTACACGGCCTGATCAATGTCGTATTACCAAAAGCAGGTGACGCCGGCGAAGTTATGATCGAGCAAGGGCCTCGTGGTTCACAGCGGCTCAGAGGCTCATTCGGCCACGACTACGGCAACTTCAAGCAATTGTTGATGGTCAACGGGACTAGCGAAGAAGGCTACCGCGATGACAGCGGTGTAGATCAGCAAAAAGTCTCATGGCTTTACAACTACACCATGAAAAATGGCGCCAACCTCGACGGCGGCTTCACAATGATAAACCTTAATCAGGAAACTGCGGGGTTTGTTGCAGGCACCAACGCCTTCGAAGACAGTACGCTGCGCGATACCAACCCAAACCCTGAAGCCTTCCGCGATAGTGTGAATGGCCGGGTCTGGACTAAAATTACGCAACAATTAGGTGACTGGGAAGTGGTACTGACGCCTTACTTCCGCGAAGTAAATATGACATTCATGCAGCACTTCTTGCCTGGACAGCCAATAGAAGACACCGAGCACCGCAGCATTGGCTTTCAATTTGCTGCGTATAAGGAACTTGATAACGGCGCCAATCTTGCAATGGGCTTCGATGTCGAAGATACCAACGGCTCGCTCAAACAGTTTCAACCAAACCCAACTTCAGGATCATTCTTCCTGCGCAATTCCATCCCTCAGGGCAAGCACTACGACTTCGACGTAGGCATTCGCCAATCTGCAGGCTTCATCAACTACGAGCAGGACTTCGGTAACGGCTGGGATATATCTCTGGGTCTGCGTATAGAGAGAATGGAATACGAATATGACAACAACATGATCGACGGACGCACCGACGAGTTCGGCGTGGCTTGCCGCTTCGGATGTCGTTATAACCGCCCTGCTGACAGAAATGACAGTTTTACCAATGTCTCTCCAAAGCTAGGTCTGAGCTATGCGCTTAATGACAACCACGATCTGCAGTTCAGGGTGCAGCGAGGCTTCCGCGCACCGCAGGCTACTGAGCTGTATCGCCTACAGAACGCACAGACGGTTGCGAGCTTAGATTCTGTGGAGCTAGATAGCTATGAAGTAGCCTTTAAAGGCGCCGGTGAAAACTGGAACTATTCTGCTTCCTGGTACTTCATGGACAAAGAGAATGAGATCTTCGCCAACAGCGCTAGAGAAAATCTCAATGACAGCCATACCTCGCATCGAGGTATCGAGTTCGCCATGGGATTGGATATTACAGACACACTTGCAATACAGGGCGTCTTCAATCTAGCCAAGCATACCTACGAAAATTCCCAGATATCCGGTGGAATCGATATCAATGGAAACGATGTAGATACCGCTCCGAATACGTTTGGTAATTTGCGCCTGCAGTGGCGACCAACCAGCTCAATCATGACCGAGCTCGAACTGGTTAACATGGGTGACTACTACACGAATCCTGAGAATACACAGAGCTACGAAGGACATGACATCGTAAACTGGCGCACACAGTATCAGTATAACGACGACCTGACTTTCTATCTAAATGTGCTTAACGCAACGGATAAAGATTACGCAGAGCGTGCAGACTGGACTACGTTCACCGGCGATCGCTATTTTCCTGGGGAGCCTGTAAGAGCGTTTTTCGGAGTTACTTGGAAATATAAGTAGTTTCCGCAACGTTAATAAAAATGCCGACACTATGTCGGCATTTTTATTTCTGCTAAGAGCATTTCCCAGAGATATAGGGTCACTACAATGAACAACGCAGATGAAAGCAATTCAGAGCGGGCATTCGATGATCTGCTTGCCTATTTCTCTGCGAATAAGAACGACAACCCGGGCCCAATCTTTCATCCTGATAACTCTGTTAACAAGATGATGACGCAGCGCCCTACTGCTCTACGAAAAGCCTCGGTATTAATTGCTATAACGCGACACAGCCCGAGCAAGAATAGCGAAATAGTGCTCACAGTGCGCTCAAAGAACCTCAATAGCCACCCGGGGCAGATCAGCCTACCTGGAGGCTCCGAAGAGGCGTCCGATTCAGATGTGGTTGCTACGGCGCTGCGAGAGAGCGAGGAAGAGATTGGTCTCGCTCAGGACAGCGTTGAGGTCATAGGCCGCTTGGGTGACATGGCACTTCCCTCTGGCTTTCAAATCACACCCATCGTCGGGCTTATAGAGCCAGACTTAGAATATGTACCCTGCCCTATCGAGGTCGCAGAGATTTTTCATGCACCTCTATCCCTGCTCATGAATCCAGATTCCTACAAGTCCACGTCCATGACCTATGACAATCAGTCGAGAAAAGTTCTCGAGCTACAATTTGAACGGTTTAGGATTTGGGGAGCCACTGCTGCAATTCTCTACCATCTTGCGCAGATGATCGAAAATTCGAAAAAGTAATATCGGATGGGATTTTAGGCTAAGGAATTAACCAAAAACTTAGCTTGCGGTGGGGCTAGTGCCTTCAGCCTTGAGCTTCTTCGAAACTGATCCGCTTTTATCCTCATCACTAAGGATAGAGTGACAGACTCTGTTGCGACCTTCTTGTTTAGCTAGATAGAGAAAAGAATCGACCTTTGCTATAAATTCTTTTTCTATCGATTCATCACCTGTCGCGTAGACATCAACTCCAAAGCTAGCCTCGATTCCTAACAAGGCCCCACTGGTTTTAGTCGGCGAGTTCTCTATGATCAAGCGAAGCCGATTTGCGAAGCGAACCCCCTGCTTGAGAGTCGTATCGGGAAGAATGATAGTAAATTCCTCGCCCCCATAGCGACAAGGAATATCCAGCCTGCGAACAGCTTTCTTAATTAGATTGGATATGTGAACTAGCACGAGGTTGCCAGCCTCATGGCCGTAGGCATCGTTGACGGCTTTAAAATGATCCAGGTCTAACATTATGAGACAGGTGGGCTGACCAGAACGACGAGTACGCTCCATCTCCAAGCCAAGCGCTTGATTGAAGTAGCGGAAATTAAACAGGCGCGTCAGTTCATCCGTACGCACTAGCGCCGCCAACTGCTTGATTTTTTCCTGAAGGCGTTTAACCTGTGAAAAATTCGTGCATTTGTCATGGCCGGCGGGACAAGGTCCAACCGCTGTTTTTATGTCACTCTGCTTGCCGATCATAGAAGTTCAAATACTAATTATTATTCTTGCCCGGGTGGCAATATTTTTTGCCTCTCTAGGTCGCATCTTAGCGAATCCTCCCGGTATTTCCTCAGTGGCTGGCCCCCTGATTCTCTGCTTTGTACTTAATTTTCTTATCCAGTTAGTCCAAAACATAGCACAAAGGTGTAGTAGCCAACACCACTTCCCTCTTATTCTCGGCCTTTTAAACTATTAATTACTAATTATCAATAGTTTACGGGATAGCCCAGTCAGGAAAAGGACCTAATACACCGAAAGTTAAATGGCCCACTGTGTAGACAAAGAGGGTGATCAGAAACACTGAAAGAATATCCAGCCAGATGCCCGCCATCACCATCTTCATTATTGGCACTCTGCCGGAGCCGTAAACGATTGCATTAGGCGGCGTGGATACAGGTAACATGAATGCGCAAGAGGCAGCCAAAGTCGTGGGTATAAGTAGCAGTAACGGATGCACTCCGATGGCCTGAGAAAGGCTGGCCATGATCGGCAAAGACAGTGAAATTGTCGCCGTGTTAGAGGTTACTTCCGTGAGTCCAGTGATAAATCCCACTGTGCTCATCACAATAACCAAAGGACTGGCGTCTCCAAGAAGGGACTGCAACTGTCCTGCGATATAGACGCCCAGACCCGATGTTGTGAAGCCTTTCGCAAGCGCCAAACCGCCACCGAATAATAACAAAATGCCCCATGGCACCTTTTTAGCATCTTCCCAATCCATGAGACGACCACCTACCTGTTTGCTTGCCGGAATGATGAACAACAGCAATGCCATCGCAATAGAAACGGTCCCGTCATCGATCATATAGCCAACTGGGTCAGAACCTACAAATGCCAGGAACGAATCTAAGTAGTGGCTCCACCCATAGATATCGACATCGGCTCCAAACAATCGCTCCTTCCTCGTCATCCACAATAGGGCTGCACTGACGAAAACGAACGTTACTCGTTTTTCCTCGGGGGACATCACTCCGAGCTTTTCAATTTCATTACGGATAAAATCACGTCCACTAAAGGGTGTCGTGGCCGGCAGAGGAAAAACAAATCGAGTGAGAACAAACCAGGCTATTAACATATAGGTTGCACTCATCGGTAAGGCAAACATCATCCAAGACGCGAAGGTGATTTCAGGCGCCAAAGGAAACAACTGTGGCAGCTGGGTTACCAGAACACCGTTGGGCGGCGTACCGATCAGTGTCGCGAACCCACCGATGGAAGCAGAGTAGGCTATACCCAATAGTATTGTGAGTGGAAAGTTTTCGGCTCGCTTATCGATGATGACACCTTTAGCTGCGGCCTCACGATTTAACTCTTCATACAAAAGAATAAGCGACATTCCCATAGGCATCATCATCAACGCGGTTGAGGTGTTCGACAACCACATTGAAAGAAAGCCGGTGGCAAGCATGAAACCTAGAACGAGTCGATGAGGCTGACCGCCGATAACACGCAGGATATTCAAGGCGATACGTTTGTGCAGGTTCCACTTCTCGACAGCCGTAGCAATGATAAAACCGCCGAGAAACAGCAGGATAATCCAATCCATATACTGGCCGGCCACATTCGGAAATACGATATCCAGGTCGGAGGGGCTTAAGCCATTGCGCATGCTAACAGTGTCGAAATCGATCTGATTCGCCGCAGGCACTAGACGCCCGCGCATGATGCCCAGCAGTGGAAATAAAACGATGGGGAGTAGTGCAGTCGCGGAAAGTGGTATTGCCTCAGTGATCCACCATATCGCCATTAGCAATATTACCGCCGCCATACGAGTTACGAGTGGATTATTCGGATCAAGATCAACGAACAGCAACACTAGAATGAATGCCAGCGGCCCTAGCCAGAGACCTATTTTGCTTCGCATAGGCGTGCTTTCGACTTGTTGGATAGCAGCTGTCATGAGGCGTCCTTATTAGGTGTTGTTAGTCTTCCGTTAATCTTGTCCGTTCTTTCAGCAGTAATCTTGTTGGTCTGTCGTCTAACTATTTTTCTAGAAAAAGTAGGAAAATCCATTAGGCATCTGAAGCCAGCAGCGCAGGTAACTACTGCGCTGTCCACTTCAGATACCCGAATGCCAAAAGCTAAGTTTGACTAGTTCTTTGGCTTTCTAGAGTAGTTCAAGCATTGTTTCAGCCGAGCTCACCTTGATCTCGCCGGGGGCTTCGATTCCTAGATAAGTTACCGTACCGTCTTCAACGATCATACCGAAGCGCTGAGCACGCTTACCCATACCAAAACCACTGGCATCTAGCTCAAGACCAATAGCGCTGGTAAAATCGCCATTACCATCTGCAAGCATCAGTATTTCTTCGGCATTTTGATTCTGGCCCCAAGCGCCCATGACGAAGGCATCGTTCACCGACATACAGGCGATAGTATCCGCGCCTTTTGCCTTGAGAGCGTCGGCACCCACTACAAAACCAGGAAAGTGAGTCAGAGAACAACCTGGCGTGAATGCACCTGGTACGGCAAAGAACACAACCTTCTTGCCCGAGA
>TARA_B110000037_G_scaffold219894_1_pt1 | contig 10878 bp, 3 predicted proteins | sample TARA_B110000037 | Tara Oceans TARA_B110000037 (sample SAMEA4397196) | marine metagenome | biome: Polar Biome; feature: [MIX] marine epipelagic wind mixed layer (ENVO:01000061); material: water (ENVO:00002006), including particulate matter (ENVO:01000060) such as... | depth 10-100 m
TATCTCTATCTAAAAACACCTGATTCCATACAGATTTGTACATTTTAATATCTTTTTGAATTTGTGCATTTGCAGTTTCTAAAGCTTTACATTTCTGACTTGGTTGTTGAGAACAACTTGCTATTAAAAAGAATGAAGCTAAAAATAATAATTTTTTCATTTGTTTTTTTTTGATTCACAACAAATATAATAAGAGATTTTTAAAAAACCTGAAATAAAAAAATGTGAAATTTTAAATAAAATTATATTTTTATGTAAATTGTAATAATAATCTATCAATGAATAAATTATTTAAATTTTTCTTTATTTTTTTTGTTACATTTTCAACCTATTCTCAGGATATTTCTTGGTTAAATATAGACTCTAAAGATGATAAAACTGTCTTTAAGTCTGATTCAGATGCTCTAAGTAAAAAGTTAAATAATACTAGAAACAATACAACAACTCAAATCAGGTTACCGATTAATGAATTTAATTTAGAAGAATTTAATTTAACTAAAGAATCAGGTGTAAAGAATCAAAATGAAATTAATGTTCAGCTGTACAAAGGGGTTTCCAGAAATCTTAAAGACAAAGTTTTTGTAAATGTTATAGGAGAAATTATAACAATCACAATAATTCAACCAAACAAAAGGCTGCACCTATCTAATGCCAAAAACAAAAATGAGTTTATTTTTAAAGAAATTGATACCACAAATGAATTGGATAATATTAATTTAGAAAATGATATTATAAATCATTCAGAAAATTCATTAAAAAAAAAAATAACTACAACTAGTGATTTAGATCCTGTTGGCAAAACTCCCAAATTAGTAAAGTTTAGAATGGCTATTTCTCCAACTGCGGAGTGGTCTAACTATTACATTGACTTATATGACGCTCAAGATTTAGGAATTGATAATAAAAGAGCGTTAATAATTTCTGAGTTAAATATTGCAGTTTCAGCTTTGAATGCAATTTCTGGAAGAGATCTTTCTATTTTGTTTGAATTAATTCCTGATAATGACAAACTTATCGTTTTCGACACTAATCTTGATGGGTTTACTTATGGGGAGAAATTCACTCAGTTGGGGGAAAACATGACTAAATTAAACAATACCATTGGGTTTAATTCTTTTGATATTGGGCACGTTGTGGATTTAGGAGGTGGTGGAGTAGCTTATATGGGTGCATTATGTAGCACTTCAAAAGGGGGTGGTCAAACAGGAGGAGTAAACGGTACTGGATTTCATTTTGTTTTAGCTCACGAAGTTGGTCATCAACTTGGGGCTCCTCACACTTTTAATGCTAATGTTGGATCTACAACAAATAGAGTAGAAACTGGTGCTGGAGTAACTATTATGGGTTATGGTCCTAGAGGAACTGAAAATTTATATTATCATGCTAAATCAATTAAAGAAATAACTAGTACAATGGCTTTGCGAAACTGTGGAGCAGATGTTGAAGGACACTCAAACACTGTTCCGTATTATGTAACCGCTCCAACTGGCTTAACCTATACAGTGCCAACTGGTACACCTCTTGTTTTAGGAGATGATTTTGAGATTACTGATGATGAAGAATCTAATCAAATGCTGTTTAACTGGGATCAGGTTGATGGAGAAAAAACAGTTTCTCCTCCTATAAATACAAGCTTAGTTGGACCGGCTTTTGTTTCTAAATTTCCAACTGATAATCAAGAAAGATATTTGCCAAATTTAGAGACGGTACTAGCAGGCTCTACTCAAAATGAGCTAGAAGTTATGCCGCGTTTGTCTCGAAATATGAATTTTACACTTACTGCTAGAGATAATAAAACTGGCGGAGGTGCTGTGATGCAAGAAGATTTTGTTATAAATTTTGTAAAATCACAATTTGGACCTTTTAGAGTTTTAAGTCAGAACACAAACGGATTATCAGTAAATCAAAATGATGAAATTGAAATTAGATGGAATCACCAAGCTGCTCCAAGCACAGATTATGTAGATATTGATATTTCATATGATGGAGGTAATACATTTACATACAATCTTGCAAAAAAGTCTGCTAATGATGGGTCAGAAAAATTAATTCTTCCTGACTTTAATAAGTCTTCTAATGCAAGAATAAGAGTTAAGGCAACAGATAATATTTTCTATTCAATAAATGCGGCAGACTTTACAATATTAGATCCTTCTTTTAAATTAAACCTAGTTAATCCACCAACAACTAAATGCTTTGATGAAACAACTGAAATATCTATAGATCCAACAGGGGGGGCAGGCGCACCATACAGTGTTTTATGGGAAAAGTTAAATGAAGATAATCAATGGGTTGAGGTTAAAGATTTAGATAATAATCCAAAATTATTATCTAAAATATCTCCCGGAAATTACAAGGTTAGTGTTAGCGATAAAGATTCAAACTCTTACGTATCTCCTGTAGTTATTGCGAATGGTCCAAAAGAAAAGCTAAAAATAGAAACCACTTTTTCTAATATAAAATTAAGCTGTTTTGGAGATAATAATGGAAAAGTAGAAATAAATCCATCAGGAGGTGTTTTCCCATACACTTTACTATTAAATGATAAAGTTGTTACCAATGGACTTAAAATAAATGAGATATATGCAATTAATGATTTAACAGTTGGCAGCTTCACATTACAACTAATTGATGCGAACGGTTGTTTATCTGAATTAACTAATTTTGAAATCACACAACCTCAATCCAAAATAAATTTAAAAAGCTTTGCAATCGAAAATGCTAAAAACGAAGATGATGGAGGTATTACAATTGAAATTGATGGAGGAACTGAAGAATACTCTTACCAATGGACTGGTCCTAATGAATACACTTCAAATGATCAAAATTTAACAAACTTAATTCCTGGAAATTATAGTTTAAAAGTTACCGATGGCAGTGGATGTGAATTTTTTAATGAATTTTTAGTTGAACAAGATGGCAATTTCAATTACGGCTTATCTGTTGTTAATGTTCTGTGTGCTGGATCAGAAACAGGCAAAATCACCTCTATTCCGTCTGGCGGAAACGGAGAGCCATTTAATTTTGCATGGTATAATGAATCCGATGAACTCATTTCAAGCCAAAAAGAAATAATTAATTTAAAAAGCGGATTATATAAATTAAAAATTACTGATTCTAATAATGAAGAATTTCCTGTAAAAGAAATTACTGTTGTAGAGCCTAAAGATCCCATACAACTTTTAATTTCTGATGTGATAAATTTAAATTGCAAAGGGGACGATATTGGGAAATTTAAAATAAATATTTCTGGTGGAAAAGCACCTTATAAATATCTATTAAATAGTGAATTGATTCAATCTAATATTAGTGTTGATGGAATTGACGAAAAAATAGTAGTTCAGGATAATCTAATCAGTGGAGTATATAAAATAGAAATTATAGACAGCAACGGATGTTCATCAACTGTACAAACCATAATTTCAGAGCCTGAATTTGATCTTTCTGTTGCAACTTCAAAAATAAAAAATGTTTCAAAATTTAATTTAAATGATGGTTCTATTGAAATTGAAGTAAGTGGTGGGACTGTAAGCGATCAGAAAACTTATAGTTACAGTTGGACTGGACCTGATAACTTTAGTTCTTCATTGAAAAATATTTCTAACTTAAAGCCGGGCACTTATAATTTAAAGATTACAGATGTAAATGATTGTTTTATTGAAAATAATTTCGAAATTAAATCTCCTAATGCTTTTATTTTTAATTCATTTATTACAAGTTCTCCAACTTGCTATGAAGGGAACAACGGAAAAATAAACTTTAGCTATAGTGGAGGCTATGGAGCTCCTTACAAAGTTAAATGGACTAAAAAAGTTAATTCTGAATTTGTTTCAATTGATGATCAAGCGCCAAACGATAAATCTCTTGAAAATATATCTTCAGGCACTTATAAAGTTGAGGTTGTAGATTCTGAAGATGTTTCGTATCAATATGACAATGAAATTTTTGTTAGTTCGGTTAACGAGTTTTTAATTAATTCCACTTCAAATATAATTGCTGAAACCTGCCCAGGTTCGTTAGATGGTCAGTTTACTGTAAGTGTTAGTGGAGGAACAGCTCCCTATAATTATTATTTTGATAATGAACTAATAGCTTCAAACAGAGGAGACTCGTCAAATGTTGATGAATATACTGTTGAAAATCTTGGCAAAAAAGAATATACTTTTTATGCTATTGATGCAAATGGATGTGTTACTAGCCCTGTTATAGTTAAAATTGACGGAGACGATCCAATTGAAGTTTTAAACGAAGGGATTGCAGTCACAAATATTTCGTGCGTTAACGGAACCGATGGAAGTATTGACTTAATTGTTGCTGGAGGAGATTCGTCAGGAAACTTTACCTACGTATGGACAGGTCCAAACGGATATACTTCTAATTCTAAGGACATAGCAAATCTTTCTAATTCTGGAACTTATAGTGTAAAGATATCTCAAAACGACTGTCTAATAACAAAAGATTTTGAACTAATTGAACCTAAAGAATTAACCGCCTCAGTGTCAAACATAGTACACTCTCAATGTGGTGGTGATGGATCATATCAGATTACAATAAACGGGGGGACTGCTCCTTGGACTGTTGGTGGCTACTCATATGGATCGGCAGGTGAAGAATCTACTACACTTAATTTTAGCAAAAGAGGAGCGGGAACTTATAATCTTACTGTAACAGACTCTAATAGCTGTGCATCAATTAATCTTAGTGCAGAAGTTTTAGGTTCATCAAAAGCTATTAATATTCAAACTGAAAATGTTGTTGCCTGTGATTCTGATATTAAAAATGAAATAAAGGTTACTCTTAACGGTGGAGATTTCTTTTTAGATGGTTCAAAAGAAATTTACAAAGTAAATATTTCAGGTCCTAATAAAAATGAAGATCTAAATTTGGAAGAAAATGTTCAGTATTCTTTTAAAAACTTAGATGATGGACTTTATACTTTAAATATTACCGAAAGAGATCATACTTCAGCTAACGATTCTAATTCTAACGGATGTGTCACAAAAAAAGAAATATATATTTCATCGGATGTAGAATGGTCGGGAACAGATACTAACAATATTACTTGTGTTGATCAAAACAGTGTGCCTGCAAATGATGGAAATAAAACATATTTTAAAGTTAATGGAGGAAAATCATTTATTGACGAAAACAATCAAGAATATTACAAATACATATTGGATTTTAATGGCACATTAACATCTGGAAATGTTGTGAAAGACTCTAACCTAGTCTTTACAGATTTAGAATCTGGATCTTATAAATTAACAATAACTGAAGCAAATAATTGTACTAGTGAAGACATTTTTGAAATTACACAACCTTCAAAATTAGATACTACGATTAAAAAAGTTACTAATGCTTGTTACGACCCACAGGTTAATAATCAAAAAGGTAAAGTTGATTTTTTAATAAAAGACGGAACTGCGCCTTATAATTTATTTTTAATTGACAGTAATAATAATTCAACTGATACTGGGCTAGAGGGTGGAGATTCAATAGGCCAAAATACAGTTGGTTGGGAATCTTCCTTAGATGGATTGTCTCCAGGAACTTATTCTTTAAAATTTATTGACAATAATAAATGTGAGATTATATCTGAATCATTTACCGTTAAGACATATGACGAATTCTTAATTCAAAATGTAATAACAACTGATGTTTCATGCTTTGGAGCAAATGATGGTAAATTAAAAATTGGATCCATCAAAGGTGGTGATTTACCTTACAAAATTACAGTTGAATCCTCAGATGAATTTATACTAAAAACTATATACGAAGAATCAGAAGATCTAATTATTAAAGATTTAAAAACAGGTTCTTATTCATTAAAGATTGAAGACAATCAAGGCCTTTGCGGAATTCATCTAGAAGATTTTGAAATAACACAACCTTCCTCTGTTTCTATTTCAACATTAAATATTGAAAATCAAAAGTGTTTTGATTATGGAGACGGATCTATTGAAATTGAAGTTGTCGGAGGATATAAAATTGGAGAGACAGTCGCATATACCTTAAAATGGTTTAAAGACGATATTAATGTTTCTAGTTTAGATAATCTTTATAAAGTTACTAATCTAGAGTCAGGGAATTACAGAGTCGAAGTGGATGCCGTTAGGACAGTAGATGGAATAGAAATTTCATGTTCTTCCAATACTTCCTCCTTTGAAATAACTAAAACTCAAAGATTATATGCATCTGAAAATTTAGAAAAACATATTGATATAAATTGTAATTCTGAAGGAAACGGTCAATTCGAAATATATTTTTCTGGAGGTAAAGCACCTTATAAAATAATATCTAACGGAGGGGCTGTTGCTGAAGGGTTGACAGGAAACACCTATTTGTTTCCTACGATGATGGCAGGATCTTATAAGATTGATGTTTTAGATGCAAATAATTGTAAATTTTCTGAATCAGTAAATCCAAATACTAAAGAAATGTACGGATTAATAAATGTCGTACTGAATCAGCCAGAAAAAATTCTTGAAATTGAAACTAACTTTTTAAATACAAGCTGCGAAGGAACTAATGACGGAGAAGTTGAAATATTTGTTTCAGGAGGTAGAGCTCCATATAATATTACATGGAATACAAATGCTTCTTATAAAATAATAGAATCAGATCTTGATAAAGGTTATTTTAAAATTTTAAGTTCACCTGGAGAAATTACTGCAACAGTTTCTGATTCCACCAATAATTGTGGCTCTTTATCAAGTGTTGTTACTATAAAACAACCTGATGAACTTTCGATTTCTGAACTATCAACAATAAATAATTTGTGTTTTGAAGATTCTTTAGGTGAATATGAACTATACGTTTCAGGCCTTACTAATACAGAAGCTTTAACTAATTACAATTTAAATTGGTACAAATTTATTGATGGAAACTATAAACTATTAGATTCGTCAACTGTATTACAAAATGGAAACAACTTTACCGCAACTCAACTGACTAACGGAGATTACAGAGTTGATGTGCAAAGAAAACAATATAGAAATTTTATAGACGGTAGTGAAATTGAATGCTTATCCTCAAAAACTTTTTCAATTGTCAGTCCAGATAAATTAATTATTGAAGAAGCATTGCTTAATAATATTTCTTGTGAAAGAGAAAAAGGAGATTTTAAATTTAAAATTAAGGGTGGGAAAGGTCCTTACAACTTATTGGTTGGAGAAGAATTATTTAAAAATATTGAATTAAACGCTTCAAACGAATTTTCAATAGAAAACCTTGAAATTGGTAAATATGATATTCAAGTGTATGATGATAATATTTGCTTTTCTAATGAATTTAATTTTGAAATTAAAGAAATTACTCCAAATTATGATCTAATATTTCAGCAAACTGATACAAATAAAAATGGAATAAATGAAGGTGTACCACCCATATGTTTTAATGGATTAGGTTCGTTTTATTTTGAAATAGAAAACAATTTATCTTCTTCGCCATTGAAGTATTTTTTAAATAATTCGGAAATTTTTATTGATAATCAAATTACTTTAAAAGGGAACGGATATTCAATAAATGATTTAGAATTAAAAAAATATGATTTCAAAATTATTGATGATCAAGGAGCTTGTTACTCAACTGAATTTGAAATTTTAAATAGTGAAAAAATAAGATTGTTTGATGATGATCATTCAAATTATATAGTACAAAAAATATTTTGTGCCGATGAACAGGTCATCGACTCTACTTTAAACATAGGAATCATTGACTTAAATGGAGAGGTGTCAGGTGGTAATCCATTTAACGACCCTGTCTCCAAGTATAAATACGATTGGACTGGGCCCAGCTTTTCAAGCAGTAATGAAAGGATTGAAGTTACTAACCCTGGAATTTATAATCTTAAAATAAATGATCAAGTGGGTTGTATTGTTGAATATGATTTTGATTTATCAATTGAAAAAATTAATTCAAATGCAATTATTACAAATCTTTCGTGTGAGGATGAACTTGGTAACATTACAACTCAACCCTCAGGCGGAAAAGGTCCGTATACTTTTGAGTGGTATGAATCTGATAAAAAAGGAAATCTAATTAGTTTGATAGGTACTGATATGAATATTTCTAATTTAGACGAGGGTTATTATACTACTTTTATTTCAGATATTAATAATTGTCTTGTAATAGAAGAACATCAAATAATTAATGAAAAAATACATTATGTTGAGGAGCCTGAAATAAGCGATCCTTTATGTTTTATGGAAAATGGTTTTATAAATTTAAAATTAGCTAACCCTTATAACAATACATTTGATTTTAAATATAATGACGTTTCATTAAATAGCTCAATAAGTTTTTCTGGATTAAATTATAATATTTATCAAATAGAACTAGATAACCCAGTTGATAATGCTTCATTAATTGTTTCCAATGAATATGGATGTACTCAATCTTATGAATTAAACTTAGGAGTTGGAGTGATTGGTTTTGATTTAGAAATTAACAACAAAACAACTGAAGAAACTATTCCTAGAATAGCTATGGGAGATGAAATTTCTATTATTAATAGTTCTGAAGGAAAATACCATAGAGTTGTGTATGATTTTGGGGATGGCTCTGATGTTATATCATACATAAGAGATCAAGATCAAATTGTTACTCACAAGTATGAGAAAGAAGGTTTTTATGTTATTAACGTTAAAATTTATAGTACGCAAGGTTGTTTCAAAGAGCTAGAAAAAACCATTTTAGCCGGAATTGGGTATTCTTTTACAGCTCCAAATGCATTCACTCCAAATCTCCCTAAAGATGGTCACAATGACGAGTTTAGACCAATTTTTTCCGGATTTACAAATGGATTATTTAATATCTATACAAGATCTGGACTAAAGTTATATTCAGAAAGTTTTGATTATAGAGATGATCTATCAAATGGAATTTATGATAATATCAATAATGATAAAAAACTTTTAGGATGGGATGGCTACAACAGAGATGAGTCTGAGAAAGTTTTTTATTATCAGTTTATAGGAGAGACTTTTGATGGAGAAGAGATTATAAAATCAAATTATTTTACAGCAATTACAAAATGAAAAACATATTTAAATTTTTTGTAATATTTTTTATAATAGGTTCAACAACACTACAGGGACAAGGTTATAATTATTTATCATTTGATGATTTTGAAATAAATAATCCGTCTTTTGTTGGATTAAAAGACTACTCTCATATTTCAATAGGTTCAAAACAGTCTTTTGATCTTCTAGATAAAAAGACCAATAACTCAAGTTTGTATGGCGCATATTTTTTTGACGATCTTAATTTTTTTATAAGTTTTGGTTTAAATACTCTTAATTTTTCTGATTTAGGAGAAAATCAATATAATGCTTCTCTTTCTTATACATACAAGTTAAATCTAAATGATAATAGTTTTATATACCCGTATATTTCTGGAAATATATACCTGCCAAATAAATTTTCAAATCTTATTTTTGAAGATAACATATTATATGGTTCATCACCAGATGATATATATTCAGATTTAGAGAATAAAAATTATATGGATTTGAATGCGGGATTGATGTTTAAATCTCCTTATTTTATGATGGGTTTGTCCTTAAATAATTTGCTTAAAGCAAAGTTAACTGACGAAGACACAAATAATCCCGTAAGACTAAAAAGAACACTAGATTTAAGTATAGGATATCAAAATAATATAATTAGAAATACATTAGGTTTTGCTGTTATTGCCTCATATTTTTATAAGCCATCTTCTTTCAGTCAATTTAATTTTTCTGAAATACGATTAGATCAAATTTTCCTATTAGATAATGGGCTTGAAGTTGGAGGGTTTCAGGAATTTTACTCAAACTCATTTTCTAAAAAAATTAAAGGAATAGGGTTTAATGCAAAAATTAATTTAAACAGATTTCAAATTGGTGTTAATTATAAAACTTCCAAAAGCAAAGAAATAACAAATACTGAAAATTATTTGGGCGTTTCATTTAAATTTAAATTCAATGTTACAGAGATTGAAAATTATTTAAATAAATGGTAAAATTTTTTTGTTATAGTTAAAATCCGCTTAACATTAAAATTGCCATTACAATCATAATTGCGTTTTCAATAAAAGTAGATTCTGTCATCGGCAATTTTAAAGCCGTTCCTAAACATGCACACTGGATTGATTTTTTAGCCAACAATGTTTTTGTTACTCCAATGGTTGTAGTCGCTAAAAGAATTAAAGTAATTATTAACGCAAAATTAATTTCATATCGCATTAAAAACATTAAACCTAAGACTGTTTCAATAAATGGATAAATCAAGCCATACACAGAAATGTGTTTTGCTAATGGATCATACATTTTAAAGGATTGGGAAAAGCCTTTTAAATCAAGCATTTTAAAAAAACTAAATACAATAAAGAATAAACCCATGAAATCTAGCATAAACTCGTTCCATGACCAGTTTTGATAATGCAATAATATGCTTGCAATTGTTATGTAAAGTAAAATTAAAAATAAGGGTTTAAGCTGTTGAATTTTATTCTTATTTTCAGATTGTATTGACTTATTGTTGTTTATAGGATTCTTAATTGAAAGCGTATACTTTGAAGGCAATAATTTTTGGAAAGTAGCTAAATCAATATTTTTTTTAGAATTAACGTTTAATTCTTTTTTTTTGAAATCAATTTCCACTTTAGTTACTTCTTCAAGGCTATTTATAGTATCCTCTACATTAGCCTTGCAACTTAAACAAGTCATTCCAGAAATCAGAAATGTTTGATTCATAATTCAAAGTTACAGTAATAATTTCAGGTTTAATTACTTAAAAAAAAATTAGTTTACTATAAACAACCAAATTTTTTTCCAAATTAGGTACAGTAGATGTCCTGCAACAAGTCCAATAGTTAGTGCTTTTTGAGTTTTTTTT
>TARA_B110000037_G_scaffold88895_1_pt1 | contig 10861 bp, 9 predicted proteins | sample TARA_B110000037 | Tara Oceans TARA_B110000037 (sample SAMEA4397196) | marine metagenome | biome: Polar Biome; feature: [MIX] marine epipelagic wind mixed layer (ENVO:01000061); material: water (ENVO:00002006), including particulate matter (ENVO:01000060) such as... | depth 10-100 m
AGTACTAATAGCTCAATTGGCTTGATTTATGCACTGAAAAAAATTTTATGTGATTAAAAGATATTAATTTTTTATTTTATAACCCCAGCCTAGACAGTTGGGGTTTTTTTTTACCCCATAAAAAGTCAGAGTAAATATTTTTAAATATTGAGCTATCTATTTATATTTTTGTAACAATTGGTTATTTTTTTAACAGAGTAATTAAAAGGTCTATTTTAGAACACTAGATACAATATTTTTAAGATTACTTTTATCAAGGTTAAATCTATTTCCAAGCTCATTTGCATGTATTCCTGCTATAATATGAGAAATAACTCCCATTTCACTAACAGTAAAATTTTTATACAGATCTAACATTGCAAAAGTAGCTAAGAAGACATCTCCTGACCCTGTGCTATCAACACTTTGATTAATTACAGTAGGAACAAAAATAATTTTATTTTCATTAATAAGGAAACAACCTTTCTTACCTTGAGTAATTATAGTTGTATGAATTTTTTTAAATAATAGGATATTTTTTTTGATTAATCTTTTAATCTCAAAATTCTTATTTTGTACAATTAACCGAAATTCTGCCTCATCCATACTTAATATATGGCATTTTGTATATTTATTAGCTAGGTTAAAACCAAAATTATACGAATTCGATTGACAATTAATAATTGATTTTTTTGAAAATTTATCCATTAGATTTATCAACTCCTTAAATGAGTAAAGATAACCATAATCAAAGAGGATAATTTGATCAACTTTTTTGGTTTTTTTAGAGATTAGTTTTAAAATTTTATTTTTTACACCTGCCTCTAGTTTTTGGTTTTCATTTTTATTATTCTGAAATAATCTATTTAATGAATATTCATCTACATACCTAATCTTCTTGATTAATTTGTTTTCAGATTTTATAAAATCTATTTTTATATTTTTATTTAAATTTTTCTTGATGAACTTAAAATCATTTTCGTTCCCAACAAATAAATATTCTATTACTTTAAAAAATTGTGACAAATAGTTTAATGCAAGTAGTGACCCCCCTAAGTTTGTTTCTTGTTTTATAAATTGGGTTGCTATTATGTTGTTTTTATTAGATTTCCCAGATGGTTTTACAAACTTTATAATATCTAATATTGAGTCTCCAATTATAAATATTTTTTTTGAACTTGGATTAGCAATTAATTTTTTAAAATTATTAGTAAGTTCTTTTTTTTTAAAATTTTTTAAATAATTTTTTGCATTTTCAGTTAAAAAATCAAAATTTTGATTAATAATAGAGCTAGACGAATAAAGTGGAGTATCGGTAAAAGCCAGTTTTCCACCAAACCTTTCTACTGCTTTTTTTTCTTCAATTATTTTTTTTGAAAGGTCATTTTTTAAATTTTTATAATCCTGACCTTTTATGTAGTAATCTGGTTTAATCTTTTTTATTACATTTATAGCTGTTTCATTTTTGCTTATAATAACTTCCTCAAAAAAACTAAGGCTTTTTAACAACTCAACTCTTTTATGGATATCAAAAATTGGCTTGCCTGGACCTTTATTTACGTATTCATCTGAAGTTACAGAAATGAATAATTTATCTACTAATTTTTTTGCATTTTTAAAATACCAAATGTGTCCAATATGTATTACATCAAATACACCATGTATAAGTCCAATTTTTTTTCCCTTTTTTCTTAAAATCTTTATTTTATTTTGTGTATACATTATATTTTCATCATGATTTTATTTAATTATTTTAAAGATCTTTTAAAAACATTTTTTACAAATATTAGTCCAAATAATTCTTTTTTAAAAGATTTAAAATTCAATACATATAATGCCTTACTTAATTTTAAATTTTCTATAAAAAATTGTTTTAACAAACCTACTAAATTTAAAGATACAAATGTCTACTCCAGATACTGGAATAATGCCAATATACATTTGAGGTTTGCTCTAAATTATTATGATCCAATTGATTTAATAAATTCACCAATTATTAAAGCTACAGCGTGTGGATTTGGAAAAAAAAATAATGATTTAAGAGAAGATGAAATGATCAAAAATAAATTTCTCTATCAAACCACAAAAGAAATAACTAAGAAATTTACAAAAGTAGATTTTAGCAGTGTATTTAATTGGCTAGACGTTTATTTTAGCAGTTTAGACTCAAGTATTATAGGCAAAGATATGAGTAATAAAATTAGTGAATTATCAATATTGGAAATTGGAGCTGGCCTAGGAATGAACGCTTATTTGTATCCACATTATACAAGAAACCCATATTATATTTATGATTTATATGAAATGAATTGTGTGCAAAAAAAAATTCACTCGATTTTTACTGATAGTTTGGAGACAAATGAAATAAATTATATTTCTGATATTGAAATATTAAAAAATAAAGAAAAAAATAAATATTTTATTGTTTCTTATTGGGCTTTTAGTGAGTTTCCCATTCAAACTAGAAAATTATTTGAAGATATAATCAAAAAATCAGAATTTAGTATTTTTTTGGCAAATGAAAAATTTGAAAACATTAGCAATCATGCATATTTCGAAAATTTATCAAAAAATCTAAATAGACATTTAAAAATTGTTCCCTATATTCATCGAAATCAACCAGGTTTTACAAAAAAACATAAATTTTTTATAATATATTAATCTTATGAGTGAAATAAATTTACTAAAAAAATACCCAAAAACAAAAAGAGACCTATCTCAAGCAGCTATAGATAGGACTGATGAAATTAGAAAAGTTGCCAGAAAATTTGATAAAGAATTTTTTGATGGCGATCGAAAATTTGGATACGGTGGCTACAATTACAACCCGATTTATTGGACAGAAGTTATAAAAGATTTTGTTAAATATTATGATTTAAAAGATGGTAGTAGAATTTTAGATGTTGGATGTGGAAAGGGTTTTATGGTTTGTGATTTTTTAAAATATAATGAAAAATTTAAACTAAATGGTATTGATGTGTCGCAATACGCAATTGATAACTGTCTTCCGGAAGTTAAAAGTTATTTAAAGGTGGGTAATGCAAAAAAACTAGAATTTGAAGATAAACATTTTGATTTAGCTATATCAATTAATACCATTCATAATTTAAACAAAGAAGATTGTGGCCAGTCTCTTTCTGAACTTGAAAGAGTTTCAAAAAAAAACTTTATAATAGTGGATGCCTACAGGAATGATGAAGAAAAAGAAAGGATGTATGCTTGGAATTTAACAGCACAAACAATTATGCACGTTGATGAGTGGATTGATTTTTTTAAAGAACATAATTACAGTGGTGACTACTATTGGTTTACTCCATGAGCTTAACAAAAAAAGAATTAATTAACTATTTTTCAAAAATTTATAAAATCCGTGAAACAGAATTAAAAATTTCAAAGGAATATTCAAAACAGGAAATGAGATGTCCAGTGCATTTATCAATTGGGCAAGAAGCACCAGCAGCTGCAATCAATATTTTTCTTAAAAAAAATGATTATGCAATTAGCTATCATAGGGCTCATGCTCATTATATTGCAAAAGATTGTAATTTAAAAAAAATGGTAGCTGAAATTTATGGAAAAGAAACTGGATGCAGTAAGGGTGCTGGGGGATCAATGCATTTGATAGATTTAAATAAAAATTTTTTGGGCAGTACGGCAATTGTATCTGGCTCAATACCAGTTGGAGTTGGGTATGCGTATTCTTTAAAATTAAAAAATGATAAATCAAGAGTTTGTATTTATATTGGAGATGCCAGTTGTGAAGAAGGTGTATTTTTTGAAGCCTTAAATTTTGCTATATTAAAAAAGTTACAAGTAGTTTTCTTCTGTGAAAACAATGGGTATTCAGTCTACTCTAGCCTAAAGTCTAGACAGCCAAAAAGTAGAAAACTTTATAAACTTGCATCATCTTTGGGAATTAAATCATTTCACTTGTCTTCTAGGGACCCAATCACTTTATGTGAAAAATTAAAAGAAATTATGAAAATTAAACAGCCAATTTTTATAGAAGTTGATACTTATCGTTATCTTGAACATTGTGGCCCAAACATAGATGATCACTTAAATTATAGGCCTAAGAAAGAACGTTCATTCTGGTTGAAAAAAGATCCAGTAATTTTAACAGAAAATTTTCTTATCAAAAATGAAGTTATTTCTACTAATAATTTGCAACATATTAAGAAAAAAATAGATACTGAAATTAAAAATGCATTTATTTTTGCAAACAAAAGTAAAGCTCCAAAATATGAAGATTACTTAAAATTAAAAAATTATTAAATGTTAAAAGAATTGCTATTTACTGACGTGGTCAACCTGACTCTTAAAGAAGTTATGAAAAGTGACAAAAATGTAGTTCTGTATGGACTAGGTGTGGACGACCCAAGGGGCATATTTGGTACCACTCAAGGATTGCAAAAAATCTTCGGACCAGACAGAGTTTTTGATATGCCAGCTTCAGAAAATGCTATGACGGGTATTGGTGTTGGCATGTCTCTGAATGGTATAAGGCCAATTATGAACCATCAAAGGATGGATTTCTTTTTACTGGCAATGGACCAGCTAATAAATAATGCTGCAAAATGGAAATTTATGTTTGGTGGTCAACACCGAGCACCTATTATTGTAAGATTGATAGTCGGTAGAGGATGGGGGCAGGGACCCACTCATTCTCAAAATTTTCAAAATTTATTTGCCAACATACCTGGTTTAAATGTTTATATTCCATCTTTGCCATCCACAATGAGAAGTATCTTAAAACAATCTGTAAAAAATTCAGACCCGACTATTATTATTGAACATAGGTGGCTTCATAATATTAAGGAAAAAATAGACTTAAATTCAAAAAAAACACTTAAAAGTATTAAAAGAATTAAAAAAGGAAATGATCTTACAATTGTAACCAGCTCATATTCTACTCTGGAAATAATGAAGATTCATGAAATACTAAATAAGAATAAAGTTTCAATAGATCATTTTGATGTCAACATTATAAAACCTTTCAAATTCAATGAAATATTCAATTCTGTTAAAAAAACTGGAAAGTTATTGATACTAGATAATAGTGTTAATGAATTTTGTTCTTTTGGAAGTGAAGTCATTGCACAATTGATTAGACAAGATAAAACAGTATTTAAAAAAGAACCTGTTTATTTATCACTGCCAGATATTCCAACACCAACAAGCTATTATCTTACAAAAAAATACTACCATTCAGAGCAAACTATAATTAATACAATAGGGAAAATATTAAGTAAAAATATTAGTTATAAGAAAAATATTATCAAACATGATGTGCCAGATTCAAGTTTTAGAGGTCCATTTTGAAATACAAAGTCTTAGTTTTGGGAGTGTCCAGTTTTGCTGGATCTAGTTTTGCTAATTTTTTGATAAACCAAAAAAAATTTGATATTTTAGGAACATATAGATCTAAAAAAAACTTAAAAAATTTAATATTTTTTGATAAAACTAAAAAAATTAAATTAGTAAAAATTGATCTGTCCAAAAAAAATAACTCCTTGTTGAAAGTAGTAAAAAGTTTTAAACCTCACTATATATTTGATTTTGCATCAGTATGCATGGTTAATGAAAGTTGGTTAGACCCAAAATATTATTTAGATGTTAATGTTAATTCAAAAATGGAATTGGTAAAGGAACTTCATAAATTAGAATTCTTAAAAAAATTTATTTATATAAGTACGCCAGAGGTTTTTGGATCAACAAAAAATTTAGTGAATGAAAATTACAATATTTTTAGACCCACAACACCTTATGCTATTTCAAAATTATCATTTGAAAAAATTTTAATGTCTTATAGTTTTAATTTTGGTGGAAAAGCCATAATTACAAGGTTCTCAAATTTTTATGGTAGAGGTCAATTTTTACACAGATTAGTTCCAAAATTAATCAATTGTATAAACAAAAAAACTAAATTTCCAATGCATGGAGATGGCCTTACTAAGAGAGATTTTATATTTGACGAAGATTTCAATACTGCTTTGATTAGAGTTATGGAAAAAGGATTAATTGGAAGTACATATCATTTTTCAACAGGCTCACACAATTCAATAAAAAAAATAATTCAAGTAATATGTAAGATAAAAAATGTCAAATTTGATACAATTGTTGAAAGAGTCATAGACAGAACTGGTAAGGATAAATATTATTTTTTAGACTGTAAAAAAACATCTAAGGAGTTGAATTGGAAACCAAAATATGATCTTTACTCAGGACTTCAAAAAACAATTGATTTTTATTGTAAGGACATATGAAAGACTTTTTAATCAAACAATACAAAGAGGACAAAAAAATAAAAATTTCCCACAACTACTTAAGTACTCAGTTTTCTGATTATAAAAAAATTTTTAAAAAAATTGAAAAGGTTATAAAATTTAACGACTTTACCCTCGGAGAGGAGGTAAATACTTTTGAAAAAAATATTGGGAAATTACTTGGTTGTAAGTATGTGGTTGCTGTTGGGAGTGGTACTGACGCATTAATGCTCAGCCTCAAAGCCAGTGGCGTGAAAGAAGGTGATGAAGTTATAACTACACCGTATACATTCTATGCAACAATTGGAGCAATTGTTACAGCTGGTGCTAAACCAGTTTTTGTTGATATTACTGATGACTATAATATCGACATTAAGGAAATAGAAAAAAAAATTAATAAAAAAACTAAAGCAATCTTGCCTGTTCATTGGAGTGGAAGAATTTGCGATATGGATAATTTAAAAAAGATTTCCTTAAAGTACAAAATTCCAATAGTGGAAGACGCCTGTCATGCTATCCTGGCAACATACAAGGATAAGTTTGCAGGGAATTTTGGTGATTATGGATGTTTCAGCCTACACCCATTAAAAAATTTGAATGTATGGGGGGATGGGGGTTTTATTTTAACTAACAGTCTCAAAAAGTATAAAGATTTAAGATTAATGAGAAATCATGGGTTAGTCTCAAGAAATAGAAATTTAATATTTGGATACAATTCTAGATTAGACACAATTCAAGCTGTTGTTGCTAATCATCTACTAAAAAAAATTAAATTAATTACCAATACACGAATCAAAAATGCTAATTATCTGGATAAAAAACTTTCTATATTTAAACAAGTTAAAATAAAAAAAAGAATTGAATATTTAAAAGAAGTTTATCACCTTTACGAGTTAAGAGTACTCAATTCAAAAATAAGAGAAAAATTGTTAAAGTTTTTAAGAAAAAATAATATTGATGCAAAAATTCATTACCCAGTTCCAATGCATTTACAACCAGCTGCAAAAATATATGGATACAAGAAAGGTGATTTTCCTATTTGTGAAGAAGTTGCTAAAACGACAGTCTCATTACCAGTACATGAGTTTATAAAAATAGAGGATCTAGATAAAATAATAAGTTTGTTTAATTTTTTTTTTAAAAAACTATGAGAGTAAATTATTACAATATTGATTTAGAGTTTAAGAGATCATATGAAAAGTTTCTTGATTGCACAAAGAAATTTAAAAAATCAGGGAATTTTCTAATAGGAGAGTTCTTGGCTGACTTTGAAAAAAAATTAGCTAAAATTCTTAATACAAAATATGTTATTGGTGTTGCAAATGGAACTGATGCTCTGGAAATAGCAATAAGAGTACTTAACCCACCAAAAGGGGCAGAAATTATCACTACCTCAAATACATTTGTTTCGACTGTGAATGCAATTATAAATATGGGCTGTATACCAGTTTTTGTGGATATTGATGAGACTTACAACATAGATCCAAAAAAAATTGAAAAAGCAATAACTTCAAAAACATTTGCAATAATGCCGGTTCACCTTAATGGTTTACCAGCTTGTTTAAATAAAATTAAAAAAATATCAAAAAAATACAAATTACACCTTATTGAAGACGCTGCACAAAGTATATTGAGTGTTTATGATAATAAATATATTGGGAATCAAAACAATATGGCTTGTTTTAGCATGCATCCAACTAAAAACTTGGGAGTAATAGGTGATGGCGGATTCATAACAACTAATAATATTACTTATTTTAAAAAAATTAATCTTCTTAGGAATCATGGACTAGATAAAGGGAAATCACTTGAAGTAGGAAGGAATAGTCGTTTAAGTGAGATAAATGCTAGCATAGCATCTTTAAGGTTAAATTTTTTAAAAGAAGACACAAAAGTTAAAACTAATATAGCGAATTATTATTCTAAAAATATATGTGAAGAAGTAAAAAAACCAGACAACTCTTGCTGCAGAAATATGGAACACACTTATCACAGATATGTAGTTAGAGTTAAGAAAAGAAAAAAATTAATAGAATATTTAAAAAAAAATAGAATAGAAGTTAAGATTCATTATCCTAAGAATATTCATCAGTATTCAATATTTAAGAAATATATAAAGAAAAATACTGATTTAAAAAAAACAACTGAGTATTCAAAAAATATTTTGAGCTTACCGTGTAATCATTTTATGAATATGAAGCAAGCCAAATTTGTTGTAGAGAAAATTAATAAATTTTATGGATCCTAAAAAATATACATACAAGAAACAACTTAAGTTAATAAAGTAATTCATGGGCTATTTTAAGTAGATATTTTAATTATGTCGTTGTTCTATAAATTATTTAAACCTATAAATCCAGTTGAGTGGGACGGTAGAAAAACTTACGAATATAATTTAAAAAATAAATATTCAATTTTTTTTAAAGAAATTAAATCTCCTAAAAAAGATATACAAAAATTATTTATTAAACTATTAACACTACTTAAAGAGACTATTGTATTTTTACTTACAATAATTTATCTACCAATCTCTATAATATTATATTTTCTTAACTTTAGGTTTTTGCACATTAATACTTGGCAAATTTGTGCTTACATAGAGCAAATGGACACTATTATTAAATATAATTTATTATATCAAAACAAAAAAATTATTTTTTTATGTCCAAAATTTATTCTAATTAACACTTTTATTCATAAAATATATAATCAAAAATTGAAATGCATTGAAAATTTTTTTTTATATTTAATTCTTTATCCTTTAATGCACACAAAGTTTTTAGCATTTAATGCATGGAATTTTGAAACGATTAACCCAGAATCTAAATTTAATCAGCTTCATTTAGATTATTATAAAAAGTTTAAAAATTATTCTATAGATCTAAGTGAGCTAAAAAATGAAAAAAATTTATTAAATGAATTTTGTAATGAAAACAATATTAAAAGTATAAATAAATTGATTGTGATTCAGCAAAGAGATCAATTTTATTATAACAGTCCAGCTACCAGAAATGCCAATATTAAAAATTTTAATAAGACAGTAAGTTTTTTAATAGATTCAGGTTTTGATGTTGTCAGATATAAATCTAAAGAATCAGAAAAATTAGAAATCAAAAGCAAAAATTATCATGAATTAAATCTATCCAGTGAAAAAGATAAACTTAAACAATTTGTAATTTGTAAAAATTGTCGATTAGTTGTTTGTTATCAAGGGGGTGTTATGGCCTATAATCAGATTTTTAATACTCAATTTCTAGTAGTGAATGCAATTCCAATAAATCGCAATGTTCTAATAAAACCTCAAGATCGAATAATACTCAAAAAATGCTTTTCTAAAAAGTTAAATCAATTTTTGAGTATAGATATGATTGTTAGTGAAAAACTTCACTTATATGTTGATACCCACACACTTAGAGAAAAGGAGATAGTCCTTTATGAAAATGATGAAGAGGAAATTCTAGAGGCTGTTAAAGAAACATTGAAAATTAATGATAACAGTTTGATTTCAAATTCTCAAGAAAAATTCAGAGATATGCTCTCAGATGAGATAACTTTTAAACACTCTCCAAGTTTAGTTTGTAATAGCTTCTTAAAAAAAAATTCTTTTTTAATAAAGCCGTAATTTTTATAAAAGTATTCTTGAATAATTTATTTTTGTTTCAGAATTTTTTTGAGCCATTTTAAAGAATAGTTCTTATCAGACATTTTTAATAACTTTGAATTATGCATTTCTGTTAATTCTGAAACAGCATCTCGATAAGTTTTCTTTGGCTTGAAGCCAATAGATAATAGTTTGCTAGAATCTAACCTGTAGCTTCTGGGGTCATTTTTGTCATTAGTCACATTAATTTTTGAGCCAGTCACTTTTTTTATATAATTTGCAACATTAATTATTGAACTATTTTCAAATCCAGCATTATAAATTCCGGTATTTTTTTTACTAATTGTTAAGAACTTAATGTACAAGTCGCACATATCATCAATATGAATATTTGGACGAATTTGGCTTCCACCAAAAACATTTATAATATTTTTATTAAGAGCACTTATTGTTAAGGCATTTACTGAAACATCTAGGCGCATTCTTGGTGAATAGCCACAAACAGTAGCAGGCCTAATTATGAATACTTCAAAATATTTTTCATAGGAAAGCAAAACTCTTTCTGTAACCATTTTTACTTTATTATATAAGGAAATTGGCTCTAACTTTGAGTCTTCTTTTACTCTCTTTTCTTTTTTTATTCCATAAACAGAACCAGATGAGGCATAAATAAATCTTCTGGTTTTGGTTTTTTTTAAAAACTCTAATAATCTCATTGTATTAAGAGCTGATGTTTCCCAACTTAAGTTTTTATCTATTTCTGCCATAGGGTCATTTGCTACTGAGGCTAAATGAATAACAGTATCTATATTTTTTATTTTGTATTTTTCAAAATTAGCCAAGTCATCTTTTATATTTATTAAGTTTTTATGTTTTGTTAAGTAATTTCCAAACCACTGAATATCAATATTGATAATTTTATGTTTTTTTTCCAAGAGAAGCGGAATTAACTTAGAGCCAACATATCCACAACCACCTGTAACAAGAATTTTCATATGACAATCATATATATGGC
>TARA_B110000037_G_scaffold193938_1_pt1 | contig 10842 bp, 10 predicted proteins | sample TARA_B110000037 | Tara Oceans TARA_B110000037 (sample SAMEA4397196) | marine metagenome | biome: Polar Biome; feature: [MIX] marine epipelagic wind mixed layer (ENVO:01000061); material: water (ENVO:00002006), including particulate matter (ENVO:01000060) such as... | depth 10-100 m
CTCCCGCCGCAATGCCGCCCGAATGATCGTCCACGCTCACCGCATCGCAATACACCGCCGACAAACCTTTTGGAGGCGCCTGATTAATAAGCAGACAGTACCGTTCTTCTTGCCGGATCAATTCTTGAGCTTCAGAACATTCCCAAAAAATAGGAAAACTCGAACCGCTCACTCGACTGACCGAACCACCCCATCGCACACGCGCCTGAATCCCTGCCTTCTCGAAGCCATCCTTCAAACGAGCCAACAAGAGCGCCCCGAAACTATCCTTCACCCGCGCCCGTTCATTGAAAATCAATTCCACACCCCGCCATTGCGGCGTCTCCCCCCGAAGGAAAGTACCGCTCCCCGGTTTACGCGTAAGATATCCTTCCGCCACCAACTCTCGGATCAACGTATCCGCCGTTTGATAACTGATACTGAAACGTAGCCCCAAGGCGCGATTCGAAAGAAAACGACTCCCCGGCAAATAGTAGCCATGCTCAATCCGGCGAATCAATTTCTCCTTAACATCTATGACTTTTTGCGAACGAGGACGGGCCATTTAGGACGCATTTATTATCATATCACTTTTACTGTCAACTGTATTGTAATTCAGTTTTACCTACAAACATGTTCCATTCAATCGCCTGTTAATCTAGTAGCGGAAGCTGGTAGGGTTGTTTATCCCAAGCAACCGTTGAAATCGCATCACCCGATGCGGTTGCTTAGGAACAGGCAACCCTACCATTTATAAGCGTCAAAAAACGAACCTCTTAAACGTACCTTTGCCCATCTCCCAAACGCGGTATTCTATTGACCCAGCCCGCGAGACGGTTACCGAAGAACTTCGCTCTATTTAGGATGCTTAATGCAAGGGAGCGAAACCGATAAAAATTGCCTTCCAACTAAGGAAACCATGACCACACCGAATTCGAAAATCATCTACACGATAACGGACGAAGCGCCCGCGCTCGCGACTTACTCCTTCCTCCCCATCGTCGAGGCATTCACCAAAGCGGCCGGTGTCGCTGTTGAAACAAGAGACATCTCCCTCGCGGGTCGTATCATCGCCAATTTTCCCGAATCGCTGACGGAAGATCAACGCCAAGCAGATGCCCTCTCGGAATTAGGTGATCTCGCCAAAACTCCAGAGGCGAATATCATCAAACTGCCAAATGTCAGCGCTTCGATTCCTCAGTTGAACGCGGCGATCAAAGAGCTACAATCCCACGGATACGCCCTTCCCAATTACCCTGAAGATCCTCAGAATGACGACGAGCGAGCAATCAAAAGCCGCTACGCCAAAGTTCTCGGCAGTGCCGTAAACCCTGTCCTCCGCGAAGGCAACTCCGACCGCCGAGCTCCAGGAGCCGTTAAACAATACGCTCGCTCAAACCCACACTCAATGGGAGCATGGAGTTCGGATTCGCAATCTCACGTTTCTAGCATGAGGGGCAACGATTTCTACGGCAGCGAAAAATCCACGACGATCAGCGAAGCAACCGATGCCCGCATCGAATTCGTACACTCCAATGGAGCCCTCACGGAACTCAAAGGCAACACCCCGCTCCTCGCAGGCGAAATTATCGACGCCGCGGTTCTGAGCAAAAACGCCCTGCGTTCTTTTCTCGCGGAACAAGTTGACGATGCCAAAGAACAAGACGTCCTCTTTTCGCTTCATATGAAAGCGACAATGATGAAGGTCTCCGACCCTATCATATTCGGCCACGCCGTCTCGGTATTCTACAAAGACGTCTTCGAAAAACACGCCGCTACACTCCAGACCATCGGAGTCGATACCAACAATGGCCTTGGCGACGTTTACGCGAAAATCAAATCCCTATCGCAAGCCAAGCAAGCTGAAATCGAAGCGGACATCCAAGCAGTCTATCAAGACCGCCCCGCTCTCGCCATGGTCAACTCGGACAAGGGCATCACCAATCTCCACGTCCCAAGCGACGTCATAATCGACGCCTCTATGCCCGCCGCAATCCGTACTTCCGGACGTATGTGGGGACCCGACGGTCAGCTCAAGGATACGAAATTCGTTATCCCAGATCGCTCCTACGCCAGCCTCTACCAGGCCACCATCGACTTTTGCAAAGAGCACGGCGCCTTCGACCCAACTACGATGGGCAGCGTATCCAACGTCGGACTCATGGCTCAAAAAGCCGAAGAGTACGGTTCGCACGACAAGACTTTCCAATCACCTGGCAATGGCTCAATCCGCGTCGTCGACAGCTCCGAAAACACCCTCCTCGAACAGAGCGTGGAAACCGGCGACCTCTTCCGCATGTGCCAAGTTAAAGACGCCCCAATCCAAGATTGGGTAAAACTCGCCGTCAACCGAGCCCGCGCCACCGGCCTTCCCGCAGTTTTCTGGTTAGACGAAAATCGAGGTCACGACGCCCAAATGATAGCCAAGGTAGGTGCGTATCTACCAAACCATGACACTGATGGACTCGAGATCCTCATCATGGCTCCCCTCGACGCGACCAGGTTCTCGCTCGACCGTATCAAAGACGGCCTCGATACTATCTCCGTCACCGGCAACGTACTCCGCGATTACCTAACCGATCTATTTCCAATTCTCGAGCTCGGAACCAGCGCTAAGATGCTCTCTATCGTCCCCCTCATGAACGGCGGCGGACTCTTCGAAACCGGAGCCGGCGGATCCGCACCTAAGCACGTTCAACAATTCGAAAGCGAAGGTCACTTGCGCTGGGACTCGCTAGGCGAATTCCTCGCCCTCGCCGTTTCCCTCGAACACCTCAGCACCAGCTTCGGCAATGCCCAAGCCCAGGTTCTCGCGACCACGCTCGACCAAGCGACCGCCCAGTTCCTCCAGAACAACAAATCGCCATCGCGTAAGGTCAACGAACTCGACAACCGAGGCAGTCACTTCTACCTGGCCATGTACTGGGCTCAAGCTCTCGCCAAGCAAACCGAAGATTCAACTCTCCAATCACGCTTTGCTCCTCTCGCTCAGCAGTTGGCGGAAAACGAAGCCAAAATCGTCGAAGAGCTCAATGCCGCTCAATGCGCCTCGATCGATATCGGCGGCTACTACCAGCCAAACTTCGACAAAGCCTCCGCCGCCATGCGACCTAGCGCCACATTTAACGCGGCCATTGCCTCAATAAGCTAGGGAGTTTTACTAAACCCTAAAACGGAACAGGATACGTCCAATTAGGCGTATCCTTTTTTGTGGATAAACGCAGAACTCAAACCTCCTTAGACCCAATAGTATTCGCCAAGGTACGGTTACCCGCTTTCCCCTTCCGGCGCATTTTGTCGAAGTTATACATATTGAAGAAATGTATACCGCCAAGCGCTAGTACATCATCTTGAAAGTTTCATACATAGAGATCATTAAAACGAAAAAAACAACACCTTCTTCAGACCACTACAGCAGCTCATGTACTTCAATCAACACAATACCTGTGTCGCTATTTACGTCGCTGACGATCACCGTATAAAGACCTGGATCGAGCTCGCGTACCATTGCGGAATCTAAGCTTCTCTCGTCCAGAATCGACGTATTCACTTCCTCAGACGATGCCGTAATAAGGAAGCCATTTTCATCCTCCCAATCATTGTTCATCGCAATTCTATATTGTCCCCTATAAAGCGACATTTGAGGATCTGATAGTACTCCGGAAACATTTCGCTTAAGAAGCTCCGGACCCAAAGCTCGAATCAATACTCGCTTAGGATCCTGACCGGTAATAACGAATCCGGAGATCGCCACCTCTTGGCCCGTCGAGGCACGTACACGTGTCGATATATTAGCCAAGCGCGTTTCGATGCTCTTGCTTGAGGCATCGAACCCCTCGATTAAACCAAGTCCAGTTCCTCTGTCGACTCCAGACAATACGACCGTATATAGGCCCGGTTCAAGTGTTGTCAAAATCACAGCTTCGTCAGGATCGGGTTCACCCTTCTCTTTAGTCGCTTGTTGCGTAAACGACACATCCTCAAACGTATCCGAAACAATGCTACGAGCATCTTCGAAATCGTCATTCTCGGCCATCGCAACCGTTAGCCCAATTTCGCCAAACCCGTCATTCCATCCATCGACCGCGATCTTATACGTCTCGCCTTCTTGAGCATACAAAGTAAGAGCGCTTGTCCAAACCCCCGTACGCCCATCGTCATCATTCGAACCGATCAATTGAAGCGCTTCCAAGCTACTACCAGTGTATACAGCTGACAGCGTATCGAAACTGTTGCTAGCTGAGGTCGAAATCGTCACATTGCCGCCCAAAGGAGCCTTCCAACTCCACCAAACCGACTTCGACCCAAACGTATTCGCTACATGATCCGGTTCGCCAGATTCGCGAGTAGCAGCGATGTTCTCACCCGTCGCGATGACATTGATACCTTCGATTTCCAGAGCCTTCGCAAAATCGTCATTTACCACGGCTTGACCAAGACTGAGGCTTATATTTCCCGAAGCGCCGAGCAACCCGTCAACCGCAATTCGATATACCCTTCCCGCCTCTGCATTGAATCCTAGCGAAGCTCCACTATGAGTTGGCGATACGTCACGATACTTAGCGACTAGTTGAAGCGTATCCACATTTTTGCCCTGATATACCGCAAGCATCGTATTGAAATCGCTTCCCGCCGACGTCAACTCCGAAAAGCCATCCGTATCCGCAGTCCAACTCCACCAAACCGTCTGGCCTGTTCCCTCAGTGTCATGCGTTCCCTCGCTCGCTTCCATGGTTGCTGTAGCGTTGAAACCAGAAACAACCAAAGGCGAATTCAAAACCGATGTTGCATTTGAAAAATCGTCATTAAGCGGTCTGGGCATTTCCACCTCGAGGGCCCGTGAAAGATTCAGACGCCCTCCAACGCGGCAACGCCTCGCCAAACTTTCCAATGTATCCGTCGATGAATACAAACGATTCAAAATAATAGCCATCGATTCATCGGGGAAACGCGTTATCATCAACGCAATCGCGCCACTGACGAAAGGAGTCGCCATCGACGTTCCGCTCAAAGCCCTATAATCGTTATCCGAATTGAAATAGGTCGAATTGATCTCTACACCCGGCGCTGCAAGCTCAACCTCGGATTCGCCGTAATTTGCGAAGCTCGCGAAACCATCCCGTTTGTCAGTCGCCGTAACGCTAACTACATTGGGATAGGAATAAGAAGACGGATAATTTGGCTGATCGTCATTGTTGCTGCTTCCATTGCCAGCTGACGCTATAAAATAAATTCAGGCTTCACTCGCCTGCTCTATCTCATCGCCCAACAAGGGATTGAAATCCAAACCACCCCAGCTGCTATTGATGATATGAGCTCCTTGTTCGCGGGCGTAGTTGATACACTCTATCGCATCCGAATCGCTGCCTTCACCGCTCGAATTAAGAAATTTCAAAGCCATCAACTTGATATTCCAGGCCACTCCAGTTACCCCCAATCCATTATTGCCAACCGCCCCAACGATACCTGCCACGTGCGTACCATGACCCAAATCATCCATTGGATCGCCTTCAGTTTCAGGCGTACGCTCTCCATCTACTCCAACCGTGTTGATTCCATGAATGTCATCGATGAAGCCATTCCCGTCGTCATCCAACCCGTTGCCAGCAATTTCACCGGTATTTACCCACATGTTCGCAGCCAAATCTTCATGCGCGTAACGAACGCCCGAATCGAGAATCGCTACCACGACATCCGGCGCCTCGTTAACGACATCCCAGGCTTCGCTTGCGCTTACGTCCGATCCGGCGATTCCACCCAGTTGCCCGGCGTTTTCGATTCCCCACTGCTTGCCATCCTGCAACAACGTATCATCCGGTAAAACGGGCGCTTTTCTAATGTAATTATAGGAAACGCGCTCCAACAAACCGGATCGATTGTAGGCCGCAATCGCTTCTTCGAGAGACTGCTTCTCCTCAACCTCGACCAGCGCAACTCGAGGCAAGGTCTAATATCCACGCTTAATGCGGCCTCTCGCCACCTTATGAGCTCTACTCAGCGGGGCGAATCGACCCCCGGTAGAGTGTGGCAAAATAAGATCGCCACGCATTTTAATAAGCAATTCGCCAGCTACAACTCTGCGGGCATTAGGATCAGTCGCCACTTTCTCCGCCCCGACGGCCAAAGTCGACCATACGACGAAGAGCCAAAGAGCTCTAAATTTTTTGTTTTTCAATATGCTCACTGTCAGTGGCTTATGGTTCTCAAGCTCGTGGGTGAGCCTGATTGTAAACCGCTTTCAAGCGCCCCAAATTGACGTGGGTGTAGATCTGAGTCGTCGAAAGCTTAGAATGTCCTAGGAGTTCCTGCACGAGTCTTAAATCGGCGCCATTATCTAAAAGATGAGTGGCATAAGAATGGCGTATTTTGTGGGGGGTAATGTCCATTGGAAGCTCCGCCAATCTCAAGTACCGCTTCAGCATCAATTGAACCTGTCGAGCCGAGCAATTTCGGCCTTGTTTTCCAATAATCACGAAATCGTCAAATTTAGTAGAAGGAGCGAATTCTCCCTTCCACTTTTCAAGGACGGCAAGGGCCATCCGACCAAGGGGGCAAGTCCGAGATTTCCCACCCTTTCCCACGATCCGAGCCACACCTTCATCGAAACTCACGTCCCCATAACGAAGTCCTACCAATTCGGACACTCGAAACCCCGCTCCATAGAGCAACTCCAGGATCAAGCGATCTCGCCATGCCTGGAAAGGTTCGAGCTCCTCGCTTTCGAGCAATTTTATCGGCCCGTCCAGCAAACTCACCACTTGCTTCTCCGTCAGAAAAATCGGCAATTTCTTGGCTGGCTTGGGAAGAATTAGCCCATCAAGGGGGTTACGATCCAACACGCCCTGCCGGATCCAATACTTGAAAAATGTCTTCAACCCCGACGCGTAATTCCGCAAAGTCACGCGTCCAACGCGCCTCTGCTCCTCGATCACGAAATCCCGAGCATCGCGCAAGACGATCGATGCGAGCTCCCCATCCCAGGAACCGCCCTTTACCAAATGCCGAAAAAACCGATCAATCGCCGTCGAATAATTACGCGTCGTATATTCCGACAACTGACGCTCATGCGCTAAATACTTCAAAAACGGCGGCAACCACTCCGTTTTCCAGCGAGCAGCCTCTGCCGGTTCATTCGAATATATCGCTTTGCCAGTCGCCGCCACTGAAAGCGAGCGTCTCAACTTACCGACTCGGATGCAAGGGCTTCCGTTTCATTTTGAACGCTACGCGCATACCGCCTCACCGCCGACTCGGGGTCGATTCCCTTTACGCGACACGCAGCCGCGATTTCGAACAACAACGCTCCCGCCGTTTCCTCGTCCAATGTCTCGGCTATTTCTCCAATCGAATCTCGATCGATCGATTCGCCCGTCGGCAAGTCCTTCTTTTCGATCTGCTTGAAAATATCTACCGCGAACATCAACGCCGGCAAGGCAGGCGGCAGGTCTTTGAAGACCGATTTCGAAACCGGCTTATTCTTTTTCTCCTGCGCCTTGATCTCGTCCCATTGATGCAACACCTGATCCGAAGAATCGAGCGTTTTGTCCCCAAACACATGCGGATGGCGGCGGATCAATTTGTCATTCACTTCTTTCGCCACCGCTTCGAAATCGAAATGCTCCGATTCCTTCGCCAACTGAGAATGAAAGACGACCTGAAGCAACACATCCCCCAACTCCTCTCGCATATGGTCCATATCGAGATTGTCTATTGTCTCCAATAGCTCGCTACATTCGTCCACCAAACATTCGGCGATCGATTGATGATCCTGTTCCAAGTCCCAAGGGCAACCGTCAGGGGCTCTCAATCGAGCCATCGTCGCCAGTAAATCGTCTATTGCACTCACTCCGATACATGTACGAAAACGCCCGCATCAAGTGCAAATACAATCCTCGACAGCCTGAATACTTCCTACCAATGTGGCCGCTTCTAATCGCCTGACATGGATAAATTAAGCGAAATAATGGAATGGAAACGCCGCGAAATTGCGGACCGCGTTCGCGTAGTCGAAGACTCCGAATTGGCGGCGTTCGGAGCAATCCGCCCTGAATGCCGTTTTCTCGAAGCTCTGCAAACGCCTTCCGGCTTAGCCGTAATTTCCGAAATCAAACGCCGCTCTCCGTCCGCCGGACAAATCAAAGCCCTCGGAGCATCCACCGAACAAGCCGAGACCTATCTATCCGCAGGCGCCGACTGCCTCTCGATCCTAACCGATGAAAAGTACTTCGGCGGCAATCTCTCCGATCTCGAGAGCGTCACGCAAAAATTTGCCCAAGAACAACGCGGGGTTCCCTGCCTTCGCAAAGACTTCATGGTTCATCCCATCCAAGTCGTCGAAGCTGCCCAAGCTGGAGCATCGGCCATCCTCATAATCGTCCGCGCTTTAAGCGACGAAGAGATGAAAGCCCTTCGCGCAGCAGCCGACCTCGCGGGACTAGATGCTCTTTACGAAATTCATAGCGAACCTGAACTCGAGAGAGCAGTCGCCCACGACGCTTGCATTATCGGCGTCAACAATCGCGACCTCGCCATTTTCAAAACCGATTTGTCATTCTCCGAACGCCTTATCCCTCTCTTTCCAAAAAACATAATCGCCGTATCGGAAAGCGGGATTTGGACCGGTGAAGACGCGCGTCGCGTTAGAGCCGCAGGCGCAAAAGCAATCCTAGTCGGAGAAGCCCTGATGAAGGCCGACTCGACGAGCGACCTGATTCGCGACTTCCACCAAGCCTAATTATGAGCTCGCCGCTTTCTCCCTCGGAAACGCGAGCCTTGCTCGAACGGATCGACCATCGCCCGGTTCGCAAGTTGGGACAGAATTTTCTGATCGACGGCAATATAGTGCGCAAGTCGCTCGAACTCGCAAAGATCCAGCCAGGTGACACCGTTGTAGAAATCGGCCCGGGTCTCGGCACTCTCACCCAAGCGCTTCTCAATGCAGGCGCGACCGTCTACGCGATCGAAAAAGACAGACGACTCGCAGCGCACATGCGATCGATCGAATCCGAATTCGAAGAAAGCTTTCATCTTCTGGAAGGCGACGCGATGGACCATCCACTCGCCGGACTACCGGAAGGCGCCGGTCCTTTCAAAATCGTCGCCAACCTGCCCTACGCCATTTCGACACCCTGGATGGACGCCATCATAAATGGTCCTGCCCCGCAAAGCATGACCCTCATGCTACAAAAAGAAGCGGCTCAACGTTTTGTCGCCAAATCCGGCACCAAACAACTCGGAGCCATAAGCATCTTTCTCCAATCAGCTTTCAATACCCCTTCTTCACACGACGTCGCCGCCAGCTGCTTCTATCCAAAACCCGACGTCGGCTCTCGCCTGCTCAATCTAGAAACCAAGCAGAGCCCCTATCGCTTTACCCGAGAAGATCGAATCCTGATACGCGACTTATTCAATCAACGCCGCAAACAGATCAGTTCCCTCCTCAAGAAACACTCAAATCCCAGAGCCGCTCATTGGTTGACTCAACTTGATGCACTCAATATCAACCCACAATCCAGACCCGAGCAAATTGCACTCGAAGTCTGGATAGAACTCGCTCAAAGCTGAACGGTTTCAAAAATTTCCCGTAGGAGCGGGACCGCTTCTACATTGAATAGCTAAAAGATGGAACGTGGTGTCTCGACGCATTTTTTAATTTCCCTAGATCGCGAGTCGGGACGCCTCGCACCACCTTATGGAATTAGTCGATTTACATACGCGGTCGCCGCAAGCGCCCCCTACTGACCTTCAACCTACTCGGTAAATTCGCCCCCCCTCAACCAGAGTGCGCTGAATTGACTCCAGCTTTCCCTCTCAACAACCATCCACCATTGGCGAAAAGCAACCAACGCTGCCGACGCGTACGATCCCGGTCGGGCGTGTCCAATAAACGCCGTACCATGTTTTCGCTTCGACTATCCTCAATTATAATATCCTTATATCGCTTGTTCATTTCAATCCTCCGTCAATTTGTATTTCTGTTCTAGATACACCATTAATTCTCCAATTCGAGAAACGCTTTCAGTCAGAGATTTAACTCCCGTTCCATAAGCGCTCTCCGGCTCCATCGTCACGATGTGCCGACCCAAAATCTCTTTGTACGCTTCACTCGAACGCTGACGGATATCGACAACAGCAGCCTTTCGAGCAACGGGCCGCGGCCGATTAACCGTTGCATCCCCTCCATGAGGCACGAGCGATATTCCCGATCCAGCCCCGATCATTAAAATGCCCTCCGCGTTAAGGCTACCATGACTCCCTGGACGACGAGTTCCATCGCCGGAATCAAATCAGGATAGGCCGAGTTTTCCGCCTTCAAGAAAGGTCGCCCCTCATTCATGACAAAACGCTTCAATGTCGTCTCCCCGTCTATCAGAGCCGCAACCACATCCCCACCACGCGGCTCCTTGTATTCGAGAATCACGACATCTCCTTCTTGGATATGAGCGTCTATCATGGAATCCCCACGAACTGTTAGAGCAAAGGTCCTCGCCGAATCGGAAACTCCAATCGACGCCAGATCAACCCCTACTCCGCCTTCGGCTACCGCATCGCCATAAGTCGGCATGCCAGCTGGAATAATCCCCAAAAGCGGAATCGAACTAAAATTCTCCGTATTCACCGGAAGTAAATCACCAGGCAACCGCCGCAAGAATCCCTTCCGCTCCAAAGCCTTCAAATGATTCACCGCCGCCGTCTGGCTAGCGAATCCAAAGAAGCGTTGAATTTCGCGAGTCGACGGCATGCGCCCCAATTCGGCGCGACGACTCTGGACGAAATCCATAATCTCTCGTTGCCGTTTGGTGAGCGAATCCCTAAAGGTGTTCATGAACACCATAAAGATCAATGCGATCGCTTCCTGTCAAA
>TARA_B110000037_G_scaffold141642_2_pt1 | contig 10841 bp, 10 predicted proteins | sample TARA_B110000037 | Tara Oceans TARA_B110000037 (sample SAMEA4397196) | marine metagenome | biome: Polar Biome; feature: [MIX] marine epipelagic wind mixed layer (ENVO:01000061); material: water (ENVO:00002006), including particulate matter (ENVO:01000060) such as... | depth 10-100 m
TTTCTCGCAACGCTGATTGAGTAGATCGCCTTGGGCGAGTTTGAGTGCTAGGGCAATGGTGCGTTGCTGCCCCTCGCTAGCGTAGTCGCTGGCGGGCATACCGTGGAGGCGGATGGAGAGATCGTCTCGGTGCGGGCCTACTACGGATTGGCGGGTGGCGGTTTCCCGCTGGCGTGCCTGGAGGATGGAGTCCCGCATGCATGGGCCGGAGGCGGGGAGGTAGCTGAGGGTGAGTGCTTCGTTTTTCCCGGAAATATCAAGCTGGGCGGCTGCGGTGAGCGGCGAGAGATCGGCGATGAGCTGGCGGCGTGCTTCGGTGAGGTAGGTGCCGTGCTCGATGAGGATGTCTTCCCAGGCTAGTAGCTCGGGGAGGCGCAGCTTTGGTTCCTTGAGGAGGAGGTTCTTTGCTTTCAGGGCGCGGCGGTAGCGGGTGTAGGCGGTGCGGTATTTTGGATCGAGCTGTGCGCCGAGGAAGTCGAGGAAATGGCGGCGTGCTTCGCCGGGGCCGCGGATGAGGGTGAGATCCTCGTTGCCCATCCAGACGATGAGGCCGCCATCGGAAAGGTATTCAGTGCGGGAGGGGCGGGTCTCGTCATCGACTTTGAGAACGAGTCCTTTCGAGGTCTGCTGGATCTTCCTTTCCTGCCCCCACGGATCGGCGGCGACCCCGAAGCCGGGAGAGGAAATTTTCGTGAGGGTATTGAATCGGTTGCTGCGGGGTGAGTGCAGGCGAACGAGGGTGCAAATGGCCTCGAGGATGGAGGTCTTTCCTTGGGCATTGTCGCCGAGGAAGATCGCTCCTTCGGGAGGGGCTTCGAGGCTGAGTGAGCCAAAGCAGCGGAAGTTGAGGAGGCGGAGGCTGGTTAGCACAAACTTTAAATTTTAAACTTTAAACCCCAATGAAGACTTAGGTTTTGTGCTTGGGTTGTAGGGCAGCAGGATGCAGCCCCTCCTTGGTGGTTACTTGTCGAGGGCTGGTTAGGGGAAAAGCTCACTGGGGACGCGGGCGGTTTCGATGAGTTTTAGTAGTTCGGCAAGTTTCTCTGGATGTGCTTTGGAGATGTCTTTGTTCTCTCCTATGTCTTCGGCGAGGTTGAAGAGTTCTGTGGTGAGCTTGTTGGGTTTGGAGAGGTTGTATTGAACTAGTTTCCAATCGCCTTGCTGGATGGCGCGGCGGCCTGCCTTTTCCTGGAACTCCCAGTAGAGGTGGCCGTGTTTCTTTTGCTCGCCTTTACCGAGAAGGGTGGGGGCGAAGGAGATCCCTTGGATATTTTTCGGGACGGGGCTTTCCGTTAATTTACAGACGGTGGGGAGGAAATCCCAGAAGGCGGAGGGGTGGTCGCTGGTTTGGCCGGGCTTGATCGCATCAGGCCAGGAGGTGATGAACGGGATGCGGATGCCTCCCTCGTAGAGATCGCGCTTGCCGCCACGGAGGGGGGCATTGGAACCGAGGAGTTCGGGTTTGTAGCCACCTTCGTAGTGAGAGCCGTTGTCGCTGGTGAAAATGATGAGTGTGTTCTCAATAAGATTCTGTTTTTTCAGTTGCTCGACGACGGCGCCGACAGCGTCGTCCAATAGAGTTAGCATACCGATGTGGTTTGCCTTCACTTCGGGTGTGTTGGTGTAGTGATTGGAACCCTTGTGGACGATCTCGTCTTTCACGTTGGGCCTGGCAGCTGCCCGCTCTTTCTCTGGAGCGATGACGGAGGCGTGGGGGATGGGGTAGGAGAGCAGGAGGAAAAAGGGTTTCTCGGGAGTTTGCTTTTCGATGTATCCGAGAGCTTCGCCGGTGTAGAGGTTTGCATCGTAGTCGGTGCCGGTGTGAAGTTTGTTGCCGGGAAACTCAATTTTCTCGGTATTCCGGTAAACGAACTTCGGATAGCGGAAGTGGCCGTCCCTGTGATCAGTTGTTCCGTAGAAATAATCGAATCCCCGCGCTAGGACGGTTTCCGGAGTCTGGGTGTTTCCCGTGACACAGGACTTGCCTATCATTGCGGTGTTGTAGCCTGCGCTTTTGAGTGTTTTTGCGAGGTTGGCTTCGCCTTCCGGAAGTTCGAACGGGCCATTGCCCCGGATCGCTGCGTGCCCACCGTCCTTGCCTGTCATCAAAGAACAACGGGATGGTGCGCACACCGTGGCGCCGGAGTAGTGGCGGGTGAAACGGATTCCGGAGGCCGCTAGCTTGTCGATGTTCGGGGTTGAGAAATTTTTCTGACCATAGCAGGAGACGTCGCTGTAGCCGAGGTCATCCGTGATGATGAAGACGATGTTGGGCTTTGCCGCAAGGGGGGCGATGAGGAAGATGGACAGGAGGAGGGCTTTCATGGGTTGGTTTGAAGGTGTTCGAGGGCTTTTTGGTAGGATGAGTTTGTCAGGTAGTGGCGCAGCTTTCCGTCGAATTCAGCGAGGTGGGTATTCGTGTATGTTTGGATCTGTTCCGAAACGATTTTGAGGGCTTCGAGGTGGGCGGCTGGGTCGCGGGCGTAAAATTCGCGGTCGGCGATGACGTCTAGGCGCTGTTGGAGAAAAGTTTGGAGATGGGGGTGCATAGGGTGGAAAACTTTAAACTTTAAACTCTAAATCTCAAAGAAGAGGAAGACTAGGGTTTTGGGGTTGCTTGGAATTTGTAGAAGAGTTTCTGGGAGGATGGAATGATTTTTGTGGAACCGTCTGTGAGGGTTTGGATGTTGCTTTCTGGGACAGGGATCCAGTCGTTGGCGAGGGTTTCGGATTGGAGGACTGTGAGGTCGGCGAAGCGTTGGGCGGTTGAGGAGGGTGTGAATTTCGCGCCGCCACCGGGAAGGAATGTGAAGCCAGCATTGGACTGGGTGGGATTGGTCGCGAGGAGGAACTCGATGAGGTTGGGGAGGGCGTCGCCGTCGGGGTTGTCGAGCATGGAGCCAGCGCCGCCTGCATAGTCGAGGTATGGTTGCTCGGGATTCTGTCCGATGATGTCGGACAGAATCTCGCGGTTGGTGAAAAGGGGAATGGGGGTGGTGGCGAACTGATTGATGGCCTTGAGGATCTCGTTGGCGATGAGGGCTTGGCCTGCTGAAGCAGGGTGGAACCCCAGTTTACAAAAGAACGTGAGTGGAGGGTTTTCTGGATCTGGAGGGTAGGAGAATTCCGTGCCGTTCAGATGGATGGGTTCAGTGTCGAAAATGAAATCCGTGATCGCGTCGATTCGGGCGATGTAGGTGTCTTGGCGGGAGCTGAAATTTGCGATGTTTGAATTCAGGATGGCGACACGTTGGCGGGCTGCTGCTGCGGTGGTGGGGTCTGAAATCTGCTCGTCTGGCGTTGCTCCGATATCCGGGACGGTGGAGATGATGATGGGAAGATTTGGCGGTGCGTTATTCCTTACGTAATCGTGTATCCTTCCGATGAAGACCTTGATCTCATTGTTTTTTATTTCATCGTTGGTCAGGCTTAGATCGTTTCCACCGACGAATATTAGGACGGCATCGACGCTGGCGAGGTCGCCTCTGAGTTCCTCCTTAGTGGACAGGGCAAGGGAGTTTTCAGGATCCAGTAGGTCGATGATTGAATACTCCCGATACAGCACTTCATCCCAGCGCTCAGCTTTAAAACCGGGGACACCGTAATTATATTCGTAGCCTGCATTTCTGAAATCGAAGTAGTTTCCCAGAGATGGCTCGTAGCCACCCATGGTGAAAAGAGTGGGGCGATGGGCGTGCAGCAGTTCCACCCAGTTTTTCGTATTGGCGACAAGAAAATCGGAATCCGGTGCGGAAAACAGAGTTTCGAAACGGTATTCCTCGGTGAGCGAATCCCCGATCGCGAGAAGTCGGAAAGGGGTGGCGTGGATACTGGAAACGAGGCCAAGGCAGAGAATGGCGCTGCCGAAAATCCGGATCGCTGTATGTCTCAAAGGTTTGCCTTGCACCATTGGATACTACGCTCCAAATCGGCTTTTTGAAAGGCCTGTTCGGTTTCCCAAACCATAGAGTTGCGGATACTGGAGCAGAAGATGTGCGAGCCTAGCGCTTCGAGGTTGTCCATTGGGTCTTCATGAGTCCAGGTGGCGTTGCCTGGATCGATGGTCGCGCCGACGAATTCCGGTTCCGCTTTCTCGATGAGACGGGTGAGCTCCCAGCCCTGCATATCACCGGCGTGGTTCTCGATGGCGATTTTCACCCCTAGGTCGATTGCGAGTGGTTTCACTGCGGCGAGGACTTTGAGCGTGTCTTCGTTTCGTGCCTGTATGCCACCGGGTGAGCGTCTGTCGCTCGGAAAATCCCTGGTAGCAGCGCGCGACAGGAGAGCCGAGCTTATTGGCGATTTTCAAGGTGAGTGAGAGCATCGTTGGAGCGTCGCCCCACTTGTCGGAGAAACGGTGTGCGGTGGGGCAGATACCGCCAGTGCCCGCGTAGATTTTGATCCCGAAATCCTGCGCTTTTTGGGAAAGGTCTTTGAGGTATGCATCGTCGTGGGACTCATAGACGTCGAGGTTGGAGAAAAGCATAGCAGTGACCTTTTGCTTTGCTGCGTAGTCGAGGAGCTTACCTGCCTTCCAGCCAAGGGCGCGAATGGAGAAGTTGTCGAAGCCGAAGAGTGGAGCTGGCTTTTTGTTTTCTTGTGCGGAAGCGACCGCTGAGGCGGCGATTGTTGCGGCTGTCGTTTTTATGAAATGGCGGCGTTGCATGGGATGATTTAGCGCATTTCGATGTCTTTGCTCAAGGAAGATGAAACGGGCAACGAGCTATTTGAAAAGCGTACCGATCCTCATGGCGGATTTTCGGAGGAACTTGGGCATGTCCTTTGTCTCGGGCTGGTGAAGGGAGTTCGGGCGGGGGCGGGATTGTCGCGTTGGCTGGGGTGGACGCGAGATGCTTGGGCCGGGGACTTGGGTTGTGGGAAATAGGAACCGCAATCGAAACGCAGCGGAGATGGACGGACTGGGAAATCAAATATCTCCGTCAAATGAACGCGAATGAACACGGATCAGATTCTTGTGGACTTGCTTCTGGCGCCTGAGATTTGAGATTTATTTTCATCGGGTGAGATTTTTGGGTTGTCAAAGTCGGGGTGTGGCTACTTACTGCCGCCCCGCCCGAAAGGGTGTTGTGAGGCCCAATAGCTCAGTTGGTAGAGCAGCGGATTGAAAATCCGCGTGTCCCTGGTTCGAATCCGGGTTGGGCCACCACTTTAATCGTTTGATTTTGTGGTGTGTTTTTCTTAGCTGGGTAGAATTGTCAGGGCTGGGACTCGAATTGAGGTGGAAGAATTTGTCACAAGATGCTCTTCCGTGGAATTGCCTTGGCTTTCCTGACAATGGGAAACAGCTTGCGAACCTGAACGACCAGCCACTACATCCCTATGAGAAACTGGTCGAAGGTATCCAACGATCCGGATGGTGCGTCATACCGGGGTTTCTTGAGGCGGATGTTGCTGCTGACTTGTCACGGGAGAGTCTCGGGGCATGGGAAGAAGGCGAATTCCGGCGTGCCGGGGTCGGCAGGGGAAATGGTCTGGTGATCCGGGAGGACGTGCGGACTGATCATGTGATGTGGCTTGGTGATGAAGAGATCACAGTTTGTCAGCAGGCTTATCTCGACCGGCTTGAGGAGATCCGCGTGGAACTGAACCGGAATCTTTATCTGGGACTGATGGATTTCGAAGGACACTTCGCGGTGTATCCCAAGGGGGGCTTCTACAAACCGCATCTCGACAGGCACCGGGAGTCTACGGAGAGGGTGGTGTCGGTGATTTTGTATTTGAATCCTGTCTGGCAACCTGGCGATGGAGGGGAGCTAAGGATGTGGACTACTCCGGGGGATAAGGAAGGTAATTTCATCACCGTGGAGCCGAGGATGGGGACTCTGGTTTGTTTTCTTGCCGGTGATTTCTGGCATGAAGTGCTGCCAGCGAAAAAGACGCGGGCAAGCATCGCCGGATGGTTCCGGGGTAGAAAGCCTTGATCAGCCTTCCTCGCGGGCGACGATGTTGTTGAACTTTTCTTCGAGAGCGCTGAGTAGCTCCGGATCAAGGATCTGTTTATCGTCGTGGGTGGTGATGTAAAGGGTGTCCATGGCGACACCTTTCTCCGTGCAGATGCGGGCGTGGGAGGTGTCGAGTCCGGCTTCGTTGACCGTGAAGAAAAGGTCGTGTAGAAGTCCGATGCGGTCGAGTGCCTGAATTTCTACAGTCGTACAAGTCGGGTGAAGATCGTTGGAAACGTGTGCGCGAACTGGGACAGAGAGTCCTGTTTCGGTACGTGGTTTGAGGAAGTTGGCTTTCAGCTTGAGGTAGGTTTCCGGCTCGTATTTTTCCGATTCGAGAATGCTAGTGAACGTGGAGGCGAAACGCTTCCGGGTCGATGGGGTGGTGATCGGTTCGAAGTTTGTAGTGCAGACGCGGAAGATATTTAGGACGATGGAATCCGTGCGTGTGAAGAGATCTGCTGAGAGAATGTTGATCTGCTCGGAGGCGAGGGCGCAGCAGAGTTTTTCCAAGTGGAGGGGACGGTCGCGGGTTGCGACGATGAGTTCGGAGTAGCCTCTTACTGGGTGGTCGATCCACTCCAAGCTGGATGCGTAGGGGTTTGATCCATTTTTCTCCTCTTCGAGAAACTTTCGGACAGCCTTGATCTGGGTTGAGATAAAGGATGCCTCACGATAGGTGAACGCTGCGGAAGGGGTGCGCTCAAAGTGCTTGCGGATATCCTCGGCAGATTCGTCCGACATGAGGGCAATGACTTCAGCGCGGAGTTCCTCACGGTCGGAATCGAGCTTGCGGTTGAATTTCTCTTTGCCCTCCGCGAGGAAGCGTAGAGTTGCTTTGTGGAGCTGGAGCATGAGCATTTCCTTCCATCCGTTCCATGCGTCTGGAGCTGTTCCGCTGGTGTCGCAGTAGGTGAAGAGGAGAAGTGCATCGAGTTTTTCCTGGGTTTTCATGATCCCTGCGAACTCGGCGACAACTTCGGGATCCTCTAGGTTCTTGGTTGTCGCGGTGCGCCAGAAGGTGAGGTGGTTGTCCACGAGGAATATGATCATTGCGCGGCGGCGGCCGGTGATTTGCAGGCGGGAGCAGAGCTTGATGGCGAGCATGGCAGAGCCGTCGATGTGCTCACGGACGTTCTCCGACCGCCCCGTATCGTGTAGGATGAGCGCGACGTAGAGCGCGTAGGGATCGACGATCTGGTGGAAGAGCCGGCGGAAGATATGGAGGCGTGGGTCGGTGTTATCGATGAGTTTGTCGAGTTCGTCGATACAGCGGAGAGTGTGCTCGTCCGCAGTGTAGCGGTGGAAGAACTCGTGCTGGACGAGGCAGTCGAGCGCGCCGAACTCGGGGAGGTAGCGACCGAGGAAACCGATACGGTGCATCTGCCGTAAGGTGCGTGCGGCTTCGCCCTTGCGTTCGAGGATGGCTTGGAACGTTTCGCGGTTTGCTTTTAGATAGCGGAATGGGCGGTCGATATCGCCCCAGTGGCTGGCGATAAGACGGCGCATTGGCGGTGAAAGCCGGAGTTCGCGCACCTGGCAGTGCTGGAACATGCGCATCAGGCGGTGAGGATCTTCTTTGAAAATATCCTGGGTGGAAGGATAGATCCTACCATCGGTTGCAATGAAGCCGTCGAATTCTTCGCGGTTTTTTTTGCGAAAGGTGAGGAAGGAGCGGAGGCCAGTTTCGGCGACTTTATCCTGCTGGATCTCAAAGGTCTCCATCAGGGAATTGGTGTGGCGGTAGAGGTGGCGGGTGTGGCGGTAGTAGTCCCGCATGAAGGTCTCGGTGCGGCGGAGGATGCTGCGTTGCGGGTATTTGAATGCGGTGGCGACGACGCCCTGGAGTTGTAGTGTTAGAATGTCCGTTGCTTTTCCAGAGTGGTAATGGAGGTCGTTGCGGACTCTCATCAGGAAGTCGTAGGCTTCCTCGATTTCCTTGAAGGTGTTTTTAGTGATTAGGCGGTCGTCTACCAGTTTTTGGAGGTCGCCTGATCCTGTCTTAACACGGGCGACCCAGAGGATGTTCTGGTAGTCGCGGAGGCCGCCGCAAGACTCCTTCACATTCGGTTCCTGGAGAAAAACTGTGTAGGAGGACTTCTTATAGCGGGAACGGAGGTCGGTGCGGCGAGTTTCGAGGAAAGCTGCTGGGCTTTTTGTGATGCAGTCTTTTTCGAACCGGACAAGGAGATCGTCGTAGAGCTGTTTGTTCCCGGAGATGAGGCGGGTGTCCATCAGTGACGTAAAATTCTGCTGATCCAGGCGGGCTTGTTCCACGCACTCGGCAATGGAACGGCACGACTGGCCGACTTTGAAGCCCATGTCCCAGAGGACGTAGAGCACACGTTGAACGAGTTCCTGCACGTTCGTTGGCAGTTTTGTCGATGCCCGTGGGAGTAGGAAGAGGAGGTCGATATCGGATCCGGGATTGAGAGTGCCGCGCCCGTATCCTCCGATTGCAACCAAGGCGACGGGAGATGAATCGATTTGCTGAGAGTCGATCGTGGCTTGGAGAATTGTAGCGAGAAGTTTGTCGATGAGTTCTCCTCGTGCTTTCGCGACTTCCACTCCGCCTGCACCTTCGCGGTGACTTTTGAAGATGCGCTTTTCCTCTGTCTTGATGAAACGTTTGTATAGGCCGATGCGTTCATCGGGGGACAGTTGCCCTTCGATGGCGGGCTTGAGGGAGACAGGTTTGTAGGTGGTTTCGGACATGGGGAAGAAGTGGCTAGTGCCGAGCAATCAGTGATTTGACGACGGGTTTAAATTTTTTGGTCGTCTATGTCGTTGCTCTCCATTGTGGAAGGATTCAAATCAATGGTGAGCTTGCCTATGGTGGTGGCGGATTCTAGCTGGCGGTGGGCTTCTTGGAGGTTGGCAGCAGATAGTGAGCCAAGGTGGGTAGTGTTGAGCTTGGGGAAGGTGCCTGCATCGCAGCGTTTTGCGATTTCTGCAAGGATTTCGCCTTGGCGGTGCATATCTGCGGTCTGGAAACGGGAGCGGGTGGGCATGTATTCCCAGACGATTCGCGGGGATTTTAGGCGAAAGGGATTGCCGATATCGATGGGATTCTTGGTTTCCACAATCAGTCCGAGCGCGCCGAATGGGGCGAGGAGGTCGGCGGTGGTTTCCCAGTAGGTTTCTGTGTTGTGGAGGTTCGCGATGAGGGGGAATTGCTTGAAGCCGATTGCTTCTGCCTGCGGGCGGAGGGGTTCGCGGTGGTTGATCACGTGGTCGGCTCCGAGCTGCGTGCACCACTCGGATGTTTCGGCACGGGATGCGGTGGCGACTACGGTGAGGCCAGCGGATTTTGCTAGTGGGATGAGGGCTGAGCCTACGCCTCCGGCTCCGTTGATGATGAGGATTGCAGTATTGGGAGGAAATGTTCCGTCGCTCATGCGCTCAAACAGAAGTTCCCACGCGGTGATGGTAACTAGGGGGAGGGCGGCGGCTTCAGGAAAGGTGAACGATGAGGGCTTTTTCGCGACCAATGCGGCTTGGACGGTGTGGAGCTCAGCGTTGGAGCCGGGGCGGGTGACGTCGCCGGAGTAGTAGACTTCATCGCCGGGAGAGAAGTTTTCCACAGAAGCTCCCACGGATTCCACGGTGCCTGCCGCGTCAAAACCGAGGATGCGTGGTGCGTCAAGGTCGTCGGAGCCGATTAGGCTGCGGACTTTCGTATCCACGGGATTGAGCGATACGGCACGGACGCGGATGAGGATTTCGTCCGCAGCTGGGATGGGGTTGGGCGTATCGAATTCGCGTATGGATTCGATGGAGGAATTGAGTGCACCGTAGGCTTTCATGGGGTCAGAGGCGTGAGTTCGAGGAATTTGATTCCGTAGAAAATGATGTAGGGCAATGTGAAAATGGATACAACCGTAGTGCCGATCACGATCTGCACAGCGACGCCCGGCCGGCCTCCGTAGAGACGTGCAAGAAGGATGGGGACGAGGGCGGCGGGCATTGCTGCTTGAACGAGCAAGATTTGCTGGAGTTCCACGGCCATGGGGATGTATTTCGCACAGAGGATGATGATGGCGGGTGCGGCGAAAAGTCGGACGAGGCATGCAGCAATGATGATCTTCCAAGAGGGTTTCTCGGTGCCGACGAGATCCATGATCGTCGCGCCCGTGATCATGATAGCCAAAGGAAAGGCACCGATCCCAAGCATGGAAATAGCGGTGCGGATAGGGCCAGTGATCTTGTCGTCGATGCGCAGGCTGACGAGGGTGAGGCCGATTAGGACCGCGATGATGGGGCCGTTGATTAGGCGTTTCCACGGGATGCCGTTTTCCCCGGACATCAGCATTACCCCCACTGACCAGATGGCGATTTCAACACCGATATTGTGGACGAAAAGAAGCGCAACAGCAGATGTGCCCCATAGAATTTCAACGACAGGAACCGCAGTGAAGGCATAGTTTTGACAACCAGTACCGAGAGCGAAGGTGCGGATGCCGGTGCCCGGCTTCAGGCCGATGATTTTTCCAACCAGATATCCGAGGCTTATCCCAACGATGATGAACAGAAATCCCAAGCCCGCTCCGGAGATGAGAACCTGTGGGTTGCGCAGAACCTCGGCACCGAGGGTGCGATCAAGGATGAAGCAGGGGAGCATGACAGAGAAAATGACATGCATGATTCCCGCATCGTGCTCGCGCTTGAGCACTCTTGTCCTGCGCAGCACCGCCCCCCCGATGATGAGGATGTAAACCGGAAGAACCGCAAGGATGGCAGTGGTGGGCGAAAACAAGGTGCGAGAGGCTAGGTTGAAATCACCGGTCGGGAAATTCCAAATTTCCGCCTATGATAAATGGGTAAGAGGGGAATGGCACTGTTTTAAGCCAATGATCGGGGGCTTCTCTGGTGCCTACT
>TARA_B110000037_G_scaffold30979_1_pt1 | contig 10840 bp, 4 predicted proteins | sample TARA_B110000037 | Tara Oceans TARA_B110000037 (sample SAMEA4397196) | marine metagenome | biome: Polar Biome; feature: [MIX] marine epipelagic wind mixed layer (ENVO:01000061); material: water (ENVO:00002006), including particulate matter (ENVO:01000060) such as... | depth 10-100 m
ATCATTTTTAAATGTTAAAAAGCTCCATAATTATGGGGCTTTTTATTTAATATATAGTCAGTAATATTATTGTTTACTATCTAAGTTTTTTAAAAAAAATCGGGATCATTTTGTCATTAAAAGTAGAATTAAATAAAAATTTTAAACCAAGTATAAATAATTTTAAGAAGAATATTGATTTGGAGATCGAGGAAATTGGTCTTTTCCATTCAAAAATAGGGAATCAAGAGACTCCGCTAATTGAATTACCTGAGCTTGCTAAAAATTTAGGTATAAAAAAACTATTGATAAAAGATGAAAGCTATCGATTTGGTCTTCATGCATTTAAAGCACTTGGTGCATCGTATGCCATGGCCAAACAAATTAATGAAAATCCTGAAATAGAAATATTTTGTACTGCTACGGATGGGAATCATGGTAAAGCTGTTGCTTGGATGGCCACTAAGTTAAATAAAAGAGCTATTATTTATATGCCAAAGGGAACAGTGGCCGCTAGAATTGATTCAATCAAAAAAGAAGGTGCCGATGTTATTGTTATTGATAAGGCTTATGATATTGCTGTTGAAATGGCAAAAAAACGAGTCTCATTTGAAAATCAACAATCAGGATTAAAAAAGTGGTGTTTAATTCAAGACACTGCTTGGAAAGGGTATGAAGAAATACCCTTAGATATAATGAAAGGCTATTGGACTCAAATACACGAAGTCACAAAACAAATACTTGATAAAAAAATAGATCTAGTGATTCTACAATCTGGAGTGGGAAGTTGGGCCGCTTCCATCGTTGATTATATTATTACTCAATGGGAAAAAGCACCTTTTTTTATTAGCGTAGAGCCTCATTCCGCTAACTGTTTATTTGAATCTATCAAAAGAGGTAAAAGAATATCTATTCAAAATAATAAATCAACAAATATGGCTGGATTAGACTGTGGGTCAGTATCGACACTGGCATGGAATATTTTATCTGAAAACTTAGCTGGATCTATTTCGATATCAGATTCACTATGTGAAAAATCTATGATAACTTTAGCAAACCCATTAATTGGAGATCCGATGATAGTCTCTGGTGAATCGGGAGCAAGTGGATTAGCGGCATTAATAGGACTGTCCAAAAATGACGATTTTAAAAAATTCAAACAAAACATAAATTTAAATGAAACATCGACCGTTTTAATTTTTAATACTGAAGGCGCGACAGACCCTGTTAATTATAAAAAAGTTACAAATACTTAAAAAAATCATTAATTAATATGTTCTTAATAATTTGTAAATTTCTAACAATATGACTGAACCCATCCATAAACTGGCCGTTATTGTATTTACCGACATAGTTGGTTTTACGAAGCTAACAGCTTCGAACCAGCAAAAAGCGAGTGATTTATTAGATCTTCAGAGAGAAGAACTTTTACCATTAGTCAAAGCATACCAAGGTAAATGGATAAAAGAAGTAGGTGATGGTCTAATCTTAACTTTTGATACAGTACAAAAAGCAATCCACTGTTGTATAAAAATCCAAGAAAAAGCAAAAAATATAGAAGATTTAAATCTTCGCATTGGAATGCATTTAGGCGAAATATTAGAAAAAGAAAATGATATTATTGGTGACGATGTCAATATTACAGCTCGCATTGAACCTTTCTCTGCTCCCGGTGGTATAGCTCTCTCTAATAAAATAAATGACTCTTTGATTCGGGAGTCTGAGTATGAAACCAAATATCTTGGTAAACCAAAGCTAAAAGGAGTAGGACAGCAAGTAGAAGTCTATTGTCTAATCTCTCATGACTTACCTGCAACAAAACTATCTGAAGTTTCAGCAAAACTAGAAAAAGAAAATAAATTTTTAATTCCGGCTGTTTCAAGTTTCATTGTACTACTTCTAGGGGTTTATTATCTCTTTTTTATGAAGCCTGATATTGCCTCTATTGCAGTTCTCTATATGAAAGTTTCAGGAGGAGAGGACCTAAGCTACATCGAGGCAATAACCGAGGATTTAATTTTTGATCTATCTAGTTCAACAAATGGTATGCTGAAGGTATCAGAGCCTGCTTCAGTTAAGAAATATAAAAATAATGAACTGGAATTTAAAGAGCTTGGGCAAAAGCTTGATGTTAAATTCATTTTCCAGAGTAGTATTCAGCCAGATGGAGATGGCTTTAATTTGAGATGTAGGCTAGTTGAGGCAAAAACAGGTGAAGATCGATTTATTAATAAATGGTTCATTGATAGCCAGAACTTGCAGTCAATTGTAGGTGTACTCGCTGAAAATATTATCAACGAACTAGAAATAGATAAAAAATCTGATATTGCTGCTCAGCAATATGACCCCAAAGCGTATGAGCTATATCTAAAATCTAAAACTTTATTTGCAACGAGTAAGAATTCGGATGATACTCAAAAATCAATTGATATGATGCTAGAAGCTACAAGAATTGATAATAACCTGATTGGTGCTAAGTTATTTTTAGGGTTAATGTATGAAAATTCAAGAGATTATGAGAATGCTAATAAATTATACAGTAGAGCGCTATCTCAGAGTAAGACAATAGGAGATAATGCAATCATTGCTGAGGCATTAAGAAAGCAAGGTAAGCTCTCAAGAAAAGAAAAAGATTTTGAGGGTGCAATTAAAAAGTTTAATGAGTCCATTTCTATTGCAAGGGTAATGAATGATAAAAATGCTATGGCTAAGACTTTGAATAGTATTGCTATTTTATATTGGCAAACAGACAAGAAAGAAGAGGCGCTTCAAAATTGGTTAGAAGCTCTAAGAATTGCGGAAGAATTTGATGATAAGCTTAAAACATCTAAATACTTAAATAATTTAGGTATCTGGTATGAGAATGATAATAGTTTTAGTCGATCAATCGAATATTATAATAAAAGCTTAGTCATCAAAGAAGAATTAGCTGACAACAGAAATTATGGTAAAACATTGCATAATCTAGGTCAGGTATATTTTGAAATGGGTGATTATGAGAATGCAATTGATCATTACAATCGTAGTATTGATATGAAAAATAATTTGAATGATTTAGTCGGACTTAATAAATCAATTTTAAATAAAGGAATTACGTATTTCTTTCAATCGGACTATGATAATGCTTTAAAGGAAATTAGACAAGCAATCAAGCTATCAAAAAAACTCAAAAGAGATAAGCTGATTGTAGAGAAAGATAGATACCTTGGAATGACATACTTTCACCAATCTCAATATGATAGTTCACTTTTTTATCTCAAAAAAGTTGAGGTTTTATATGAAAAAATCCCACCAAAAGTTGCGTCGGTTAAACCATATATAGCTGCTTCTTTGCAAAAAATAGGTGACAATGAAAAAGCTAAAATACAGCTAGAAGGATTTCAGGCTTTATTAGAAGAAAATGATTTAAAAGATAAGGATGTTATTTTGGTAAGTTGGTCGGCATACCAAGTATACAGTTTAATTGGTGAATCAAAAAAAGCGAAACGATTTTTAGAAGATGCTTATTTTGCAATCAAATCAAAATCAAAAGAGATAAAAGATAAATCAGATAGAAAACTATACCTTGGAACCGAACTGAATAAAAATATTTTAAATAAATGGGAAGAGTCATAAACTTTTAAAAAATAATTGAATTAATTAGTATTTTTTTTTATATTTTTTTGCTAAAGATTAATAATCTATTTTTGAAATCTAATCGCATTAGTATTAAAAACTTAAAAATAACGGGCTCAATCATGAAAAAAACGTTAGCAATCCTTCCACTTTTGATTTCTTTTCTCTTTGCGAGCATAATCAATGTCCCTTCTGATTATGTCACAATTCAAGAAGCAATTGATGCTTCTCAAACAAATGATACTGTTCTTGTAGCCCAAGGGACTTATCATGAGAACCTTATTCTTGAAAAACAAATCGTCCTAACTAGTCATGCAATTAATGATGATCTTGATTCAGAATGGATAAGTAATGAAAATATTTTAAATACAATCATTAGCGCTCCAGAAGAGCCAGTCAATTCTAAATATGGTAGCTGCTTGGTTATCAGAAATGTAGTCTGGGATGAGGTAGAAGAACCTCTTGAACCAACTATTTTAGGTTTTACATTCACTGGAGGTCAGGGCACTTCTATGCGCTCAATGAATTGTGATGAAACAAGTGATAAAAGAGCTAAAATGAAAGCTGGTGGTGCGATACTTGTTTTCATGACATATCCTCAAATACAATATAATCGTTTTATAGAAAATGGAAAGCAAGGTCCTCAGATGGGTAATACAACATCAGATGATGCAATTATGGGCGGCGGCATAGCTCTTTATGATGACGAAAATATTGAGTTTGACGAGGATAGATCACAGAGAAGTCAAAACACTAATTCTAGTATGAATAGAAATAGACCAGAAAGTATTAATCTCCAAAATAATTATTTTTCAAACAATAGTAGTAGCGATGGAGAAAATCTTTATTCTTCAGGTTATGATGGCTCTATTGATTTAAGTGATAGCTATTTTGATAATATTGATTGTGTAACAAATGAAGTAAATGAATTTGTCCTAAAGTCTCGTAACGATGCTGCTGACTATATTCAAGATGATATTAATGGAGTGTGTATCGAAGAAGGTATGTTCTATGTCTCCGCTAATGGAGATGACAATAATTATGGTACTGAATCAGAACCATTCAAAACTATAGGAAGAGCTTTAAGCCTTGTTAAAACAACTGGTGAGACCACAACCATACGTGTTTTAGCCGGTCTCTATGCACCGTCGACAACAGGTGAAAAGTTTCCAATTTCACTACCAGATAATGTTTATTTAGTTGGTGATGCTGCAGATAATACTATTTTAGATGCTGAAGCGGATATAGATAATCAGCGACGTGTTATTGTTATTGAAAATTCAGAAAATGTAATGGTATCTAATTTTACCCTTACTGGTGGCTATGATGAGAATGCGGGCTGCCATGGTGGTGGTGGGTTATCTCTGATTGTTCCAGAAGCGGACCCAGCGGGTGATATCTATAATACAGATGCCGTCTTTGAGAATTTAATTATTAAAAATAATCATGCTTACAACGGTGGAGGAATATCTGTTTTTAGACTATCAGGTGCAACATTTGAAAATATTGAAGTCTCAAATAATACAGCTGCTTATATGGGTGGAGGAGTTTTTCTTCAAAAAGGAGTTGCTGCATTTAAACAAATGGTCATTGCCGAAAATGAAAATGGATATCAGCAACAAGGAAGGCAGGGAGGTGGTATGATGTTTGCTTTCTCTGGTGGAACTCTTGAAGATGTAATCATAAAAGACAATATAACTGGAGATAGTGGCGGTGGTTTATGGATAAATAATGGAATTGGTCTTACTTTAAATAGGGTAACCATTACTGATAATACTAGTACATATAATGGTGCCGGAATCGCTTTATTTCAATCTGAACCAATCGGAATGACAAGAACTACAATTGCTAATAATTTTCTAGCTGGTGATGCTAATGGTAATGTTGGGCAAGGGGACGGAATGTGGTCAATGTTTACTAATGTCGCAATCTCAAATTCAATCTTCTATGGTAATACTGGTACGGGTAATGAGGTAGTCAGAATGGGTGGGGATTATTTTTATATGGTCCATAGCTCAACACAGACTGAAGCTACTTATAGTGATTATTCTCTTGGAAGTATTACAGGAAATCCACTTTTTGTTGATGCTGGAAATGACGATTATTCATTGCAAGATGATTCACCATGTATTGATGCTGGTACTATTGATATCAGTTTTGACGGGAATGAAGCTTATATAGATGATTATTTTGGATTAGCACCAGATATGGGTTCTCATGAATGGGTGCTGCCCTCAGTTAATAATCTAGCCTTATATGTAAGTGGTGACCAAATTAGCCTTACTTGGGATTTATACTCAGATCCTAATTCTCAATATTATGCTGTTGAATTTTCAACAGACCCAACTTTCTCAGAAAATGTTGAGCAAATATTAGGAGTGGATAACTTTTTTGTTTTCAATGAAGATCACCTTGAGTATGATACAGAATACTTTTTTAGAGTTGCTGTTTATACTACAATGTGGAGTGAATATTCTGATGTCCTCTCTGGAGTCTTAGAATTCTTAAATACAGACAGCGATATACAGAACCCTTTAAGCTATTCTTTGAATCAGAACTATCCAAATCCATTTAATCCGACAACGAGTATCAATTACAGCTTACCAAATGCTGAAATTGTAAATATTACAGTTTATGATTTAAATGGAAGGAAAATTAGAACACTAGCGAATGGTTATGAATTACCTGGCTATAAATCTATTAATTGGGATGCTAAAAATGAATTAGGGCAAGCAGTTAGTGCAGGCTTGTATTTGTATACAATTCAAACAGCAAATTATATAGACTCAAAAAAGATGCTCCTACTTAAATAAAGTAATTAAAAATCTTTTTTTAAAGAAAAACCTCACTTTTGTGGGGTTTTTCTTTTGTAATATGTTACCAAGGTAAGGAGGAGAGCCCGTTACTATATGGGTCTTATTTCGCAATTATCAGAGAAAAGATACTTTTAAGGTTTCTATTAAATAGATCTTAAAATAAATATTTATAAATGAGGAAAGATAAATGAACCTATCGATAAAAAATATTTCAAAGACATACTCTAATGGAGTTCAAGCATTAAAAAATGTTAGTCTTGAAATTAATAATGGTATGTTTGGCCTTTTAGGTCCAAATGGTGCTGGTAAATCAACATTGATGAGAACTATTGCAGCTCTTCAAGATGCCGATAATGGTTCCATAATGATAGGTGATATAAATGCCGCTCAAGATAAACAAAAGTTGAGGGAAATTCTGGGGTATTTACCTCAAGAATTTGGGGTGTATCCTAAAATATCCTGTTATGATCTTTTAGACCATATGGCTGTTATGAAAGGTATGGTAGATTCAAAAATTCGTAAAGAGATTGTGGAATCCTTACTACACCAGACCAATCTCTGGGATGCAAAAGATAGAAATCTAGGAACATACAGTGGTGGAATGAAACAGAGGTTTGGTATTGCCCAGGCTTTGATTGGAGACCCTAAACTGATTATTGTAGATGAGCCAACAGCGGGTTTAGATCCAATGGAAAGAAATAGGTTCCATAACCTTCTTAGTGAGATTGGTGAGAATGTCATTGTTATTCTTTCTACGCATATTGTGGATGATGTCAGAGATCTATGTAATGATATGGCTATTATATTAGATGGAGAAGTCAAGATGGTGGGTGAACCAATCGAACTAATAAAATCATTAAATGGAAAAGTCTGGAAAGGTCTAGTGGATAAAAATGAGGTCATTAAAATAGAAGAACAAAATCAGGTTATCTCTTCTCGATTACATATGGGGAAAGTTCAGGTTCGAGTTTTTAGTCATACACCATTAGAAAATAGTTTTGAAAAGACCGATGCTGAAATTGAGGATCTATACTTTTCAACGATTCATGGCTTAGACCTTAGTGGTGCTGAATAAAATGTGGAGGCATATTTTAAACTTTGAGCTAAAACTAGGACTTAAGAAAACTTCTTTTATTGTTTATTTTTTAGTTTTTTTTAGTTTGGCATTCTTGATTGTTAATATTTTAGGTGGAGCTTTTACAGGTGCCAGAATCATCATTGGTAATGCAAATAATCATCTTAATGCTCCCCTCGTAATTGCAGAACTACAGACTATAATTAGTCTTATTGGAGTTCTCATTTGCGCTGCTATTTTTGGTAATTCTGGTTATCGAGATTTTGAGTTTAATACTCACTCCTTATTTTTCACAAAACCAATTAAACCATCTGACTATTTCCTCGGTCGATTTTCGAGTTCTTTTATTCTATGTATAATCATACAATGCGGTTTTTCACTTGGACTTCTGCTTGGTTTTCTGATGCCATATCTTGATAGTGATGCTTTTGGACCTTTTAACCTTTATGCTTATTTACATCCTTTTATCGTTATGGTTATTCCAAATATTTTTATGGTTGGTTCACTTCTGTTTACAATTGCTGTACTTACGCGTAGAATGTTACCTACATACATGGCTTCTGTCGTCCTATTATTTGGATATTTAAGTACTGGTACTTTTGCTAGTGACATGGAAACACGTTGGATCGCAACTCTGATTGATCCATTTGGTGGAGAGGCTATAAGTGATGCGACAAGGTATTGGACGCAAGTTGAACAAAATGAAAATTTCATCCCATTAACAAAATGGCTCTTACTCAATAGACTACTGTGGATTGGTATTGGCGGAGTCTTTATGGGAATTGGTTTATGGAAATTTGATTTTAAACACCCAAATCCTGGAAAAGTTAAAAAAGAGACTAAGAGGCTGCAGGAAGAGTCAAATACTGTTACAAAACAAAGAAAATACACTAGCTTTACACCAGTTTTTAATAAGATGACTTTGTGGCTACAGTTTAAAACACAAGTTAAAATTGAGATTAAGCGTGCTTTTCGTGATCCTTATTTTATAGCTATTGCTGGTACAGCTGCAGGTTTTTTACTCTTAAATCAACAATCTATTGGAAAGATGTATGGAGTAAATACTCTTCCTATAACAGATATGGTTATTAATGTTCTCGGTGGCTCATTCGCTCTTTTTATGTTGATCTTAATTACGTTCTATGCTGGTCAAATTATATGGAGAGAGCGTGAACTAAAAGCAGACCAAATTATGGATTCATTACCTATTCCAAATTGGGTTCCTTTGGTTTCTAAGTTGATGGCGTTAATACTTATTCCAGGTATAATGTTATTCATATTAATGATCATTGGACTTGGAGTCCAAACATGGAGAGGGTTTTATGATTACGAAGTTCATCTTTATCTGAAACAATTGTTTGTACTAGATTGGACAAATTATGCTCTTTTGTGTGTACTTGCATTTTCCATTCAGGTTATTGTTAATCATAAATATTTAGGCCATTTTATTATGATCCTTTATTTTTTATTTGGCATGTTTGCAGGTCAATTAGGATTAGATCACTCGCTCTATGACTATGGGTCTGGCTCTGGAGCTCCTTATTCGGATATGAATGGTTTTGAACCTTATATATGGCGACTCTTTTGGTATAAGGCTTACTGGATCTCTTTTGCTGTGCTACTTGTTTTCGTTAGTAACTTGTTTTGGAGTCGGGGATTGACGGGAGCTTTTAAATCACGATGGATTGTTGGTAAAAAACGAATGAATGGTTTAATCAGAAATTCAATGATTGGCTTTAGTGCACTCTTTTTAGGTATTGGAAGTTTTATTTTTTACAACACAAATATAATTAATGAATACCATCCACCAAAATATTGGGAGGAGCGAGCCGCTGAATATGAAAAAAAATATAAAAAGTTCAAAAATATAGACCAACCTAAAATTATTGGAGTAAATGGAGAGGTCCATTTATTTCCAAAAGAATCTCGATTAGAATATTCAGGTACTTATAAAATGAAAAATAAAACAGATGAGGCTATTGATACACTTCACTCAAACTTTAATAGGAATGCTTCTTTCAATACATTTTCTTTTTCCGTTCCGTGCGATACTGTATTCACCGATAACACCTATGGTTGGAAAATGTTTGTATTTGATCCACCAATATTACCTGGCGAAGAATTCTCTATTGAGTTTTCAGGGACACGCAATCGTAAAGGGTTTTCAAATAATGGTGTTGATAGAACTGTAATTGAAAATGGAACAATGATCTGGAGCAATGAACTTTTTCCTTCTTTTGGTTACAATCCTGGAAGAGAGTTAAGCAATAAGCGAACTCGGAAAAAATATGGACTTACAGAAGAGCAAGATCCTATGTTAAAGTTTGATGATATAAATGGAAATAAACATGGAATATTGGGCGACGATGCAGACTGGGTGGATTTTGAAATGATTCTCAGTACGGACCCCGACCAAATTGCAATGACTCCAGGTTATCTTCAAAAAGAGTGGACGGAAGGTGAGAGAAGATTTTTTCATTATAAGATGGATCAAAAGATCCATAACCTGTTTGCATTTGTATCTGCTCGTTATGAAGTCTTGCAAGAAGATTTTAATGGTGTTAGTCTAGAAGTCTATTATCACAAATCGCATAATTATAATATTGATAAGCTAATGGATGGAATGAAAAAATCTATTGAATATTATTCTGAAATATATGGACCATATCCATATAGACAATGCCGTATTCTAGAAATACCTAAATATGCTAGTTATGCTGCTTCTTTTCCCAATACAATTCCATTCTCTGAATCTATAGGGTTTGTCATGGATATAGATCCAAATGACCCTGAAGATTTAGATATGCCTTTCTGGGTCACGGCTCATGAAATGGGGCATCAATGGTGGCCGCACCAGGTGTCAGGTGGTAATGTACAGGGTGCTGCTTTTTTAAGTGAAGGACTATCTGAATATTCGGCTGTTTCTCTTTTAGCGAAAGAAAAAGGTGAAAAACAACTTCGAAAATTTCTTAAATATGAATTGGATAAATACTTAGAAGGACGGGCATTTGAACAAAAATATGAACCCTCTATAATACAAGCAGAAGGTCAGAGTTACATCCATTATAATAAAGCCGGCTTAACGATGTATACATTATCAGATTTTATAGGAAAAGATATATTCAATAGAGCACTTGGCAACTTTATAGAAAAATTTAGATATAAATCAGATCCATATCCAAATATTGGGGAGTTTATTAATAGCATTCGAAAAGAAACTCCAGATGATTTGCAGTATCTGATAACGGATACATTTGAAAAAATAACACTTTATGAAAATAAAGCGAAGAGCGCTAGTGCATTTCTAAACCTAGATAGTACATATACAGTTAATATTGAAGTTGAGGCAAAGAAA
>TARA_B110000037_G_scaffold223081_1_pt1 | contig 10835 bp, 12 predicted proteins | sample TARA_B110000037 | Tara Oceans TARA_B110000037 (sample SAMEA4397196) | marine metagenome | biome: Polar Biome; feature: [MIX] marine epipelagic wind mixed layer (ENVO:01000061); material: water (ENVO:00002006), including particulate matter (ENVO:01000060) such as... | depth 10-100 m
AAAGTTTTTGAAGGGAAATTAAATAATATAGGAATTTATACCTTTAATCAAATTTCTAAACTAAACGAAAGTAGTACTACTGCTGTTGAAGCTTTAACAGGTTTTCCTGGAAGAGTAGCGAGAGAAGATTGGATTGGTCAAGCTAAGATCTTAAGTGATGGTGCTAAGACATAATCTAGTAATAGCGTTGCCTAGTAGTAGAGTGAAGACGAAAGATATAACTAAAAAAATATAAAAATATTCATAATGAATAAATCATTTTTAAATATACTTTTATTGATAGCAATAGTATCAGTAATAACAACTTCTTGCGATAGCAAGGGGGACAAACCTGGATGGATTTATATGCCAGACATGACCTATTCAAATGCTTATGAAGCATATGCTAGTACAATACATCAGACAAATGATGGCGTAGAAGGTCTCTCTGCATTACAACCAATGAATGGGACTATTCCTAGAGGTTATTTGCCAAACAATAATAAGATCAGAACCAATGAAAAATATTTGAATTCATTCGTTTTTAAGAATCATTTTAAGAATCCTATATTAGATCCTTCTATTGATTTTGCTCAAAGACAAAAAGCGCATGATATGCTAAAGAATCCATTTAAAAGAAATGAAGATATTTTAGCTAAAGGGAAAGAGAAGTTTGAAATTTTTTGCGCCGTTTGTCATGGATTAAATGGAAATGGTGATGGTTCTATTGTAGTAAGAAAAGATGGTAGTGATGGTCCTTTTATAGCTATTCCACCAGATTTTACAAAAAATAATGGAAGATTACACGGATTAACAGATGGTGACATGTTCTACTCGATTACTTATGGTAAGAATATGATGGGTGGTTATAATAGTCAAGTAAATCCTGAAGATAGATGGGCAATTATCCATTACATTAAAGAAATGGCTGGAATCTCAGATGATTATAATTATTTTGATAGAGATGCTGAAGGGTATGTTCAAATGGACATGAGTGGTGTAGAAGTTAATGAAGGTGTGGAAATTAATGTTCCAGATATTTATTTTACAACAGGTTCTTCTAAATTGAAAAATGAATCGTATTATATTTTAGACCAAGTTGTTTCATTCTTTGCTGCTAATGAAAATGTACAAGTTGAAATTGGGTCACATTCAGATTCTAAAGGTGATGACAACGAAAATATGACTTTGTCTAAAGAAAGAGCTACTTCTATAGTTAAATACTTAGAAGGGCAAGGAGTTACTTTAGCGCAATTACAAGCAAAAGGATATGGTGAAACTACACCAGCTGTAAACTGTACAGAATGTACTCCAGAAGAGCATGAAAAAAATAGAAGAACTACATTTAAAATATTAAATAATTAATTCAAAAGATATGTCAAAGAAGTTTGAATTTGAAAATAAATTAAAAAGAACCTTTTTCATCATGATGGGATTGGGTGCTATTGGTGCAATATGGGCTTTCCTATGGAATGACGGTTTTAACTCCCACGCTAGATTTTGGGCAAACATCTTGTTAAACACTTATTATTTCGCAGGGATTGCAGTAACAGGGGTATTCTTTATAACAGCGCATCATTTAGGTTATTCTGGTTGGCAAACTGTCTTCAAGAAAATTCCTATGGCAATGAGTAAATTCTTATATGTAGCCTTTGGCATTATGATAGTTATTACTATCGGTGTATTTATGGGCGAGCATGATGGATTACACAACTTGTATACTCACTGGGCCTCTTCTCATGGAAAAGCAGATTTAATAGTACAAGATAAAGCATCCTTCTTAAATCCTACAATGTATGCTCTATTAGTAGTAGGTTTCTTTGGTTTATGGGCTTTGTTTGCAAAATTGATGCATACAAAATTCATGAGTATCAAGAACATTAAAGAGTATACTTATACTAAAGCATTGTCTGCAACATTCTTATTGATATTCGGAGTATCATCTTCTGTATTATCTTGGATAGTTATTATGTCTATAGATCCTCATTGGTATTCAACTTTATTTGGTTGGTACAACTTAATGAGTTATTTCGTAGCCGGTATGTCTATGATGGTTTTAATTATTATCTTTTTGAAAAGTAAAGGATTATTACCAAATCTATTTGAAGATCACGTTCATGATATTGTAAAATATATCTTTGGGTTTAGTGTTTTTTGGACATATTTATGGTTTTCACAGTATATGTTAATCTGGTATGCAAACATTCCTGAAGCAACAATATGGTATACTAAAAGAATGGATATTCCATTATTTAAATTTATTTTCTTCTTTGGAATTATTATAAATTTTGTTTTCCCAATATTAGCTATCCTAAAAAGAAAGTCTAAAAGAAATTTTAAAACGGTTGCTTTTGTTGCAGTAATGCTAATCATTGGTCATTATTTAGACTTTTATCAAATGATTATGTTAGAACCTATGAATGTTGTTTCTCATCATGATTCTCCAGTAGAAGGTCATAGTTCTGTAACTACAACTTCAGTTCTTTTAGCTGACAATCATGAAGCAAATGCAACTGAACATACTAAAGCTGATGCCCATGCTACGGAAGTATATGAAGAACATCACACGGCTGATCACACAGAAGAAGCAAATAACAATAGTCATGCAGCAACTGCTAGTACCGATCATCATGGTGATGCGCATAGTGCTAAAAACTTAGCAACTATTGGTTTACCTGAAGTATTTATCTTTATTGGATTTTTAGGTTTGTTTTTATTTATAACATTTACTGCATTATCAAAAGAAGATAACCTTGAAATAACTGAAGATCCTTATTTAAAAGAAAGTGTTCACCATCATTTTGACTGGTAAAAAGAATAGTATTTCTATTTTTGAAGATTTAAATTAATAACTAAATTAAGAGTATAAGCTCTATTATAAAAATATAATTATGACAATTTTTTTGATATTTTTCGCCATTTTTTTATTTTTCTTGGTAATATTTTATGTTTCTAAAGCATTAGATTTAGCAAGAATTACAAGAGAAGGACAACATAATGATTATGTAGGTTCAACAAAAGTAAATGCATTGTTAATGATGCTTTTTTATATTGTTGGAATGATTGTTTTAGGAATGACAGCTTATTATTTAGCACCTAGATTGTTGCCTGAATCTGCCGCCGAACATGGAGTAGCTATAGATGCAATGTTTGACTACACTGTTTATTTAACGACATTTATATTTGTACTTACCCAAACTATTTTATTTCTATTTGTATATTTTTACAGGTACGATAAGAATAGAACTGCATTTTATTTCCCACATAACAATAAATTAGAAATGATTTGGACTATTGTTCCTGCCATTGTATTAGTTGTGCTAGTATTTATGGGAATAAGTGTTTGGAAAGATGTTTTTGATTTTTCTAAATTAGAAGGGAAAGATGTTTTACATATTGAAGTAACTGGAAAACAATTTGCTTGGATAATTCGTTATCCAGGAAATGATAACAAATTAGGAGAAAGAGAAATTTCTTTTGAAAATATTAATGACTTTAGAGAAAAATATGGTATTCCAAATGAATTGGGTATTAAATGGGAAGAGAAAGCTAGTCAAGATGATTTTTATCCAAATGATATTTATTTAGTAAAAGATAAACCAGTTTTAGTAAAATTAGGCGCTTTAGATGTTATACATAGTTTCTATTTACCTCACTTTAGAGTAAAAATGGATTGTGTGCCAGGTTTACCTACCCAGTTTATGTTTACACCTACTTATACAACCGCAGAATATAAAGAAAGACTAAAGGGTAGAAAATTTTGGAAAGATATTGATCCTAATACAGGAGAAGAAAGATGGAAGAATTTCAAATTTGAATTGGCTTGTGCTGAACTTTGTGGAAGATCTCACTGGGGAATGCAAAAAAATGTAGTTGTTGTTACACAAGAAGAGTATGACGAGTGGGCAGCAAAACAACAACCAATGTATGAAATGGTTATGAAAGATAAACTTTCAAAGAAATAAACTTAAATTACTTACATAGTATTAACTATAAACTATAATTATGAGTACTGATATAGCACACACACATGACGATCATGGACATCATGAAGAAACTTGGTTAACTAAATACATTTTTAGTCAAGATCATAAAATGATTTCTAAACAATTTTTAATAACGGCTATTTTTTGGGCTTTTGTTGGTGGATTGTTGTCTTTGTTTTTTAGAACACAACTAGCTTGGCCAAATGAAACTTTCCCTTTATTGGAAACGCTTTTAGGTAAATGGGCTGAAGGAGGTCAAATAACCTCAGAATTTTATTATTCATTAGTAACCATGCACGGAACAATTTTAGTATTTTTTGTATTGACAGGTGGATTAAGTGGAACTTTTAGTAATTTATTAATTCCTTTTCAAATAGGGGCAAGAGATATGGCATCGCCATTTATGAATATGCTATCTTATTGGTTCTTCTTTGCTTCGGGAATGGTATTGTTTTCATCTTTCTTTATTCAAACAGGAGCTGCCTCTGGTGGTTGGACAGCTTACCCACCTTTAAATGGTATTAGAGATATCTCAATTAATTTAGGATCAGGTTTAGGCTTTGATTTATGGATCCTTTCAATGGGTCTTTTTGTTGTTTCTAGTTTGTTAGGTGGTTTGAATTATGTTGCTACTATTATAAATTTAAGAACAAAGGGTATGACGATGATGAGATTACCATTAGTGATGTGGGCATTATTGTTTACTGCTGTTTTAGGTATTCTATCTTTTCCAGCTTTATTATCAGCCGTTGTTTTATTAGAATTTGATAGGTTATTAGATACAAGTTTTTTCTTAAATAATATAGTTATTGGTGGAGATTTATTAGCTTATAAAGGTGGTAGTCCAGTATTGTTCCAACATTTATTTTGGTTCTTAGGTCACCCAGAGGTTTATATTATTATTTTCCCAGCGATGGGAATGGTATCAGAAATATTATCAGTAAATGCTAAAAAACCAGTTTTTGGTTATAAAGCCATGATAATGTCTATTGGTTCTATTATGGTAATCGGTTTCTTTGTTTGGGCACACCACATGTTTGTAACAGGTATGAATCCTAATTTAGGCGTAGTATTTATAATTTTCACAATGTTAATCGCCATACCTTCTTCCATCAAAGTATTTAACTGGTTAACGACTCTATGGAGAGGAAATATTAAGTTAACACCTCCAATGATGTTTGCTTTAGGCTTTATTTCATTCTTTATATTTGGTGGTATTACAGGTTTGTTTTTAGGAAATGCACCAGTTGATTTACCATTACATGATACTTATTTTGTAGTAGCTCATTTTCACGTAGTTATGGGTGTATCTGCATTCTTTGGTATGTGGGCAGGAGTTTATCATTGGTTTCCAAAAATGTTTGGTCGTTTTATGAATGATACTATGGCATATATTCATTTCTGGGGAAGTTTAATCGGTGGTTACTTAGTATTTGTACCAATGCACTTCTTAACAGGTGTTCCAAGAAGATATTATTCTTTTGAGCAATTTCAAACATTCGATATCTTTCAAGATGTAAATGTTATAATCACATTAGGCGCATTTTTAGTATTCATTACGCAAGTTGTATTTGTAATTAACTTTTTCTATTCTATGTTTAAAGGAAGAAAAATGACTAGCGACAATTTGAACCCTTGGGGAGCAAATACTTTAGAATGGACTACTGGTGTTGATGGTATTCATGGTAACTGGCCTGGAGATATTCCAGAAGTTTATAGATGGCCTTATGATTATTCTAAAAATGGACAAGAATTTATTCCTCAAACTACTCCTTTAGCTGAAGGCGAAAAAGACGGAGGAGAACATTTATAACAGTGAATACTAAAATAGAACACATATCATTTTTTGACCTGTTAAAGGCGAAATTCCAAGCAATTGCTATTCTTTTTAAATTAAGATTGGCAACATTTGTGGTGTTCTCTTCTGTAATAGGTTTGTTAATAGCTAGCAAATATACAGCTAATTGGGTTTCTATAGTAGTTATTAGTATAGCGGGTTTTTTAGTTACAGGTGCTTCTAATGCCTTAAATCAAATTTTTGAAAAAGATATTGATGTTTTAATGGAACGAACAAAAAATAGACCGGTAGTAACTGGGTATTTTTCTAAAGCGGAAGCTAGTTTATATGCTGGAATTGCAGCAGTAGTTGGTTTATTAATGATCACCTTATACTTTAATGAAATGGCTGGTTTATTAGCAGCAGTTTCCTTAATTAGTTATGCATTCATATATACACCATTAAAAAAAATAAATAGTATAGCAGTATTTATAGGAGCTATTCCTGGCGCATTACCACCAATGATTGGTGCAGTTGCTTTTGATGGACAATTTGGTTTCTGGGCAATTTTTTTATTTTCTGTTCAGTTTATCTGGCAATTTCCTCATTTTTGGTCAATAGCTTGGGTTTCTTATGAAGATTATAAAAAAGCAGATATTATGTTGCTACCTTCTACTACTGGAAAATCTAAACAAAGCGCATTGATAACTTTAGTTTATGCATTGGTGTTAATTCCAATTACAATCTTCCCATTTTTTATGGGGTTTTTAGGGTTAACGGGAACAATAGTCGCTGGTTTAGCAGCTGTTTATTTTGCTTACTTTGCAGTGGTACTTTACCAAAAATGTGACGAAAAATCAGCAAAAAAGTTAATGTTTGCATCCTTTCTGTATTTGCCAGTCGTTTTACTTTCATTTTTAATTGACAAAATTTAAAAAGATGCCATCAATTAACTTAGAAAATAATAAAAGTGGTTTTATACACCCACACAAAGTGATCTTGTATATTTCAATGGCATCTATTTTGATGTTTTTTGCCATAACAACAAGTGCTTTATTAGTAAAGAAAGGAGATATTGTTTCTTGGGAACAATTCAAATTACCTTCTATATTTTATATCAGCACAGTAATATTAGTGGCTTCTAGTGCTTTAATGCATTATTCAAAAAACTTGTATAAAGAAGCTAAATTCACCCCTTCTAAAATAGTTATGATATTAAGTATTGCCGTTGCACTACTTTTTATTTTTACGCAATATTTAGGCTTTAATAATTTAACAGAAATAGGCATGCCATTGGCAGGAAATGCTTCAGGTTCTTTTATCTATGTAATTGTCGGTGCACATGCTCTACACATATTGGGAGGTTTATTTTTCTCATTTATAATATTAGCAAAATCATTCATTAAAAAAGATGATTTTAAAACAAAAACAATAATACCGAAAAGATTATTATCATTAGAATTGCTAACAATGTATTGGCACTTCATTGATTTTATTTGGATATATTTATTCATCTTTTTTTATTTTAACTATCAATAATTAATTTTATGTCAACAACGGAACACGGAATGGAAGATATGACAGGCAGAAATGGAAGACCATTTAATGCTAGTTATGGGAAATTACTAATGTGGTTTTTCTTAATCTCAGATACATTTACTTTTGCTGCTTTTTTAATGGCTTATGCGAGTAATCGTTTTGCTAATTTAGAAAATTGGCCAGTACCTGCTGAAGTATTCAGTAGTATTCCAATTCATGGTTTAGACCATTATCATTTACCATTAGTATTTGTTACTATTATGACTTCTTTATTGATTGCAAGTTCCGTAACAATGGTTAGAGCAGTACAAGAAGGTATTCAAATGAATAAGAAAGGAGTAATTAACTGGTTAATCCCAACTATTATTTTTGGTGCTTTGTTCTTATTTTGTCAATATTTAGAATGGACACATTTATTTGCTGAAGGAATGATAATTTCTGCTAATCCTTTCAGTGCTTTAGGTCATTTTCATGATACTGGCGTAATGGGTCCACCAGCATTTGCTAATTTTTTCTTTGCAATTACTGGTTTTCACGGAATGCACGTATTATTAGGTGTAATCTTAAATATTTGGTTATTAATAGAAACAGCTAATGGTAGATTTGAAAAAGTTGGGCATTACGAAATGGTTGAAAAAATAGGTCTTTACTGGCACTTTGTTGATTTAGTTTGGGTTTATGTATTCTTAAGTTATTATTTATTGTAGAAATCAATAATTATAATCAACTTATTTATTAAAGAGAATTTTAAAAATTAAAAAATATGTCACACGCACCATATACACCAGAAGAATATAAAAAAAATGTAAGTACCATTTGGAAAACTACTGCAATTCTTACCATTGTAACTTTTGTAGAAGTTGGGGTTGCTGTTTTACTTGAGATGCCTTACGCTATGTTAGCAGCATTTGTTAGTATTGTAAGTTTAGTAAAAGCTTTCTATATTATGAATGTATTCATGCACGTTGGTCATGAAACTAAAGCGTTTAAATTTGTAATATTTTTCCCATTCGTATTCTTAATATGGGGATTTCTTTCGTTTAGTTTAGAGGGTTTAAGTTATGCAGGCATGAGAGACGCTCTGAATATGGTTTTGAAGCATTGGTCATTCTAGATGGAGAAAAAAAATTACAGTAAGCAGTGGGTGCTTTTAATGGCAATTGCACCATTTTTATTATTTGGCGGTTTTAAAATGTATTTTAGAGATGCCCAAAATGATTTAATTTCTAGTTTTTCATATCCTTATAAAAAATTTCCAATTGGTCTAGATACAATAGATTATAATGGTAACAAAATAGTAGATTCTGTATATCATACAATTCCAGATTTTTCTTTAAAAAACCAATTTGGTCAAACAATTACCAATGAAGCTTATAAAAATAAGATTTACATAGTAGATTTCTTTTTTACAAGCTGCGCTTACCAATGTCCGAAAATGACAAAGCAAATGAAACGTCTGCAAGATGAATTTATTCATGATGATAGAATAATGTTTGCCTCCTTTTCAATTGATCCTAAAAGAGATTCTGTACCAAAGTTAAAGCAATATGCGGATGACTATGGTGTAATTCCAGGTAAATGGAATTTACTGACAGGAGATAGAGAGGAAATTTATTCTTTAGCTAAAGAAGGGTTTTATCTGTCTGCCAAAGAAAATGAAGAAGAGGAAGGGGATATTATACATAGCGACCGTTTTGTGATAGTTGATCCTAATGGCAATATTAGAGGTTTTCATATTGGAACAGATGAAAGTGCTGTAAATCATTTAAAAGGCGATTTAGCCTTGCTATTAATGGAATATAAGAAGAAATAGCTAACTTTGTATTCATAAGTATTTAGAATTGACATTTACTTTTAAAAAAAAACTGCAAAACATGACTAATTTAGCTAAAAATAAAAAAATAAAAAAGGTAATAATTGCTATTTCTATTATTGTTCCTTTATTAGTAGCGTTCTTAAATTGGGGGTTAAAGAAAGAAACTAATGCTTCTTTTGATTTAACCATTTTTCCAAAAATAAATGCAATCATAAATTCTATAGTAGCTACTTTACTATTAACGGGTTTGTATTTTATAAAAAATAAGAAAGAGAAATATCATAAAATATCAATGGGGTCAGCTTTTAGTTTATCTATTTTATTTTTATTTTCTTATGTAATTTATCATTCGCTGGCAGAGTCTGTTCCTTTTGGTGGAGAAGGGATTATTAGAAAAGTCTATTTTTTTATTTTGGTAACTCATATTGTCTTAGCCGCAGTGGTTATGCCATTTATTCTGTACACATTCTATTATGCTTTAACAAACCAATTAGATAGACATAGAAAACTAGCTAAATACACTTGGCTTGTTTGGTTTTATGTTTCGGTTACTGGCGTTTTAGTTTATTTTATGATTTCACCTTACTATTAATTTGCAATGAAACAAATTTCTAAAATACTTTTCACACTCATTTTTAGTTTAATAAGTTTTTATAGTTTCGCGCAATGTGCTACTTGTAAAGCTGCAGCAGAAACATCTTTAGAAAATGGAGATACTACGATCGCTTCAGGAATTAATATTGGTGTTCTGTACATGTTGTTTATCTTGTTTTTCATTTTTGGATTATTTATTTTCTTAGTCTGGAAACATAGAAATGCAGATGGGCATATTTCTAAATAATACTATTTTCGAAAATGGATATTATTAATAAATCATTAGAATACAAACAATAAAAATAAACAAAATGAATTTTTACGATTTTAGTATTAACACAGCGCAAGGTAAAGAATTGAAAATGGCTGATTTTAAAGGCAAAACAGTCTTAATCGTAAATACAGCTACACAATGTGGATTAACACCACAGTTTACTGGTTTAGAAGAATTACACCAATCATATAAAGATAATGGACTTATTGTTTTAGGTTTCCCTTGTAACCAGTTTGGCGGTCAAGAACCATTGAATAATGAAGAAATGACTGACGCTTGTCAAATAAATCATGGAGTTAGTTTTCAACTGACGGAGAAAATTGATGTAAACGGAAAGGATACACATGCTGTTTTTAAGTTTCTAAAAGATGAGTTAGGTGGTTTGTTAGGTAAAAAAATCAAATGGAATTTTACTAAATTTTTAATTTCTGCCGAAGGAAAACCTATTAAAAGATACGCACCTACTACCATTCCTAAAAGTATAGAAAAAGACATCCTCAAATTATTGAAATAGTTTGTCGTCTGGCTGGTGTAGCAAATAAAGAACTAAGGAAGTTTTTGGAAGACCCAGAAGCTCGAACTATTATTGACAGTTATGTTACTAACCATCGATGGAAAAGTTTTGAACAAGAAAAAATTGATGAACTATTGATAGAGTTTAATATAAAAATATACAAGTAAGCGTGTTAAGGAATCTACAAGCAGTTCAAGAAATTAAGAATATACCGTTTTTAGCAAAACAGGTAGTAGAAGGATTTATTGTAGGATTACATAAAAGTCCTTTTCATGGATTTTCAGTGGAATTTGCAGAACATAGAGTCTACAATCAGGGTGAAAGCACTAAAAATATAGACTGGAAAGTTTATGCTA
>TARA_B110000037_G_scaffold195960_2_pt1 | contig 10827 bp, 10 predicted proteins | sample TARA_B110000037 | Tara Oceans TARA_B110000037 (sample SAMEA4397196) | marine metagenome | biome: Polar Biome; feature: [MIX] marine epipelagic wind mixed layer (ENVO:01000061); material: water (ENVO:00002006), including particulate matter (ENVO:01000060) such as... | depth 10-100 m
GAACTCGGCTTCGTTGAGGCGGTGGAATCTGGCATGTCACCTGATGTGGTAGCGAAGTATGCGGTGGAACAAATACAGCAGGATGCCCTCTATATCTTCACTCACCCCGGAACCAGAGGTGAAGTTGCCGAACGCTGGCAGGTTATCGAGAAGGCGTTCGACACAGCCAATGCGAGTGAACTGATCAACAGCGATCCGGACGCGAGACGTATTGCAAGTAGAGATGATGGGGATGAGCTCTATCAGTAACTAACTAGATACTGTTGCCCTGGATGTCGGATGCCGGTTTATGTTCGTCATCGCTCATTATCGTGTCCTTATAAGTGCCGCCAGCAGGGATCATTGGATAGACGTTAGCCTCGGCATCAACAATGACATCAAGCAAGTAGGGCTCCTCTGGGTTTGCGAGCATTCGTTGGAAAACTGGCCTCAGATCTTCACTATGGCTGACTCGCTCTGCCGCAACTCTATAGCCAGCTGCAATAGTCACAAAGTCGGGGTAGATATTTTGCACTTCGTCGATTGTCCCCGGGTCCAACAGACTAGAACTGGCGCGGTGCCCATCGTAAATCATGCCCTGCCATTGCCTGACCATGCCGAGCCATTGATTGTTGATCACAACAACCTTGACACCGATGCTATATCGGTGACAGGTGCTAAGTTCGTTTATCGTCATATTCAGGCTGACGTCGCCTTCAATATCCGCCCAGGCTGACAATAGCTTCACCATTGGTCATTTCGCTGAGCAGGCTGATTGCCTTCTGAGGACTGATGCCCGTTTCTTCGCGGATTGGATACGGAAAATCCCGTTTCAGTGCTGCACAATATTTCTGCCAGACACTGCGTATATCAGGATCCGCTGCCAATAACTGAGAGAGGCCAGTTTTGACATCCGCGCAGATTGGTAATGTCACAGTCTTGTTTTTATTGAGCTCAGTGCGGTCTATATCAGTATGTATGATGCGGCCATGACAAATAAAATCACTGACTTTGCCTGTAACGCGATCATCAAAGCGTACGCCTAATGCGATTACCAGATCAGCCTCATTGATCGCAATGATTGCATACTGCGCGCCGTGCATACCCAGGACATCGAGGGACAAACGGTGACTACTTGGAAAGCCACCAATGCCCATGATCGTCGTGACGACTGGTGCAGAGATGCGTTCTGCGAACGCCTCTAACTATTGTTCAGCGCCGGACGAAACGATGCCACCGCCCACGTAGAGAATGGGACGTTGAGCCTCACTGATGAAACGTAGACATTCACTTAGCTGATTTTCGGTTAGACCAGCTATAGGCGACGCTGGTGGATCGATGCTCGCGGGTATTCGAGGTGGTGCATAGTTGCCTTCGAGATCGCGAGGGTAATTCAACCTCCTGTAATGCATTCTTACCTAATAGCTGAGACGGCACATTGCCAGTTATGGTAACGATGGGTGTTGAGTCACTGTTGGCGTCCGCAATGCCTGTTCCCAGGTTTGTGGCGCCTGGGCCCGAGGTCGCGAGGCAGACACCAACATGCCCTGTGGCACGTGCGTAACCCTGGGCTGCGTGAGCGGCGCCCTGCTCATGTTCCACTCGAATCCAGCGAATGCCGAACGCATGCAGTACATCGAATATCTCGAGGTTAGCTCCTCCCGGGTAGCCGAAGATGACATCAACACCTTCGAGTTGCAGGCAACGTGCAAGAATCTCGGCACCTCTCAAGGCACCTTTTCGTTGTTCCTCTCTAATCTCGCTAAGCAGACCGCCGGAGATAGTTGAGGTGTCTTGGTAGGTTAGATTATCAGTGGCCATTACAGAAATGTGTCCCGAGTGTCTGCTCCGTTAGGTGCCGAGGCGTTTTACAACTTCCTGAGGCAACCGAAACCATCTAAGCCGTTCTGCTTCTGCCGTTAGATCAACTGAAAAACAACTTTTGCCATAATCTCTGATAAATGTCTCTTCGGCTTCCTTACAGATCTGTTTTAGGTTTGGTTTCGGTCCAGCTACCAATGGCGCCGGTGCGTGCTCTGCGAATCGTAGCGTGTTAAGGCTGTTGCATATGGGGGTTTCAACACCCTTGAAATGCCATGTGCCCCGCTCGTCACTAAAATGGTAGTGGGGAAGCAGGCGCCACCCGTTTTCTGCGATGAGTTCCACTGCGTGCACGAGATACTCAAATTCATCATCATCGATAAAATAGTTGAAATTCAATCTCACCCAGCCCGGTCTGAGAATACCACTACCGCGGAGTATTTCTGCCTCAATGGCCCGACTGTGATCCATGTCGATACCGAGCAGGGCGTGACCATAAGGACCGGCGCAAGAACAGCCACCGCGCACTTGAATGCCAAAAAGATCATTCAGTAATGAGACAACGAATCCATAGTGCAAGTCTTTGTCACTATCGGTGAACCTGAGTGAAATGATAGAAAGGCGTGGTGCTTCTGTACTGCCCAGGATATCCAGATTGTCGCACGCCTCAAAACGAGCCAGTGCCGCTCGAACAAATTGATGCTCACGGCGTTCAATTTCATCCGTACCCACTTCCTGTTGCAATTTAAACACAAGGCCGGTTCTGATTGATTCTACGATGCCAGGGGTACCGCCTTCCTCTCGACGCTCAGGATCTTCGACATAGGCGTGATCTTCTGGCGAGACATAAATCACTGTACCGCCGCCGACAACCACCGGCACAGAATTCTGTAGAATCGCTTTCTTGGCGATAAGAACACCTGTTGTACCAGGGCCGCCCACAAACTTGTGGGCTGAGATAAAAACAGCATCCATTGCTGCCTCACCGTTCATATTGATGCCAACATAGGGCGCAGCTGCTGCGTAGTCCCAGAACGACAGCGCACCATTTCGCTTCAATATTCCCGTCACGGCCTGAATGTTAGAGCGGATACCCGTAACGTTGCTGGCAGCAGAAAAGCTGCCGATCAGCATTGACCGGGACTGGTATTTTTTCAGTTCACTTTCAAGTACGCGAAGGTCAATATGACCGCTGGATGTGAGCGGTATTGGAACAACTTCGGCGATGGATTCACGCCAGGGTAGCTCGTTGGAATGGTGTTCGTAAGGTCCGATGAAGACAACCGGGCGATGTTCCGGAGGAATAATATCGTCAAGGTTATATTTGTCCGATAGCTCTCGTGGCAATCGAATATTGAGTGCGCCAATCAGTTTGTTGATCACAGCGGTCGCGCCGGGACCACAGAAAATGACCTGATCATCTTCGGTGCCGTTCACTGCATGGCGAATTATGTGTCTTGCCTCTTCCCGGAGTGCTGTCGTATAAGCACCCGTATAAGAAGACTCGGTATGGGTGTTGGCGTAAAAAGGCAGGACTTTTTCCCGAACAAAGTCCTCGATAAACGTCAGGGAACGACCTGATGCAGTGTAGTCGGCGTAAACAAGGGGTTTATTGCCAAAAGGCGTCTGAATATTGGTCTTATCACCAATAACCGATTCTCTTATTTTTTTGATCAACTCACTCATAAGATTATTACCTGGACAGAAGAGTGAGGACCAATGCGGCGACGTCTTGACCGATAAAGCCGCCACCGTTTTCCGCAAGCGCTACTGAAGCATTTGGCACCTGTCGTTCACCAGCGTCGCCTCTCAGTTGCCAGGTGAGTTCCACAAGTTGGGATACGCCAGTAGCGCCAACAGGGTGCCCTTTTCGCATCAGTCCGCCGGAGGTGTTGACTGGGATCTTACCGCCCAACGTCGTGGCACCTGAGTCGACCAAGGCACCGCCTTCACCGGGCTGACACAGCCCAAGATATTCGTAGTACATGATTTCTGAAATGGCAGATGCGTCGTGCAGTTCAATAACGCTCAAGTCTTCAGGACCTATTCCTGCGATCTCGTAAATAGCCGCTGCGCCTGCCCGAGGTGGCTCGATACCTGAACCTGGCGTGTAGTCATAACCGCTGCTTAGCGCACATGCCTCGACTTTCACAAGATTGCTCATGCCGAGCTGACGCGCTTTTTTTTCGCTGATAATTATTGCTGCGGCCGCGCCATCGCCGATAGGTGAGCACATGGGTAATGTCAATGGCCACAAGACCTCTCGGGAGGAGAGCACCGCTTCAGCAGATAATTGATCTCGGTACTGGGCAAAGGGATTAAGCGAGCCGTGCAGCGAATTCTTTGCAGAGACAGCAGCAAGCTGTTCTCGTGTAGTGCCGTATCGCTGCATGTGATCCAGCGCCCAGGCGACGTAGATGTCGATGAACAGAGATCGGCTAGACCCGGCGCCCGCTGTGTCCACATCCATACCAAGTGCACGCAGCTTTTCGGCTGTTTCGTTTAGTAGGCGATCCGTATCCTCGATATCAATGCCGCCGCTAAAGACAGAAAAGGTTTTTTGTTTGTCCGTTGAGTAAAGTTTTTCAACACCCAGTGCAAGGACTACATCATAAGCCCCGAAGGTCACCATCGAACAAGCTTGCTGAAACGCAGTGGACGATGAAGCGCAGGCATTTTCGACATTAATGACCGGGATGCCGCCTATACCCATGTCGCGCAGGATGACCTGGCCAGGTACACAGACCTGTCCTGAGATAACACCGGCACCTACATTTCCTACCCAGGCTGCCTCGATATCCGATTCGACCACACCAGCATCTTTCAATGCACCTTTAACCGCTTCACCGGCAAGCGATTTGAGGCTTCTATCCAGGTGTTTGCCGAAGGGCGTCATATCGACTCCGGCGATGTAGCAGTTCTGTTTCATGTTGGTTTTCTTTCCGGTTAGTTCACGGCTTTGTTCATGTGGGTCCAGTACTGGCCTCGCAGTTCAGTTTTCAGCACTTTACCCACCGGGCTTTTAGGAAGTTCATCGACAAAATCGATAGTTTTTGGCGCCTTCACAGAACCGAGTTTGTTTTTCACATAAGCAATCAACTCTGATTCAGTCAGTTCCTTGTCCGGTTTTAACTGCACAACCCCTTTGACGGCTTCACCCCATTTTTCGTCGGGTACGCCTATAACCGCACACTCCTGAACAGCGGCGATTTCAGTAATCACCTGTTCAACTTCGTTAGGATAAACGTTGAATCCGCCTGAAATGATCATGTCCTTGCGGCGGTCGACAATTTCGATATAGCCATCTTCCCCCATCACACCAATGTCACCTGTCCAGAGCCAGTCGTTGCGATATGCATCTGCAGTCGCTTCAGGGTTGTCGAGATAGCCAGATGTAACCAGTTTGCCAGCAACGCAGATTTCACCCGGGTCGCCTCGAGGCACTTCGTTGCAGTCAGTGTCCAGAATTTTAACCTGATTGAAAATTGCAGGGCGACCAATACCGCGAAGACGATCCTCATTAATGTTGCCATCAGCATCCATGTAATCCCACGGTGCTTTTAAGGTGATCGCAGCAGGTGCTTCCGTCTGACCATAGGCTTCAGTCATACAGGGTCCAAACACCTGGCAAGCTTCTTTGAGTTTCTCGAGTGAAGTCGGCGCGGCACCGACCATAAAATGCTGAAGTGACTCATAATCGTAGTTAGCCACCTTCTCGTGAGATAGCATCATGTACAGCACGGTCGGGGGCAGGAACACGTGTGTGACGGCATGCTCTTCAATCGCCTGCATAATGGATAACGGGTCGGTATCTTTACACATGACGTTGCGGCCTCCTCGCGGAAAATGCAGACAGCCCATGATTCCAGCGGTATGTGTCATTGGTGCCACAACAAGATGAACACTGCCTTCGCGGTAACTGAAATGCGCATGATAGTTCTGAAAGAACGTTTCAAGGGCGGTATGGTTCATCAACACACCCTTGGATTTTCCAGTCGTACCCCCTGTCCCGAAGATCGCTGCCAGCTGGCTGGGTTCTTCGACACCAACCACATGGTGATCAGCGTGTCCCTCACAGAACGCCGATAAAGATTGACCGATGGCGCCTTCGCCATCGATGCAGACAAACGCCTTTATGCCGGGGACTGCAGCTTTAATCTCTTCGACTTGTTCGCTGAATACCTCAGCATAGAGCATGACGGTCATACCAAAGCGGTCGGTAAGGTCAATGTTCGATTCGATGCTGTTGCGCGGATTAATCGGCAACCAGACAGCCTCTGCCCTCATCAATCCAAGCAGGGCTAGAAATGCGGTGTTTGCGTTGGGCGAGTAGATACCAATGCGGTCACCCTTCTGAAATCCATTGCCGCGAATTGCAGCCGCTATTTTGTGTGCTTCACGATCAGCTTCGTTGTAAGTGTAGGTGGAAGCAGGATCAACGAAGGCTATCTTGTCCCGATAATAACGAACACCCTGATCAAAAAAATCGATGATTCGCATAGTGGTTACTCAACGGTGAGCTCAGTCGGTAAGAAGTTCCTAAGCTGGCCGAGCAGATACTCGTGACCAACAATTTGACAGGGAGAAGCGAAACCTGCTTTCAGCGTGCCTTCGTTGATCAACTTCTGGGCGGTGGCTGCCTGATAAATACCGGTCTGGAAGTAAGCGCCACCGGACTGAAGGGTTACCCGAGAGTTAATCGCTGTTCCCGTACCCACCACCGTATCGATTGTTCGGTGAATGAGCATGTTCTCACGAGGAGGTTCGCCGGGCTGCATGCCATCGGCAATCTCAGCGAGCGCTTGCTCTTGTTCATCAAGTGGCAGCGGTTTGATATTCGCCTCATAGTGTTGTTGCAACTCGATAACAGACTCGAACATGGGTCGATTAGTAAAGCAGGTCAGCTGCCGGCAGTTTTGAACCCGTGAGTCATGCTCGAACCAAAGTGGCAGGCTGCCACCTCCCCAGGGGTGGGCTAACAGTGTGTAAGCATGGCCAGGCACAATTGTCTCGTAGCCTTTACCTGCGGGCCACTGCGCCCAGCTGTTGTTTTCCAGGTACTGCGCGGGCGACTTGAATAGGGCGAAGATGGATTGTGTTGATGCATAGGTTGGAATCGCACTGGCGGAGGCTACGCCTTCAAGGGAGTCAATTCCTTCAGTCTGCAGACAATAGTGGGCACAAATATCAAGGGGGGCATACATGTAGGCAACGCTGGGAGCTAAGGCAAGACCTTCTGCCTTATAAGCTTCGCTAAACCCATCGCGTGCCATGCGTAAAAACTGTGGCTCGCCCGTCGTGTCGATATAGTGACACTTGGCTTTCAGCGCTGCTTCCACAACTTCCATGCCGTAGTACTCGAAAGGACCAACCGTATTGCAGACTACCTGAGCGCCACTAAACAATTCTGTAAGTGCCTCAACCGTATGTTCGACCTGAACAACTTCATAGTCCGCAGTCTCGATGCCGGGGACCTTGTTCATCACTTCATTTACCTTGTCTGCGTTTCTTCCTGCAGCAATAAAGGGCAGGTTATACTCTCTTAAGTACTCGCATACCAGGCGACCGGTATAACCACTCGCACCATAAACAACAACGGGTTTTTTTGCAGACATTGCACTCTATCTCCATGATTCGTGAATTGAGCCTACTATCACAGAACAGAAATACATCCGCTTGTCTTTACGCACACTTCGGGAGTCAAAAAACGCCCTTCGATCCACTCATTCTGTAGTTGTCGTTAAGTTAGGCTGATTGTGAGTTTCGATACTCGCGGGGAGAAACGCCGAGCCATCGTTTAAACGCACGAGTGAAGTTACTGCAGTCTGAAAAGCCAAGCAAATAGGCGACTTCATCTACGGACATATCGGGGTCGGATAGGTGATGTTTGGCAAGCTCCATGCGAGTATCGTCAAGCAATTCCTGGTAGCTGGTTCCCGCAGCCTTTAGTTTCTTCTGGAAGGCGCTTTCGCTCATGGCAAGTGACCTTGCGACTTTTTCTCGACTGCAATCTCCAGCAGGAAGAAAGTCGATCAGTCGCACGTAAACCTGTTCAGGCAAGTCCAGTTTGCGCATTCCTGAGAGAACGGTCATCGCGAGCTGGTCGTTCTGCAGCGCGATATCCGGGTTGGCTCCTACCAACTCGACGTCTAGATCCTGCGGGTTAACGAACACACTTGAATCTTTAAAACCGAATTCAATCGGACATCCAAACCAGTCCTGATATCGCTTCTGATATTCAGCCGGTGGGGTCCACGCCAGCTGTACTTTGAGCGGGCTGTAGTCGGGTTTATAGACCATGCGGATGAGTTTCACGAGAAAAGCAGCAAAAGCATCGGAATGACAGCCCACGGTGGCGCGGCTGTAGTCGACCAGTTGGTGATCGGTGAAGACCGCCCATTCTTCGGTTTCCTCAAAGTTCGTTGTTTCAAGGGTCGAGATAACCGCAAAAAAACGATCGAATCGCCTGAAGAAGTCTCGAAGGGTACTGCTGCACAAAAGTGCCACGCCAAGAGAACGGTAAACAACGGGATTAAGGTCTTCGACAACATCGAGCCCGATCGTCGGGTTCCCGGTTGCCTCGACGGCCATTGCCCAGAACCGATCTACGACTTCAAATGAGACTCGTTGGTCACCGCGTGCGGCGGCCTTAAGGTCAACCCCGGCTTCTCTGAGCATCTTGTCAGTATCAAGATTGTGGTGGCGTTTCAGGGCTTCACTCACGACCACCAGATTGGCGTAAAAGCTGGTAGGAGCGCTTTTCAATTCATTCCCCATAGAGTGAGAAGACGATGATTCTTAGTTTAGTGGATCACTTAGTCCCGCGCAATCAGCGAGTTCTTGACATCTGTCACGATCAGACAGGCCAAAATAAGTAAGCCAACAAATCCGACGCTTGGATAAATCAAATTGAGGAGCTCACCGAAGGGTAGAACCGTGGCGCCGAGGAATCCAACAAAAGTTAATCCTACAACTAAAATTCGGTAGCGAGGCGTGTGGTCCTCTGCAAACCGAGCGCAGACCGTCCAGAGCAAGGGGGTGACGGTCGTGTAAATACCCAGAAAAATAACAAGCGCAAACACCGAACCATAAAGCGGCATGACGTTTTGTGCTAATGCCATGATGGGCACTTCTGCATCGTAAATCGTCCCGATGCTGGACAAGAGCGCCAGCACCACCAGGATCATGGCGCCGATGAAACTCACCGGGCCAATAATTGCTACTGCTCGAATCTCGCCAGGTGAATTCGTAGTTGCCCCCACCAATGGTAAAAAGCTTGCCATGCCAGGGAGTGTCAAACCCACATAAACAAACCCTGAAAATAGCCAGTGAGGAGTTGCCTTCAGGATGTCGAGCTCAGCAACCTCAATGGCCCCGACAGCCAACTGTGAATAATTGGCACATAGTGACGCAGCGGCAATTGCGATCGTTAACACGATAACTACCGGTCCAATCAAACCCATGACGTCGATAATTTTGTTAAGGCCAAGAAGCAGGGTCGCCATGGAGAAGATGGCCATCACACCAGCTCCGGCATAGACAGGAAGATCATATGCCTGGTTAAGTGTCGCTGCGGCACCAGCTAGCATCACTGCATGCACGGCGATTATCATGATCATCGTGTACCAGGTGAGCATCACACCCAGTACAGGTCCACAGAAATGACGGAAAGTATCTTCATTGGTGCGCAGTTCATGTTGTCTGCCCGCGTTCATGAAAGAGGCTGCTGTGTAAATCATGAGAACTAGCGAGATAGCCGCGCCACCCAGGCCATACCAGCCATAGGCTGCGTAAAATTGCAGGGCTTCCTGTCCGGTCGCGAAGCCGGAGCCGATCAGGAAGGCAATATAAGCGCCAGAGATGGTTAGGACTGTCAGCCAGTTTATATTGTTAAACATGGTTTAACCCTGTGCCATGCCACCATCGACGAGAAGATGTGTACCGTTAACAAAGGCTGACTGATCTGAGCAAAGCAGGACGACGGTGTTGCCGATGTCTTCAGGTCTACCGATCCTATTGAGTGATGTTCGGTCCAGGAACCATTGACGTAATTCGTCAGGAATTCCACCTGCCTGAATGCCGCCAGCTTCATCGGGGCTGACCAAAGATGTTTCGATAAGTCCCGGGCAAATGGCGACGCATCGTATGCCATCGGCGCCGTGATTTACGGCTATTTGACGCGTCAGGCCGATGACGCCGTGTTTAGCGGCTGTGTATTCGACACTTGTATCTGGCAACGCACGGACGCCTAGAATGGATGAGTTGTTGATGATGACACCGCCACCGGATTGCAGCATAGCGGGCACCTGGTGTTTGATGCAGTAAAAAACGCCAGAAAGATTAATATTGATCATTCGCTGCCAGTCTGTGTCTTCTATTTCATCCACGGGCTTTTTATGGCTGCCAATGCCCGCGTTGTTAAAAGCGAAATCGAGTCGGCCAAAAGTTGCCATGGTTTCCTCAATCATACAGCGACAATCGTGGCTTTGAGAGACATCACACTTGATGTGATGTGCATCGCCTCCCGCATCGCGGATTCGTTCCGCTGCGTCTGCAACCCCGGCTTGAACATCTGCCAACAGTACACTCGCACCTGCTTCAGCGAATGCGCTTGCGGTCGCGAATCCGATACCTTGTGCTGCACCTGTGACAAGGGCAACCTTACCGCTGTAATCAATGGTAAGTGACATCTGAACTGCCTCACTCTTTCCCGGTATTAGATAGTCGCATAAATCCGAGATCGAAAACTTGTCATTTGCAGTTCTATAACCCGCCAAAACAGTATGCCGCAGGAATACGCCTTAAGACAAAATAGAGAATTAGAAAGCAAAGATTCTACCTTTCGTATCATCTAGCATGATGCCATTCATCGAACCCTCGAGAGGTCGGCCCCATGTTCAAGTTTCATGAAAATGCGTCTATTACATTCCAGGACCCGTTGCCTGATGCAGTTGATGTGGTTGTCATTGGCGGCGGTGTCATCGGCATTTCCACGGCCTGGTATCTGAATGAACGAGGCTACAGTGT
>TARA_B110000037_G_scaffold215411_1_pt1 | contig 10821 bp, 7 predicted proteins | sample TARA_B110000037 | Tara Oceans TARA_B110000037 (sample SAMEA4397196) | marine metagenome | biome: Polar Biome; feature: [MIX] marine epipelagic wind mixed layer (ENVO:01000061); material: water (ENVO:00002006), including particulate matter (ENVO:01000060) such as... | depth 10-100 m
ATCGCATGGCTGGCGTTGAGGGAGCAATTCATCGAAAAACAAGCGGAGACCTTGGCCATACTCAAGTTATTTGCCCTTGATCCCGACGACCACATCCGCCGTTTCGCATCCGAGCTCACTCGCCCCCGCGGCGTTTGGTGCCGCCACGTCCAAGCGCTCAAAGACGATCCCTCGCCCGGCATCGCGCTCCTTGAGCCGTTGAAATCCGATCCATCCAACTACGTCCGCCTCTCTGTCGGAAACTGGCTCAACGACGCTAGCAAATCTACCCCAGATCTCGTCCGGAATACCTGCGATCGCTGGGAAAAGGAATCCCCCACCAAGGACACCGCCCACATCGTCCGGCGAGCCCTCCGAACATTGAGAAAGAATTGACCTGAGATCGCGAGATCGTCGATTTCCGAAGTTTCGGCATTTACCTCTCCCCTCCCGCGAGGATAAAACAACCCATGTTAAAACTGAAATGGGCGCTGATCTCGGGCTTCTGCTATTTTCTCTGCCAATGCGCAGGATCCTCCGGAGGTAGAGGCGGCCCACCGAACATGGGTGGCCCGACCCAAGCGGAGCGTAACGCAACCATCGCCAACGAACCGACCGGCAACTTCTTTTACGGGCGCCGCTACCATGTGAAAAAAACTCGTTTCTGGGGCTACCTCCGACAGCCACGGCAGTCCGCCAGCCGTGCAAAGCTGGTAATTTTCGACGAATCCAGCAAACGCAACCCAGACCGACTTCCGGAAAACGAACCTGCAGGTGCGAAATTCGCCTTCGACAACAATCACGAATACAAGATCCGCGGCAACTATACTGGGCAAGAAGCCTACGACCCGAACAGCAATCAATTCCTTCCTGTTTTCAAGCTTACAGGATACGAGACCGTGAACCGCGATGCCGGTTGGCTCTTCAGCCCTTCAGACCACTACAATCTTTATTCGGTCACTTTGACACCTTAGTCGCGAGGTCTTCGCAATGGATAGAGACGTCACAAGCAAGCCCGGAGAAAAATCCGTTCGAAAGATCGGTGAAGCTCCTAATCTCGGGCGTGTGCTCAGATCCCCCCAGTCCGGAACGACCAAAAAGCGAGGGGGGCTCACCTCTGCCGGTCGCAAGCGGAGGAGAAAACGGATCATCATGAAATGGTCCATAGTGTTCGCCGTCATCTCGGTTGGAATCGTGATGTTTTTCCTGGTCTCACACTTCAGGAGCCTCGCTCTCGCATCGAAAAAGATCGTCAAACTCGCACCGGACACACCGGATTTGGAAAAGATTTTCTCAGACGACAGCGAACTTGATACGGAAACTCCCAGCGAGAAGGTTTCGCTAGAATTTGTCACCTCTGCTCTTTCGAACCGCAATCCGGAGGACGTAACCGAATTCTTCAAACTCCCCTTGGACAAAAAGCCCGAAGATGTGATCCGCATTCTCGAGGAACTCGAAGCCCAGGAGGGAACCGTTTCCAAAACTGACTGGCTCGGCACTGCTTTTGCAAATGGCAGTTTGATGAACCAAGTCGTCGTCCATATGGAAAAGGACGGCCGCTCGGTCAACCGGCTTGCCCAACTCGTCCCGCAACCTGACCGTGAATGGAGGATCGACTTTGATTCCTATATCCGTGCTGTCTCAGCCGATTGGGAGAGCATTCTAGCCGGAAAATCTTCGCTCTCCACCGTGCGGGTATTCGTCGCACTGGATCACTACTATAAAGGAATTTTCTCCGAAAACACCATCTGGCAAGCATACACCCTAGCTTCCCCGGACACTGAAGAAATCCTCTACGCCTACGCGAAACGCGAAAGTCCGCAATTCCGAGCGATGCAAAAGCTACTGGAGTCCGACGAGCATCTCCACCGCGCCACTCTAGAAATCACCTCCTTTCCCGATGCCGGAAAGCGCCAGTTCCAGATCTCCCGCGTTTTCGCCGAGAACTGGGTGATTGGAGAGAAATCCTTCGACGAATCATTCTAACCGCTTTCTTTCCCGTTTTCCTTTCCGTTTTCCTTTCCGTTTTCCTTTCCGGAAAAGTCTGGAGGCTCTAGCTTTCCCGCAGAATGACTCCAGAACTCCAAGACCTTTTCGCCTTCCTTTCCTTTCCCAGCGTTTCCACCGACTCGAAGCACAAATCCGACGTTTTGGATTGCGCAGACTGGCTCATAAAAAAGCTTTCGAGCATAGGTCTCGAAACCCAACTCCACGAGACTCCCGGCCACCCCATCGTCACCGCGAAAAACAAGCACCTGCCAGACCGGAAAACCGTCCTCATCTACGGCCACTACGATGTCCAACCGGCCGACCCATTGGATCTTTGGGACACTCCACCCTTCGCCCCTGAGATACGCGACGCAAAAATCTGGGCGCGCGGCGCGACCGATAACAAGGGCCAGATGCTCGCGCACATCCTCGGCATCGAGAAAACCCTCTCGGAAAAGGGCGAACTCCCCGTCAACCTCATCCTCCTTTTCGAAGGCGAGGAAGAGATCGGCTCCCCGAGTCTTGCGCCCTTCCTGGAAACCCATAAAGAATTTCTCAAAAACGATATCATCGCGATATCAGACACCGGAATGGCCGCCCCGAACACCGGCACCCTCGGCTACGGCCTGCGCGGTGTCGCCTGCGCAGAAGTGAAAATCACCGGTCCCGCCCGCGACCTCCACTCCGGCCTTTTCGGCGGCACCGTCGCCAACCCAGCCACCGCTGTAGCCCGTCTCGTAGCATCCCTCCACCTCCCTGACGGCACCGTCGCCATCGAAGGCTTTTACGACGCCGTCCGCCCCCTTGAAGCATGGGAGCGCGAGATGTGGGCCAAAGTGCCTGGCACGTCTGACAAGGATTTCCTCGAAGTCACAGGATCCCCGGAAACCTTCGGTGAACCCAACTATTCCTCGGCCGAGCGCACCTGGGGTCGCCCCACCGCCGAAGTCAACGGCATCGGCGGCGGCTACCAAGGTGAAGGCTCCAAAACCGTGATCCCCGCCGAAGCTTTCGTAAAATTATCTCTCCGCCTCGTCCCCGACCAGGATCCACAAACCATCCTCGCCCAGCTCAAAACTCACCTCGAAAAACACTGCCCTCCCGGCGTGAACATCGAAGTCGAGATCGGCCACGACGGCAAACCCTACGCCTGTGATCCCCATTCCGATTTCGGAAAAGCCGCGCAGCGCGCACTGAAACGCGTTTTCCCAGGCGAACCAATGCTCATCCGCGAGGGCGGCTCCATCCCCATCGTCCAGGCATTCCGCGACATCCTCGGCACCGATACCCTTTTGCTCGGCCTCGCGCTCGCAGACGCCCAGATCCACTCCCCCAACGAGAACTTCCCCATCGCCAACTTCGAGGCGGGGATCAAACTCAACCAAGCCCTCCTAGAAGAGCTAGCGAAATAAAGGATCGCCGACTTCAGTCGGCGAGTGCCCTCTTGAGTTTCGAAAAATCTCAGACAATAGTCGGGAAATGACCACTCTCAGAAGGAAATACGGATGACTCTTCGCCATCGATTCGTAAAGCCTCGGAATGACTTCACTCCAACATTCCGGATACCGAATTCATCGAGAAGTTTTCGATACGGATGAAATCGCACACCTCCGCAGCGAAGCAGATCGCGTTGCCACCGAAGCGGGATCCGCTTGCGTCCGTCACCTGAACGCGCGTTCTTACGTTTTTCAGGATTTATCCATTTCAAAAAAAAATCTCAGATCTAATCTGATAATGCGCATCTTCGCCCCATCCGCTCCATTCTCTTCGATAAAACCGCTACTGAAAACGGGCCTGTCGCATGGCACCAGGGTCTGACCATCTGCACAAAGCAAGAAATACCCACCGAGGGATACGGCCCTTGGAGTAACAAAGACGGAGTCCCCCACGTACAGCCTCCGGTCGCATTGCTAAAAACCATGGTAACAACTAGAATCCACCTCGATCCCACGAATTCGAACAACGGAGCCCTCATGGTCATCCCCGGCTCCCACTCTACGGAAAAATCCCTTCCGCAACCATCCTGGATCTGGTCGGAAACTCCACCGAAACCTGCGAATGCCAGCCCGGCGACGTCCTCCTCATGTCCCCTCTCATCCTGCATTCATCAAAACGCAGTACCCGCCCGAGCCGCCGCCGCATCCTCCATTTCGAATACGCACCCCCGGATGCACTTGACTCCCGCCTCACCTGGCACGAAACCGCTCGATAAACCAGTTTCAACACCTATCCTCCGCAAAGGGGTTGCAAACCCCTTCTCCATATTCCACTGATCACTGATCACTCGGCACTAGCCACTTCTTCCCATGTCCGACACCCCAAAACTCGATTTCATCCGAGAAATCATCGCAACCGACCTCACTTCCGGAAAACACGAAACCACCGTCACCCGTTTCCCACCGGAGCCGAACGGCTACCTCCACCTCGGCCACGCGAAATCCATCTGCCTGAATTTCGGCATCGCCGAGGAACATCCCAACGCGAAATGCAATCTCCGCTTCGACGACACCAACCCGGAAAAAGAGGAAACTGAATACGTAGAATCCATCAAGGCCGACGTGAAATGGCTCGGCTTCGATTGGGCTGACGATCTCTATTTCGCCTCCAACTACTTCGAATTCTTCCACGATTGCGCCGTTCATCTCATCAATAACGGCCTAGCATACGTCGATGAGGAAAGCCCTGAGGAAATCAAACTCCATCGCGGCAATGTCCAAACGCCCGGTGTCCCTTCCAAATATCGCGATCGTTCTGTAGAGCAAAACCTCGAAAAGTTTGCCGACATGCGTGCGGGAAAATTCAAGGAAGGGGAAGCCGTGCTACGCGCAAAAATCGGCCTTACCTCCTCGAACATGAACATGCGTGATCCGGTCATGTATCGTATCATGCACGCCAAGCATCACAACACTGGCAACGACTGGTGCATCTACCCGATGTATGACTTCGCCCACCCGCTAGAGGATGCGCACGAGCACATCACCCACTCGCTCTGCACCCTGGAATTCGAAAACCACCGCCCGCTCTACAACTGGTTCGTCGAAAACTGCCCCGTCCCGTCCACCCCGCGCCAGATCGAATTCGCCAGACTGAGCCTCACTTACACGATCATGAGCAAGCGCAAGCTTCTCCAGCTCGTCCAAGAAGGCCACGTTTCCGGCTGGGACGACCCTCGCCTCCCAACCATCTCCGGAATCCGCCGCCGCGGCTACCCGCCGGAAGCCATCCGCCATTTCTGCAAACGAATCGGCATCACCAAATACAACGGCACCACTGATGTCGCACTACTGGAGCACGACATCCGGGACCACCTCAACCCCACCGCTCCCCGCCGCATGGCCGTGCTCAATCCGTTAAAAGTCGTCATCGAAAACTTCTCCGAAGAACCTACTACAACCGCAGTAATTCAAAACCATCCGCAGGACGAATCCTTCGGCGAACGCGAGGTTTCCCTTTCCGGGGAAATCTTCATCGAACGCGATGACTTCCAGGAGATTCCCGAGAAAAAGTATTTCCGCCTCGCTCCAGAAAAATACGTCCGCCTCCGTGGCGGCCCCATCATCCAGTGCACAGGTTTTGAGAAAAACGACTCAGGGGAAATTACTCTCGTCTGCGTGAAACTTCTGCCAAACACCACCGGTCAGGACTCCCCTGAAGGGGTAAAATGCAAAGCCGCAATCCACTGGGTGGATGCCGCCACCGCAGTCGATGCCGAAGTCCGCCTCTATGACCGCCTCTTCACCGTCGAAGATCCTGATGCTGCGGAAGGTGGTTTCCTCAGCGTCCTCAATCCAGAATCCGTCGATACAGCAAACGCCAAAGTCGAAGCTTCCCTGCTCCTCGAACCCGCCGGCTATTCTTGCCAGTTCGAGCGCACTGGATATTTTGTAACTGACTCCAAAGAACACATTCCCGGTGAAAAAGCCGTCTTCAACCGCACCGTCGCCCTCCGCGACTCCTGGGGAAAAAGGCGCTAACTTCGAGGGGCAAGATACCCCAGCTACTGTAGCTGGGGACTCTGGCCCCAGGCCGTTTCGGGAGGCATCCTGCCTCCCGAATTATCGTGCTACAGACATACTCCCAACCTATAGAATACGGCCAGACATGTCTGACAAGGAATCGAAAATCTGGTATTATATCTCGGCGGATAAAGAACGGATCGGCCCCGTTTCAGTCGGGGAGTTAGGCGCATTGGCCGAAGAGGGCACGATCAACCCGAACACCCTCGTTTGGAGCCCTAACCACCCAGACTGGATTCCTGCTTCAAAGATCACGGAATTGTTGACTCCCGCGAAGACGTCGATCGCTCAGGCCCCCGAGCCTCCCTCGGCATTGGTAGAACCTCTTCCACCCCAGGAGCTCAAGCCACGCAAGGGATCTTTCCTTTACTCCAGAATCGTCGGGACATTCATCGCTACAGCCGTGATCAGCGCGATGATAACCGGAGTCCTCTTCAGCATCGATGAACCCCTTTGGATCGCACTACTGGTTTTCATATTCGGAAACATTCTCGGACTGGTTGCTGGCCTGGTCGCATACCGGAAGGAACGCTACCTCATTCAAGCTTCCCACCTAGTATGCCACCGGGGTGGTCTGTTTAGTGATGAAGCTACCGAATTCGAGATACGCAATATCACCCATGTAAAGGTCAGGCTCCCGTGGCTGCGTTACAAACTGTTCCGCATCGGGGATGTCATCGTGGAAACCGCAGGCAGCTCCAAGCCTATGCTCATGCGGGCGATCCACGACCCAGAAGACATCTATGCAGGGATGCGCGAGCGGATGAAATCCAACGGCTACGACCTTTCCCAACGGGAACTCCTCCACGAGGAAAGGCCGGCACTCATCGGAGTGATCGGCGAATGCGTCGGATTGCTCGTCGGTGCTGCATTCTTCTTTTTTGTTTTCCTCGGAGGATTGCTGAACGACGCCGATATTTCCTTGGAAGGGAAAGCCTTGCAGGGTGCAGTTGGCGTCATATTGGTGGGGATTATCATCTTCATCATCCTTCGCTTTCTGGATGTCCGGAGGCGCACCTACCGGGTCTTCAACGATGTGCTCGTCTATGAAGAAGGCTTCCTCACCCGCCAGAACGCATTCATCCCCTACGAAAACATCGCGGACTCCAATACTAAGCGAACCTTCATCGACCAGATCCTCGGGCTCTACGATGTTCTGGTCAGTTGTCAGGGAAGCAGTTCGGAAATTAAATTTCGGCGGTTGAAAAACGGGGACAATCTCTCCAACGCGATCGACCAACTCGTCTCCTCCGCCAGCAAGAAGCCGAAGCCTTCCAAGCAGACCGGCCGTGAAAACCCCGAAAATGCGGCACCCAAGCGCCCCACCCGGATCGAGCCGGAACCCGTTCCCGATGGGAACATCAAGATGGCCGAATACCGGATCAACGCCCTCCGCCTGCTCGTTCCGCAACTTTTCCTGCTGCCGCTGTTTCCGCTCTGGATTCTGGCGATGCTGAAATCCCTGATCCTTCTTTCCTCCACACGTTATTTCGTGCGACCGGGTTCACTCCGCCATTCCTACAAGTTCCTCAGCGTCGATGACCGTGAGTTTTCCTACGACAAAATCACCGGGGTCGTGATCAAAAGGAACCTCTGGGACAAATGGTTTGGAACGATGACCCTTAAATTCTGGTCCATCGGTTCGGGAAAAGCCCTGGAGTTCGCCCACGTGCACTGCGGGCAGGTGGACCTCCCAGCGCTAATGCGTCAAGTAGGCATCCCACCAGCCTCGGAGGAAAGCTACAACGTGGAGGCAAGATTCGGTATCATCACGTGGTTGCGCGCACGAATTTGGGCAGTTCTATTTCTCTTCGTCTATTCAGTGGCTGTCACCGTAGGTGCTCTATTAGCCGAAGAAACTTTGTTTTATGTCCTCCTGATGATGCCCGTCCTCATCGGCATCGTTGGCCTCATTTACGCGAAGCTCTACTATTCCCGCCAGCGCCTCCGTTTCCACGAACACCACGTGGAGGCCGAACATGGAGTCATTACCAAGAGCTTCTACTACGTCCGCTACAAGAATGTGAAACGGATCACGGCGACCCGCTACCCTGGTATTGAGCAAGGTGAGCTGAAGATTTATGTAGCCGGTGAAGAACAGGCTTACGCCCAGCAAAAAAAGCAAAAGGGGCTCAAACCGATGCTGAAGCAATGCTCCTTCACCTCCGGCATGCTGCCACACCCGGTGGAATCCAGCAGTCTCCTCGACGACATCCTATCCGGCAGGACTGCCCCATCATCTGAGGCGACCCCCGCCGAAGCATCGGAAACGCTCGCGGAATCGCCCCGCTCGGTTGGAAACTCCCTGGTCGCTCTGTTGCTCATCAGCATCCTCCTCTTCCCACTGATCGCACTCCTACCGATCACTATTCCACTGACCATCCTACGTGTGAAACGCTGGCGCTACCGCGTTGAGAATTTCCGTATCGTCACCAACCATGGAGTCCTTTTCCGCAGCGATACAAGCGTGTTGCTCGATCAGGTCGATAGCCTCCAACACAGCCAAGGAATACTGAATAAAATTTTCCGGAATGGAAAAGTAAGCATCATGACCGCCGGCAGCAGCAAACCAGATCTCGTCCTCATCGATTCGCCGGGGTATCGAAAACTTCACGATACAATCCGTGAGAATACGGAGTAGCCTCCTCAAACCAGCACCATTGCCAGAGCAGCAACCATCAGAGCAGCACCTACCAGCTGCCTCCACCCGAGCGTGGATTTGTTACGACTGGTGACTAACCAGACGAAGAAAACCGCCATCACGCCACGTGTGCTGTAGGCGATGTTGCTCAAGGCAGGTTCAGCGAATTTGCTAAATGCTATATTCACAAGCAGTGCCTGCACACCGAGGGCAAGCCCAGCACCCGCTACCGGCCATCCGGTTTTCACCGTTGAAAATGCTGACGCAAGATCCTTCCACTTTGGAATCAGCATGCCAACCGAAAGCGCTCCTGCCGAAAGCATCATCAGGATCAGCCACCGAGCCGCGCCGGTTTCCTGGCTCTTCCAGCCAGTCATGAAATCATTGATCGCAAAGAAAACACAGGCCACGAGCGTAAGCCCGAGGGTCGCCCTATTCGCCTTCCAGCGTTCCGCTGTGGCTCCGGTAACGAGATAGACTGCCGCTGCCGCCAAAATCGCCCCACCGAAGAGACCTACTCCCGCCTTTTCCAGACCGACACTCGCCGAAAGTGTCGCCACGATGAGCACTTTGAAACCCAAGGCCGAGGAGTGAACCACCAGATCACCCTCCCTGACAGACTGCACGGAAAACCACTGACCCCAGAAAAACAGGACGCCGTTCAAAATCGCCAGCATATCCACAAAGGTGAACGCGTGGGTAAAATCTGGCCTCAAATATACAGCAAAAATTCCTAAGGTCATCAGGTTTGCGAAGCCGAGAACCACTGACATACGCACCCCGTTTCGGGTCGCCCGCTGGATCATCGCGCCGAGAAGCGGATGCAGGGCAGCACCCAACAAAGGTAAAACTATCGCTCCCGACAATACATCCACAACCACCGGTTAACCTGTCACGGATTACCGGTCAATCCCAGCTCTCCCTATTTCCAACTTGGCGAAGCATCCCGTCCCACCAATCCTGCGGCATGAAAAAAGATATCGAACGCATTCTCATCGATGAAGCGGTTATCCAAAAACGCCTCGATACGATGGCCAAGGAAATCGAAACGGATTTCCCAGCTGGCCCCATTATCGCGATCGTGCTACTGAAAGGCGCTTTCGTTTTCGCTGCGGACCTGCTGCGCCGTATTCCACGGGAGTTATCCATCGAGTGCCTGAATGTCTCCAGCTACCACGGTGGAATGGAGAGTTCCGGCAAAGTCGACTTTCTCGATAGACATTTCCCCGAGGTGAAGGGCGCCCACGTCCTACTGCTCGATGACATCCTAGATACCGGCCGAACTCTCGCTGCGGTAGCAAAAAGACTAGAAGAAGAAGGAGCTCTAGCCGTCCACACAGGCGTTCTTCTCGCCAAGGACAAGAAGCGGGCGGAGGAAGTTGAGGCCGACTACACCGGGTTCGAGATCGGAGACGAATTCGTTGTCGGCTACGGCCTGGACTACAAAGGAAAATACCGGAATCTCCCGTATGTGGGTGTGCTGAAGCTGTCGGCTGCAAATTGAGCCGGAGCCGCGTCCTCCAGAACGCGAATCCGTTACTGCATCAAAACCAGCTTCAGCAGACCATCGTCATTCTCTGCGAATCTCGCGACCAACCGGTAGCCTCTTCCAAGGAGCCACCGCACTCAGTATCGGAGCAACCTGGATCGAGCCGTTTTCTATGAGTTCGATAGCCTCACAGGCGGGCCGGAAAGTGGAGCCACTCGGCAGGCAAGGAGAAACCCTTGGGGGGAATTTTCTTTGCCGGTTTTGATGACACCCGTGGGTTCCTATTTTTTTCTCCACATAGTGGATGGTTTTAAAAAACCGCCCCCTATCGGACAATTAACCCCTTTATCTACAAGAATCCTAACTACTTTCCAGGAAACGTGTGTTATGAACGCATGTGAAAAGCAGATGGCGTGACGCGCTTGTCCGCCGTAGCTTTAGCGAAGGAGGGAGCGGGGTTTGCTCTGCAGGTTGGTTTTTGCCTGCCTCACCGATAGGACGAATCACGAAAAACTCCCCCATTTGCCCCCAAATCTCCCCTCAACCTCCAAGCAGTTCCCCGTAGGTATGGGCTTTGCGGCGCAAGCCCTACAGCGGGACTGTCCCTATGCGATAACCCATCTAACCACTTTTGACCAAACGGAGGCTGGCTCTGCGGGGACGCAACCACGCCAAGGGATAGTCAAAACAGAGGGGCGACCGGACGC
>TARA_B110000037_G_scaffold42263_2_pt1 | contig 10804 bp, 6 predicted proteins | sample TARA_B110000037 | Tara Oceans TARA_B110000037 (sample SAMEA4397196) | marine metagenome | biome: Polar Biome; feature: [MIX] marine epipelagic wind mixed layer (ENVO:01000061); material: water (ENVO:00002006), including particulate matter (ENVO:01000060) such as... | depth 10-100 m
TTGGGGTCTCGGCTGAGGCTGCACTTGTGGAGTCACCTTACGGCTCCCACGGCTCCCACCCTGCTGCCGGGCTGCCTTCATGCGATCCATAAGTTGTTGCCGTGCAGCAGAATTCTGGGTTGCCCCACCCCGTCCAAAGCTTCCGCGGCCACGGCTGGTTGGGTTTTTCGGCGCAGTGACGGAGGTGTTTCCACGGAATCCGCCACGGCTACCCGATCTCTGGCTAGGCGTGTAATTCCCGCTGCCACGTCGGCCTCCAAAAGTCCCGCCCTGGTTGGAACTAGGGCGTTGATTCCAGGATTGCACAGGACGCTGATTCCTTCCGGAAGGAGCGGATCTAACGTTACGTGACCAGTCCCTACCTAAGCCACGGTATCTCGAAGTCCGATCTTGGTAATTCGTGAGATTGTGGCTTCGGATACGGCTCGGTGGCGCGATGGAAGAGCGTCCCCTGCGCCACCCGTGCGGATGCGGAGAGCCATGCACGTAGCGAGGGCGGTAACCGGTCGGGTAATAACCTGAAAGATGTGGATCGTAGTAACACCGGCGGTTGTAATCGTAATAAGATCCGGCGTAAGGATCATATCCCCAGCGCGGGTTCCCGGTGCTCACAAAAAAAGAAGTCGAGAAACTCGAATTTCCGTAACCATAACCGGAACCGTATCCACCACCACTAGAGTAAGAGGATCCGGAGTAGTATGGGTCGTAAGCACAGGATGAAACCGCAAGTGCGGCAACCCCCGCTACGAGCCCAGCAAACATGGATCGATAGATTTTCATAACGCACTTTAGACCACACCGGCTCCCTGCCTATTCACCTTTTTCGCAAAAAACCTCGCAAGCATCACAGAACTACATCGCAGGACTACATCGGAGCAGCGCAGATCGGTTCTTGCATACTTCACAAAATCCCGTCTTTCTCACTCCACGTGCAGTAAAATCGATAGCCCCCCCTTCAACCCCCGAGGAATCCGCCGAATTGAAGTATCTGCGATGTATTGACATTTTTTCTTGCGATCTTACCGTGATCCGGAAGATTACGCGAAACCAGATCTGCTAAACCCAACACGGCTCCATGAAAAATTCAGCCCTACCCATAATCCAAAAAAACTTCTCGCCCCTCACGGCGGGTTTCACCCTTGTCGAGGTTCTAACCGTCATTGCGATCATATCCGTTCTCATGACCGCCGGAACCATCGGTCTTGGCAACCTTACCGCCGGCAAAGGCACCTCGAGCGCCATTGCAACTTGTGAATCACTGTTTGAGGAGGCTCGCACCATCGCAGTTTCCAAACGCTGCAAATCTAGGGTTTTGATAGATATCGCCGACCCGACCAACCCCAACTACCTCCGCCGCGTGGTGATCGCCAACCAAAAGATCAATACCGATGGCACCGTTGATGAAAACAACTGGATTCTGTCGAGCAGGGGCTACACCATGCCAAGCGGCACATTCTTCAGCAGGGAATACTCGAAAAAAGATCCTAGTGGGAAAATCGATGAAGAGAGCATGACCATGCAAAGTGAAGCTGGTGCCGACATGCCAGCTTACACAGGCAATTATGCCGTCTATGAGTTCAACAGTGAGGGCATCTTTTCAGAACCCGGTGCCAGCTTCATCATCGCTGCAGGAGTTCGTCCGCAAAAAGGAGAGCCCCGAGTGTCTTCCGGGGCCGAGCGCGATTTTGCAGGATTTGTGATTTGGCGTAACGGACGCACTTCAAGCTACCGCAGCCCGAACCAAATGGAAATCCCCGCTAAAGTCACAACATTCTGATCCAATATGAAAAATTCTTTTTCTACCGAAAATCCAAGTCTAAGAAACTCTTCCTCCAAGGGCTTTACCTTGATGGAAACAGTGATCGCCATCGGCGTTCTCGCCGTTCTTCTCACCGGATTCATCGCCGTTTTCACCCCGGCCGCCCAAGGCATCAAACGTTCAATCAATTCCCAGCAAGCCGACCGTCTTGCCACCACCCTTGAAAGGGAGTTGGTCACCCTGCGTAGCGGCCAAAATAACGGCACAGCAGCGACGGGCTTTGAAAAAGCATTTAACTGGATCAAAGCTGCGCACAGCCCGAGTGAAGCGATTTTCGTTTACCAATACCGCGGTGATCCCTCAAAGCCCAGGACTGATGGAACACCTACACCGGTGCCATCAATCGACGGGCAACCCGGGAAGGGCTACACAGTCCAATCCGTAGCCCGGCGAGCCAGTGAAACAACGGAATTTCAAGCCGATCTGAAAGCGATCGTTGGCGCAATCTTCTACGTAAAGCCAACACAGCTCATTTATAAGCCGGATCCTGACGATTCAACCAAAACGATTTTGGAGCTGGGGACAATCGGCACCATCGAGAATTCAAAGGATAAAACACCCGCCAATGCTGCGAGCGATTACACTGACGCGGTGATCGCCTTCTCGGCCGAGTTTTACAGTGTGCCTTCGAAGGCCGAAAGTTACCTCATTGGAGCGAATAAGGCACAGTTCGAAAAACGCTTTAACAATGCGAAACGCCCGGTCTTCAGCCGCAATCTCGCAGTCCGCCGCTAGTCCCATACTTTTCCAGAAACCATGAAGAACCCATCCTCAAAGACCTCCAAAGGCTTCACTCTCATCGAGCTCCTCGTGGCGATGGCGATCACCACGATCATCATCACCATTTTGGTCTCCATCACCGGACTTTCTCTGGACACATGGAATCGAAGCCGCTCGCAAATCAGTGCCTCACGCCAGGGCAAAGCCATGATCGATTCCATGACTCGCGATTTCGAATCAATGATCATACGTAAAGGCAACAAGTTTGAATGGCTCTACGCCAAATCGACTCCTCCAACCGAAAGTCCCAATAACAACACATACGCTAGTCCGAACGCAGCGGATTTGGTGTTTTTCTCTGCCGCCACCGACCGCTATAACGGGAATATCGGGAACACCGAAGCAGACCCGGACACCGGGGACGCCGGAGAAGACAAGGGTGGCGATGTATCGACCATCGCATACCAACTCAAATACAAGAATCCTATCGGTTCAGGTGGTAGCTCCCCTGACGCGTTTAAAACCTTCGTGCTCTATCGGAAAATCATCAACCCTGACGTAACCTTCACCGACACCCTGGGCATCCCATTCACGGAGAACGGCATTGATCTTCTGACAAAAGCGCAAAATGCGGTTTCAGATAGCCCCACAGGCAACGAGATCGACAGTTCAAGTAACTTTATCTGTGAAAACGTCTATCAGTTCACCACTACCTTCCATGTGGAAGTAACTAAGGCTGACGGGACTCTAACAACGGCCCCTATCCGCCTTGGAGAGGGAGGAAGCGATATTTTCAAGATCGGTGGAGGCCAACTCCAAATGGATACCGTGCCTTCGGGGATAGACATAAATGAAGTCAAAGCCGGTCGACTCACCGCCGTTGAAATTTCCCTCACCGTCCTCACCAATTTCGGCCTCAAGCAAATGAAAAATCGCGACACTATCGACGATCTGGACGATTTCATCGCGGAGAACTCCTACCAATTTTCCAAACTGATCCCGGTTCCTGGTGGCTAACCGCCGGAGGCTCTGGCCTGCTACAAGCCTTCCCTAGCCTTCCCCAATGCAGCCTTCTGCGAGAGGGCAACCCAAGGTTTCAATAAGCATGCACATTACCAATGCCGTCGGCTCGCAGCAGGCTGCAGGAGTCCAGGGATACTTCGCCTCGGAAGAACCCGAGTATTGACCGCACGTCTTCCTTGAAAGTTGAATATTGAGGTTTGAATTTTACCTCCCGAGAATCCCCCGCGATTGCTCCACACTCATCTTGCGTTGCTCCCGCCAATCGATCACCGAGGGCGCTTTGTATTTTCTCCGTTGTGATTGGACGGATGCATCGGCAGGCCGAGAAATGGCAGATGCACGTGATTCATGGGCATCCTTTCTACCAAGGGTATTCGTCTCGAAAGGCCCGGTGACTTTTGCCTTTTGTCCATCCGCATGGGACATCCGACCCTCTTGTCTAGCTGCTCTTTCGAAACGGGAGCCCTCGGTGCTCCCTTCGTAGCTTTGTTTTCCGTAGTCTTTGCTGCCCCACCAAGATTTCTTCGCGTAATCCCCTGTCTTATAGGCATCCTTCTCCACTTTTCCTTTGAAATACGGGGAGTTGCGCTGACTGTCGTAGGGACTGCGTTTATCGGATTTTGGCACCCAGCTCCCATCAGTATCCTGCTTGTAGCCGCCACTTTCCTTGAGGCGTTCGCTCATGGACTTGTGCTTGGCTACGGCTGGCCTGGAAGGATCAGTTTCCGTCCCAGCACAACTCGCCAGAACTAGCGTACCGAGGGCTGCGAGGGAAATTTTCATAGAGGGTTTCATGATTTGTCCTCCATTTTGGATTCCAACCCAGCATCGGGAAGAGCACCACGCTCGAGCGCGTCGTTGTAGTATTTCCGCGCTGCTTCCAATCTGCCTTCCTTCACGGATAGAACCGCGAGGTTATAATACGGTTCGCTCGGAACTGGATCCACGGAAATCGCAGCCTTGAAGTTCGCTGCCGCATCACCGAATTCGCCAAGCCGGTAGGCGATCTGCCCGAGTAGGATGTAGTTCTTGGCGTTGTCAGGAGCCAGATCCACTGCGCGCTTCACGTAGAGCTCTGCAGAAGGAATGTCCTCCAGCGTGTAATAGGCGTAGCCTAGCATCTGGTTCGCATAAGAGTTGTTACCGTCCAGCTCGATGGCTCTCCGGAAACTATCCACCGCATCCATCGGTTCCTGTAGCTTGAGTTGTACCATGCCGAGTTTGCAGAGCGCCGGGACATGTCCCGGATGTTGCTCGATCATCATTTCAAAAAGCTCACGGGTTGAAAGAAGGCGATTGGCAAGGTACGCTTTGGTAGCCGCACGGTCATAACTTTCGAGCTGCCGGTTCAGCTCGTTCACCGATCTACCGACAGTCGCCCGATCTCTAGCAAAGGGCGAAACGAATTCCCCATCCACCTGCTGGTCTGCGACGAGTTTCTGTTCCTCGGGAGTAAGTTCCAGTTCCGTTCCATCAAAAAGTGCCACTGCCTCCTCAAGTTGCGCGTCATCGTCGCCTAACTGGCGTGCCGCATCGATCAGAAGTTCCTTCGCCTGGCGGCGGCGTTCCTGCACCCGCAACTGTCTGCGGATTACTTCCCGCAGCATTTCTACCTCCGCTGGATCCGCCTCTACCTCACCACTGGCGAGGGAGTCTTCCTCGTTCTTTAGTTTCTCAGTCAGGTCGGCAAGGCGCTTGTCCTGTTCTTTCGTCTCTTGGTGGAGGCGATTGATCTGACTCTTTGCGATGGCGAGATCGCGCAGCGCATCGACGATCTGGTCTTTCGCTGAGTTGTTATCTAGGTTCAGGCGCTCCACCCTTTCGCTGGCTTCACGTAGCGATTTGGCCAAGCCCATGTTTTGCTCGATAAGTTGCTCGATGCGCCCGCCTTCGTTCAGCTTAAGAAGAGCCGCCATGTGATCGCGCTCAACCAGCAGGCCGTCCCGCTCCTCTTTCAGCTCGGCGAAGGCTGCGTGGCTTTCTTCGAGTTCCTGTTGCAGCCCTGAAATTTGTCCCTGCGCGGCCTTGAGCTCAGTCGATTTCGTCTCAAGTGCCTTCTCCAGCGCCTGCATCTGCCGCCGTTGCCCTGCAACGACTTCGTTCGCTACCTTGCGCTCAGTCTTCAAATCGCGATCGAGATTTGCTTCCTTCTGCCGGAGCGCTGTCGCCTGCCCTTTCATGATCTCCATGTCGGCATTCAAAATCTCGATCATCGCAAGCGCTTCGGTATGATCGCCCCGGCTTGATCTGAGAGCCATCCCCATCGCTTCACGCTCCTGTTCAAGTCTCTCAATCCTGTCATTGAGGGATTTCATCTCCCCTGCCACTGGCGCGGCTGCCATCCGCGCACGCAGCGACTGCACGTCAGTTTCCGCAGCGCGGAGTTTCGCAGCGAGGGCGTCGTTTTGCTTTGCCACATCTTCAGCTTTGGCAGCCTCACGAAGCTTTGCGGAAAGAGCTTGGTTCTTCCTCTCAAGATCACCGACCTTCGCAGCGTTACGCATCGCCTTGTTGCTCCGCGCATCTGCGCCGGCGACCATTTCCTTCAAACGGGCAACCTCTGCCTCGGCATCTTTCAAACGACGCGCCTGCAAAGGTTCGACTTCCAAAATCCCCTTAGTGAGAGGCACCACACCCCGCGAAGGATCAATCGGATTTCCACCTGTCCGTTCGCCGCCTTCGAGTTCGGCGATCACCCCTTTGTCCTTCTTGATCTGCTCGCCGGCCTTTTCCCTGACCAAACCCATCGCTTTCATGGTGAGGTCGGCGCGGTTCTGCACCATACCGGTTTTCCAATCGGGATAATATTTCCCAATGGCTTTGAAGAGTTTCTCCGCCTTCCCGTATTTTTCCAAAGCTCCCACGACATCGCCATCCTTCTCAAGTTGCTCAGCCACGCGAACTTCCAGATACGCTTGGAAATACACATCAGAGGGATCGAACTGCGGGGTCTCCGGAGCCTGCGCCACGGCACTCACGTGCATGAAGAGCATCATGCAGAAAAAAAACGCCCATCTAGAATACGCTTGGGCTCGCGTATTTCCCTTTAACATAAGCACTCAGAACTAGCACTCCACCCTGAATTCGCAAGCGCTAAGTCTCGCTCCATACGCTCCGCCAAACGAATTAACGGGCACTGACTTTACCGTTTCCTCCTATATCCGACAAACTACTTAATTTTTCCAAAATACCAAAAAATACCACATCTAGGATATTCACAACGCTTTCACTACCACATCTAGTAAAATTCACCACTCACATCTTGCTTCTGTAGGGAAAAAGGATAGGCTCTTCCCAATCAGCGTCCGCTCTGGATTCTAGTTTCTCAACTCTTGCCTCCTAAAAAGCATGTATCTAAAAACTCTCGATATCCAAGGCTTCAAATCCTTCGCAGACAAAACCGTTTTCGATTTTGCGGAAGGCGTCACCGGCATCGTCGGCCCGAACGGTTGCGGCAAATCAAACGTGGTGGACGCGATCCGCTGGGTGCTAGGGGAAACTTCCGCCAAAGCCCTGCGCGGCGGCGAAATGGCAGATGTCATTTTCAACGGGACGGAAAAGCGTAAGCCGCTCGGTATGGCGGAGGTCACGCTGACCATGGCGGATTGCGAAGAGTCACTGAAAGTCGATTTCAATGAAGTAGCTATCACCCGCCGGGTCTTCCGCGACGGCCGTTCTGAATACCGCCTCAACGGCACGCTCTGCCGTCTCCGTGATTTCCACGATCTCTTCATGGATACCGGCATCGGCCGCACCGCATACTCGATCATGGCGCAGGGTCAGATCGATCAGATCCTTTCGTCCAAACCCGAAGAGCGTCGCGCGGTCTTCGAAGAAGCAGCCGGCATCACGAAATTTAAACGCGAGAAAAAGGACGCACTCCGCAAACTCGAATACACCGAAGCAAACCTGCTCCGCGTTTCCGACGTTCTCGCCGAGCAGGAGCGCCGCATGAATTCCCTGAAACGCCAAGTCTCCAAAGCCCGCCGTTTCCAAGCACTCTCCGCAGACCACCGCGTGCTCGACACCCACCTCGCCCACAAGCGCTACGTGGAAATTACCGGCGAGCGCGCCGAACTCACCAACTCGATCCGCTCCCTCGACGCGAACGAGTCCCACCTCGATCGCCTGCTTCCAGAGAAAGAGGAATCCGTTTCCGAAGCACGCTCCGACGCACGCCAGTTCGAATCCGAACTCGCCGAACTCCGCCAGCAGCTCAACACTCACCAGAACTCCCTCGCCGCCGCCCACGCGCGAATCGCCTTCAACAACGAGCGCAAAGCCGAGCTCGAAGGCCGTATTTCCCAAAACCATTCCGACATCACCTCGACCAAGGAAAAGCTCGCCCAGCAGGAATTCGATTTCACCGCCGCAAACGACGCCCTCGACCAACTCAACCGCCGCATCGCCGAGCAAGAGCTTCAAGTCCAGAAACAGGAAGAGCAATCCCTCACCTCCCGTGAGCAACGCGCAAACCTCGAGTCCACCCTTCGCAACTCCCGCGGCGAGGCGAACAAGACCCAGACACTCATCGCCTCCATGCAGGCGAAGATCGAGTCCGCCCTCGCCCAGCTCGAAGGCAACCGCGACCGCGCCCGCCAGCTTGGCGAGGAAGAGCAGCGACTCAACCTAGGGATCGAGGAACACATCGCTCAGCAGACCCAGATCGCCGCCCTCGTTTCCGAAACGGGAGAGAAACTCTCTGAGCTTGAGGAAGTTTTCCAAACCGCCGAGCGCACCTATCAACACACTCGCGGCGACCTCGATGCCTCCCGCACCGCCGCCACTGAATCAAACAAAATCCTCGCCCAACGCTCCGCCCGCCTCGATGCGGTGAAGCAGCTCGTCGCATCAGGCGAAGGCTTCGCCAAAGGCACCCAGAACCTCCTCAAAGGCCTCGACTCACCGGATGAGTTCAAGCCATCCATCGAAGGCGTGCTCGCCAGCTTCATCCAGGCCGATGACTCCGCCGCCCGCGCCATCGAGGCAGCTCTGGGCGCGAAGCTCCAGACTGTCCTCGTTTCCGACTCAACTGTCGCCGAAACCCTGATCCAACGTCTTACGGAAAAGAAACTCGGCCAGGCCACCATTCTCCCGAAAAACCTCATCCCGAAAACCTCCGGCACCCAAATTGAGACCCTCCCTACCGGAGCCACCGCATGGGCGCTCGACAAGGTAAAGTCAGAGCCACAGGTCGCCGCCATCATTGAGCAGCTTCTAGAAAAAACGCTCATCGTCCCGGATCTTACCACCGCACTAAAGCTGCGCGCTGACTACTCCTCACTCACCTTCGTCACCCTCGCAGGTGAAATGCTTTCTCCGGAAGGCACCATCCAGGGCGGTGCCGCTTCCGGTGCATCCACCTCCCTCCTCGAAAGGCAAAACGAAGTCCGTTCCCTCGAAAAGGAAGTCGCTGGTCTCCAGAAAGCCGACGAGGAAGCCCGTGCGAAGGTCACCACCCTGGAGTCCCAGCTCGAATCACAACGCGAAGCCGTAGAAGTCTCCCGCGAACGCCTCCAACGCCAAAAAGTCGAACTCTCCACCCTCCAAGGCCAACTCACTCTCGCCTCCCGAGAAGTGGAAAACTTCACCACCCGCATTGAAAACGTCCGTTGGGAAAGATCCGAACTCGATAAACGCGAAACCGCCGCCGCCGATTCCCGCCAGCACATCGAGTCCGAACTCGCCGCCTCCCGCGAGCGCCTAGAAGCCATCGAAGACCAGACCCGCTCCCTCCAGTCTCAGTCCGACGCCGCCATCGCCGCAGACCAGGAATTCACCGCTGCGCTTAACGAACTCCGCACCAACCTCGCCGTTGAAAAACGCGCGAAACAGGCAGCCGAGGAACAGCAGCGCCCGATGGAAGCCCGCCTTTCCGAACTCCGCGAAGTCGCCATCCGCCGCGAGACGGAAATCGAAAATTTTCAACAACGGATTCAGGGTGCCATCGACGAAAACGCCTCCCTCACCTCCCAAGCGGAAGACCACCAGATCGAATCAGAAGACCTTCAGCAGGTTCTTTCCGAGAAAGCCGAAGGCCGCAACGAACTGATCAAAGCCATCGAGGAAGCTGAGATCGTTCTCTCAAAATTCCGCAAGGATCTCGCATCTATCAACGAGCAAAAAGGCCGCGAGGAAATCTCCGCCACCAAGCTCGACCTCCGCCTTGAAAACCTCCTCACCGCCACAGAAGACCGCCACCAGATCACCCTGGCCACCTTCGATCCGGACGCCCACCTGCTCCTAGCCACCCTCACCTCACGCCAGGCTCGCAACGCCTCCGGAGCCGATGAGACAGATCCGGAAACGGAAGAAGCCCAAGCAGTTTCCGAGGAGTCAGGAGAAATCCAAGACACCCCTGGCGAACCGAACTGGTCGCAGGTCGAGACCATCGTCCAAGACCTCAAACGCAAGATTGACTCCATGGGTCCAGTCAACGTCGATGCGATCGAGGAATACGACGAACTCGAAGAGCGGCACAATTTCCTCCGCAATCAGCACGACGATCTCGTCTCTTCCAAGACTGAGCTCCTCACCGTCATCGAGCGTATCAACGACGAGACCCGGCGCCGCTTCTCGGAAACCTTCGCCCAAGTCCGAATCAATTTCCGCGACATGTTCAAGGAACTCTTCGGCGAAAAAGGCGAGGCCGACCTCACCCTCATCGACGAGAACGACCCACTAGAATCCGGCATCGAGGTCATCGCCAAGCCACCCGGTAAAAAACTTCAGTCCATCACCCTCCTCTCCGGTGGCGAGCGATCCATGACTGCCGTCGCCCTCCTGTTCTCGATCTATATGATCAAGCCGTCCCCGTTCTGCGTCCTCGACGAACTGGACGCTCCCCTAGACGAATCCAACATCAACCGCTTCGTCAAAGTTCTCGACCGTTTCATCGACAAATCCCAGTTCATCATCGTCACCCATTCGAAACGCACCATGGCCCGCGCCGACGTTATGTATGGAGTCACCATGGAAGAATTCGGAGTCTCAAAACCAGTCGGCATGCGCCTCACCGCCTCCAACGAAGACCAGAAAATCGAAGCCAAATCCGCCGCGCAGAAGGCGGCGCTCAGGCTGGATGCCTAAAAAGAACGCGGAGCCGTGAGGCGATGCGCAACTTCGGGTTCCTCCAAGAGTAGACTAGGGTTCTTCCCTAGCTTTTGGAGACAAATGCTCCGGCGTGCTCGATACAATCCAGTTGGCCTATGAAGGAATCGAGCGAGACTTCAAAGTCCTCAT
>TARA_B110000037_G_C17127360_1_pt1 | contig 10794 bp, 11 predicted proteins | sample TARA_B110000037 | Tara Oceans TARA_B110000037 (sample SAMEA4397196) | marine metagenome | biome: Polar Biome; feature: [MIX] marine epipelagic wind mixed layer (ENVO:01000061); material: water (ENVO:00002006), including particulate matter (ENVO:01000060) such as... | depth 10-100 m
CCGGGGGACGGTCGCCATCCCGAAATCCACGAACAAATCCCGCCAGTCAGAGAACCTTGCGGCGGCGGAAATTTCCCTGACCGAAAGCGAAATGGCGGAGATCAATTCCCTCGACTCCGGCTACCGCTACATCGACGGAACCGTCTGGACCGGTGAAGGTTCGCCCTACAGCCTGGAGTGGATTTGGGAAGGCGGGGGAATTACCTGAAGCCAAATCTATTGGCCTTATTGCTTTTTCCGGCTTACTCTTCCCGGTAGTGAAAATTCCGCACTTTATCTTGTTGGTAGGATTCGGGCTTTCCATGGCAGCTGCCGATGTGGAAACACGCCGCGCCGAAGCGCTGGGTAAGCCCATGGAAACCTTCCGGACGATGGAAGGACGGATTTACCAAGACGTGGTCATCACCAAGATCAACGCGGGTGGCGTTTCCTTCAAACACGCGGACGGGGCGGCGAGGCTGCGTTTCGACGAGTTGAGCCCGGGGCAGAGGAAATATTTCGGCCTCGACGAGGAAACTGCGGCGGAGGTTTATCGGAAAGAGGCGGAGCGACGTGAGGCTTATGAAAAGCTTGTCGCAAAACGGACGGAAGAAAGGCTTCTCCGTGCAGAAAACGAAACTGCGGAGCGACAAGAGGCCAAGCAAATCGCCATGGCGGCAGCAGCAGCGCAGGTCGCGAAATCGGCCGATGAACCTACGGCAACCATCCCACTACGACCTACGATCCAGCGCGTCGATACCCGTGTCCGTAGACGCCGGAGTTACGGATCTTCCTACAGCTCGTTTTACGGCGGATACTATGGATATTCTCCGTATTCCAGCTATCGGTCATTCTATCGCGGAGGCTTTCGATCTGGGAGCAATTACTGTCCGACCCCGTCAATCATTATCCGGCGGTAGTTGACTCAGTAGCAGTTTGAATAACCGCCGCGGGAGTAGCCGCCTCCGTAGGAATTTCCTCGGCCATAGTTTCGCCGGGCACCGCCGTAGGGGTTGCTCTGGTAACTAGAATAACGGCTGGAACTATAACCCCTATTGCGATTGTTGTTCCTGCTGTTGGAAATTGCGTAACCGGCGATCCCCGCAGCCGCGACACCCATCAGTGCCACTCCGGGATCGACGCTTTGCCTCGGGCTTCCGTAGGCATCATAGGTTGTGGTGCAGCTCGTGGTGAAACCAAGTAACGCAAGAAGGGCGGCGAAGTGGAATGCTTTCATAGTCCTTAATAGACACAGGCCACCGGAATTTTATTCATCCGCACTTCAAAGAAAATGAGATCTCTAGCCTCAGTCCCTGTTCTTCGGTTTCGGGCTGAATTTCTTAGCCGGGCGTCTAGCAGGCATTGCCGTCTTCTTCGCATCCATTTCCCGCGTGCGTTTCCGCCAATCCCTCTTCGCCGGCGGAGCACCTGCTTCGAGTGGCTGGGATTTTGCGTGGTAGTTAAAATTGCGGAGGCGCTTCCTTTCGATGCGCTGACCGATGGCCATTTCAAGGATCCCTAGGAGGTTGAGGTCGCCTTTTGGGACGAGGCTGATGGCCTCCCCTTCGTGTTCGGCGCGGCCGGTGCGGCCGATTCGGTGGACGTAGTCCTCGGTATTCACCGGGAAATCATAATTCACCACGTGACTGACTCCTTCGATATCAATTCCCCGCGCGACGATATCCGTGGCGACGAGGACATGGATGTTCCCGTCTTTGAAATCCTGGAGCGCTTTGAGGCGTTGCTCCTGGGAGCGGCTGGAGTGGAGCCTAGAAACTTTCACCCCTTCACTTTTCAGAAATTCCGTGAGTCGGTTCGCTCCATCCTTCATGCGGACGAAGACGAGTACGCGGCGGAATTTTTCGCTCTTCAGAAGTTCCTGTAGCATCGCTGCTTTGAGGTGAGGTGGCACTTCGTAAACGGACTGCTTCACCGTCTCTGCAGGATTGTCTCGTTTTCCCACCTGCACGCGCTGCGGCTGGTAGAGGAAACGTTTCGCGAGTGACTCCACCTCTCTCGGGAACGTAGCGGAAAACATCAGGGTCTGGCGGCGCTTCGGCAGGGTTTCCACGATGGTCTCGATGTCCGGGAGGAAGCCCATGTGGAGCATACGGTCGGCCTCGTCGAGGACGAGGATTTCCAGATTTCCGAAGTCGGTCTTGTGGCGCCCGATGAAATCAATCAGCCGTCCCGGTGTCGCGACGATGATGTGGACGCCCTTGCGCACGGCGCGGAGTTGCGAGGCTTCATCAACCCCGCCGTAGATGGCGGCGACCCGGATGGTGAGGTGGCGTCCGTAGGATTCGATATTCTCGACGATCTGGACGGCGAGTTCACGGGTCGGAGCAAGGATGAGAGCCTTGGTGCCGTGGAGTTTGTTTTCCGCCTTCCGCTGGGAAAGCCGGTGCAGCATGGGCCAGACGAACGCGGCGGTTTTTCCCGTGCCTGTCTGGGCAATGGCGATCAGATCCTTGCCCTCCATCGCCTTAGGAATGGCGGCGGTCTGAACAGGAGTCGGGCGGGCGTACCCCACCTTTTTGATGGCCCGGAGAATCCCTTCTCCCAGCCCGAATTTACTAAACGGCATGGCCGCATCATAGAGCGGGCGCGTAGCTCTTGGCACGGTTTATTCTCGTGGGACTGCGGGACAAGTGGCGCCCCCTGCTCAGGGCGATCTTTCTAGGGTAAAAACCAGCTAAACTACGATTTTTTTACCGCGAATGGACGCCAATGAGCGTGAATCCAGAGTATTGAACTTTCAAAAATTGATTTTGCGAAAGTCCAGGGTCTAAATTGGATGGAAAATGGAGCAGAATTTCTAAGAAATTCGCGTTCATTGGCTTCCATTCGCGGTTTTCTTTTTCTAGCTTGATCGCCCTGCGCTGCCGCTACGGCTTTTTAAAAAGAAACCTCTTTACAAATTCGTCCGTATCCCTATTTTCCGCGCCCCGTCGCCAATCCGGCGGCACCAATTCCAACCGATTTCCTTCCATGAGAGTTCTTTCTTCACTTGCCTCCGCCAAACGCCGCCATGCTGACTGCCAAGTAGTCAGCCGCAAGGGCACCAACTACGTGATCTGCAAGACCAACCCGAAGTTCAAAGCCCGCCAGGGTGCGACTAAGGGAACCCGCCTTTCAAAGAAGGGCATTAAATAATTTCCTGCCACCATTTATTGTTTTCATAGTTTTTAATGGTTCTAAGAAGGGCGATCCGAAAGGGTCGCCCTTTTTTTTCGTTAGAGGGGGATTTCGGGAAAAGAAGGATTGCAGAGGCTCGCGCTTGCGTTTCGACTTTCCGCGGCTGCCTGCGCACGACGCGGTAGGCAAACCTGAGAACGATAGCCATGGATTCACTGGACAGGATATTTGAAAGCTTCCCCGAACTGACCAAAGGGGCTTGCGACCGGGCAGTGGCGTAGCTATTTCGACAGCGGAACCTTGCAGCGAGCCTTGGGATATGCGAATGGCGCAAGCATCCGTACGCTGCGCCTTAAAGAGGACGGCAGGGGATTTGGATTCATCACCTCAGGGGTGCAGGGCACAGCACGCGCGCCCTACCGGGTGGAGCTATATTTTATGAGCGATGATGGGGTGATGGAGCTGACTCCCGATCAGTGCAGCTGCCCCGTAGGGATGGATTGCAAGCACGCTGCGGCGGTGCTGCTCTATCTGGAGAAAAGGGGCAAACTATATTCCGCCGCGCACGGGATCGTTCCCACCGGACCTCAGCTCGATTGGCATGCCGAGGATTGGCTGCGACGTATGAAGAGCGCGGCTGCGGCCAATGTGAAGCCGGAAAAGCAGGCGTCATCCTACAACAAATTTCTCGCCTACTGTCTGTTGACCAACCCCCACCGCCCCGAGCCTGTCCTCAGCCTGCGTTTGGGAAACCGCCTCAAGTCCGGAGCTGTTTCGATGGGCGCTTCCTACCCGACAGCGGACACCTCAAATCCTCCGAAATACATGGCGGATGAGGATATCCTACTGGTGATCCGTCTCCGCTCACTCCAGCGGAACCACTACAGCTACGATGGGCTATCGCTCGATACCCAAGGCAGCATGAAGCTTCTCCAGGATGTCCTCGCGACAGGCCGCCTGTTCGCCATCGATCCCACCAATCGCAAGGGGTTACTCCCCGTAGCGATGGGCCCTGCCGAACAGGTCAAAGCAGTCTGGGAAATCCTCCCCGACGGGGCGATGAAACCGGCGCTGGAGTTTTCCCTCAAAGCCGGCGGCACCGGCCTCAATCTAACAGCCGCCGACACCGTCATTCACTACGATCCTTGGTGGAACCCCGCTGCCGAAAACCAAGCCACCGACCGCGCCCACCGCATCGGCCAGACAAAACCCGTTTTCGTCCATAAGCTCGCCTGCAGGGGCACCATCGAAGACCGCATCCTCGACCTCCAGAAACACAAGTCCGCCCTAGTCGAGGCTCTTCTCTCCGCGGAAACTTCCAAACTAAAAATCGACTCCGAAACCCTCTCTCACCTCCTCTCCCCCTTGGAGTGATGTAGCTGCCCCCGTCCCGGGGCAGGTCGTGAAAGCGGCGTCCCGCCGCAAGCAAAGTAGCTGGGGATTCCAGCCCCAGGCCGTTACGGGAGGAATCCTGCCTCCCGAGATTCCCCGCCTCATGGTAAGAAACCCGCGGCACGGACACCCTGAATCGGTGAAGACGGTACACCACGCACGCACGGTCCTGGCCGCCATCATGACCGCATGAAAGACGGCAAGATGATCAACGACCTGCACTACACCAAGGACGGATATCAGACCCTCGGAGAACGGTTTGCCGAGAGCGCCATCGCGTTGATCATGGGTCGTGGTAACAGGGAGTTTGTTGCGTCTATTTGCAAGGTGAAGTAGCGTCCAATTGCCTAGTGTCAATGCGTCTGATTGCGCTTTGCCCCCTCGGTCGTTTCTACTTCGCCAAGGTCAGCCAGCCCATTCGATCTCTTCGATGGGAATGCCCAAAATGTTGGTCTGCTCTTCCATAGTGGCGTGGCTCTCCGGGATGTGTAGCGGGTAGCCCGGATGATGACCCGCCGGGTGATATCGCAGGCCACCGAGAGTTGGAGCCTCGTCCTTGCCCGAAACCAATTCCCTGATACAGCTAAGCCCATGAGACTCTGCTTCGCCACTCTTTCCATCGGCGTTCCGAGCAACGGCCCAACTTCGGGCTGTTTCTGGACTCGTCCCCAGATCGTTGGGGCCGCCTTCTCATGCAGCGTAGGGAGGCCGCCCTAGCGCGCGAAGCTACGCGTTCCCCCCGTCGCCTTCTGGAAACCGATTACCTGCTCGGAGTGCACGATGAGCAGCGCTCCGGTGCCCTGAGATTCAAGGAACCTGAAACGGGAGACGCCTGGCTCAACAACGAGCCGTTGATGCTGACGCCACCATGGACCTCGCTGCGGGAACTTGAGCACGCTAGTTGGATGGTCCAGGACGATTCAGCCAATGACGACCCTCATTACCTTGAATGGCTTAGCCTCCTGATCGCGCCGGGTTCATCGATCGGTGGGGCGCGCCCCAAAGCCGGTGTGAGTGATCCCCAGGGCGATCTGTGGATCGCAAAGTTTCCCGGACGCTCGGACTCCCGGGACATGGCAGCATGGGAAATGCTCACCCACCAACTCGCCGTCAAGGCGGGCCTGCACGTTGCGGAAGCTGGACTGCATCAATTCGGCGACGGTCATCGGACGTTCCTGACCCGCCGCTTCGACCGCGTCCCGGGGACCCGCGGCAGGCAACGGATCCACTTCGCCTCGGCAATGACCCTGCTTGAGCACACAGATGGCGACGACTCCCTTACCGGGGCAAGTTACCTGGAACTTGTCGAATTCCTGACCCGGCAAGGAGCACAACCCAACGAGGATCTTGAGGAACTCTGGAGGCGCATCGTCTTTTCCATCGCCGTTCACAACACCGACGATCACCTCCGCAACCACGGATTCCTGCTTACCGAGGGTGGTTGGCAACTCTCTCCCGCCTACGACCTGAATCCGGATCCCAATGGCGCGGGGCTGAGCCTCAATATCTCCGAAACCGACAACGCGCTGAACTTCGATCTGGCCCTTGAAGTGGCTCCATTTTTCCGGCTCAAGTCGCAAGCAGCGGAAGCGATTCTTCGGCAAGTCAGGGAGGCTGTCCTAGGCTGGAAAGAGCATGCAAAGACCCTCGGGATCGCGAGCGCCGAACAGGAGATCATGGCTGCGGCCTTCTGAAATAGTCGGATTTGTGCATGAATCCGTCGGCTTCAGGACAATCCATTCGGCATCCAGGGTCATCACTCTGGCCGCGGTTACGAAATCCTTTCAGGATAGATATCGGTTGACGGTTATATTCCCGGGGTAGCCCCGCATTCGCGGAACAACCCCGGGCTTGATACTGAATCCCGTTGGGACTTCCGGGAAATTTCGTTCCAGTCAGCATGTTCTGGATCGACCGGGTTCCGTCGTGGAAGGAGTCCACAAGGGATGCACCGGTGAGTTGGTTTAAACCGACAAACACTTTATCCACACCTGCCATCCGGAGGGCGGTGTTCATGGCCGGGAGAACCTCGCGGATCTTGATCGCCTGGGCATGGACGGAACGGTCAGGAGACTCTTGGAGGGCGTCCAGATTGGTCTCGACACTAGATAGAACCAACTCTGCGAGAAGCATCGCAGTCCCTTGCCCAGTGACGGGTGGAGGGTTTCGCTTCGTGGGTTGAGGGAGTAGAGTTTCCGTTTACCCGCCGCCATCAGTCGCATGAAATATCTGTTATTGCTTTTGGTTCTCATTGCCCAGCAGACTCAGGGACGCTCCGCAAAAGTAAATTTCCAGCAATATCTTATGAAACATAGCCTGATCCACCTCACTATCTTAAGCCTTTTTGCCCTGCAGGCCTTGGCTGCCGAACCCTTATGGATTTGGAAGGCTGGCGCCATCGCGAGCGGAGAGGCCAACTTTAAAACCACCCTGACGCTCAAGGCAAAGCCCGCCAAGGCACCGTTAATCATCACCTGTGATAATTCTTTTAAGCTGAGCATCAATGGCAAAAAGGTCACCGCTTCTTCAGATTGGAAAAAGCCGGTAAAGATGGATGTTGCGAAGTTCCTCCAGGCTGGAAAAAACCACCTACTCGTTGAGGCCGACAATGAAGGTTCGACGGCAGGTTTCATCATGTCGCTGCAGGCTGGAAAGCAACGACTAGTCAGTGATAAAAACTGGATGGCGCAGTCCCATGAGGGTGAGTGGCATCAGGCCGCTGAGGTGACGAAGTATGGAGCAGCCCCCTGGGGTAAAGTCTTTGATAAAGCGGTAGGTTCCAAGCAACCCGTCGCCACGGCCTCACCCCAAACCATTCCGGTGACCACCCTGCCGGGCTTCAAAGCTGAGAAAATTTACGATGTGGTCAAAAAAGGCCAAGGCTCATGGGTGGGAATGACCGTAGACCCGAAAGGACGCATCATTGCAACAGATCAGTACGGCGGAATTTACCGGGTTACCCTGAAGCCTAAAGTTTCAGTCGAGAAGCTCAACGTAAAGGTCACCGGCGGCCACGGCGCACTCTATGCATTCGATAGTCTTTATATCATGGTTGGCGAAGGCAAGCGTGGCCTCTACCGCTTGCGGGATACCAACGGCGACGACCAGTATGACAAAGAAGAATATCTCATCCCGCTGGTAGCCAAGGGCGAACACGGATCACATAGCCTGGTGCTGAGCCCGGATAAAAAATCTATTTATATGATTGGGGGCAACAATACCGACATGCCGGACTCAGTTACCTCGTATCGTATGGCCAAGGCTTGGAAAGAAGATCATATCCTGCCGCGTATGCCCGATGGCCGCGGCCACAACAACGGACGGATGGCTCCAGGTGGTTTCATTACGAAGGTCAGCCCCGACGGCAAAACCCAGGAAGTCATCTGCCACGGCTTCCGTAATGAATTTGACGCTGCGTTCAATCTGGATGGCGAACTGTTCGCGTTTGATGCGGATATGGAATACGACATCGGCTCCCCCTGGTATCGTCCTACCCGGGTGAATCATGTGGTTTCCGGCGTCGATTGGGGCTGGCGACATGGCACCGGAAAATGGCCGGACTATTACACCGACACCTTGCCAGCGACCATCGACATTGGACCTGGCAGCCCTACCGGAGTTAGCAACGGACTGGGAGCCAGCTTCCCGGCGAAATACCAAAAAGCCATTTTCATCAATGACTGGACCTATGGAACCATGTACGCGATCCATCTTGAACAAGATGGGGCGACCTACAAAGCGACCAAGGAAGAATTTGTCTCCGGCAAACCCCTGCCTTTGACGGATGTCACCATTCATCCGGATGGCAATATGTATTTTATGGTCGGCGGACGCCGCACCACTTCGGCCCTGTATAAGCTCACTTATGTAGGCGACGAATCCACCGCGCCGGTAGAAGCAAAAGCCGTTCACGCTGATCTGGCACTTCGTCGTAAAATCGAAACCCTCCATGAACAAGGAGTCGGCGAAGAGGCGATTGCCAAAGCATTGCCTTACCTGAAGCACAACGATCGTTTTGTCCGATACGCGGCACGGGTTGCGCTCGAAAAGCAAGCGGTAGCAAAGTGGCAAAACGCGATCAACTCGGAGAAATCTCCTTGGGCCGTGATTGAACTCTCCACCGCACTCGCACGTATGGGCGCAAAAGTGCAGCAGCCCAAAATACTCGCCGCATTGAACCAGCTGGATTACAAAAACATGGACACGAATCAGTTTTTGGCTGCCATTCGCGCCTATCAACTGGCCTTCGCCCGACAGGATAAACCTAGCACCGCTGATGCGGCAGCGGTAATCAAGACCTTGAATGATTTGTATCCTCACAAAGATAATTTCGTGAATCGCGAACTGAGTCAGGTTCTGTTGTACCTCAATGCCCCTGGCGCGGTGACCAAGACTGTGCAGCTGGTGATGAGTGCCACCGATACTCAGAAAAAGATTCTCGATGACAAGGTCCTGCAGCGAAACGACAGATATGCAGCAGCCGCAAAGCGGACTGAACAGTTCCGCCCCAACGTCCAGCAGTTTGCCTTGGCCTTCTCACTTCGCTCGGTCAAAGAGGGCTGGAGCGACGCCGATCATGCGAGCTATTTCTCCTGGTTCCCTAGAGCCAAAACCTGGCAGGGTGGAAACAGTTTCGGTGCCTTTCTTGAAAATTCCCGCAAGCAAGCACTCGCCAATGTAGCGGATCAAGCAAAACGGAAAAAGTATGACGCAGCTTCCGCTAAATCCGTGATGGCTGCGCGAGCCATTCAGACACCGAAAGGTCCCGGCCGACTCTGGACGATGAAAGAAGCGCTGGCCGCCGTTCAGGGAAATCTGAAAGGGCGCAGCTTTTCCAGTGGAGAAAATCTCTTCCACGCCACCGCCTGCGCTTCCTGTCACCGCTTTGCCGAACAGGGCATGGGCATCGGACCGGATCTCACCGGCTCCGCCAGTCGTTACACCCTGCAGGACATGCTGGAAAATATCATTACCCCGTCCAAGGTGATTTCCGATCAATACATAAGCACGCAGTTTACCCTCAAAGACGGTTCCGCCGTCATTGGCCGCATTGCTACAGAAAAAGACGGCATGCTACATCTAATGACGAACCCCTTCTCCGCCGACAGCAACGTGCAGGTAAAGGTCGCAGATGTGGAGAGCCGAAAGCCCTTTGAAGTGTCCCACATGCCGCCCGCATTAATCTCTCCACTGAATCCTGATGAACTGAGCGACCTGATTGCTTACATCTTTTCTGCAGGAGATGAAAATCATGAATACTTCTCCAGTGCCGACTAGCCTGAGATCGCGGAAGAGAAGGTGATTCATCAAGCCATCGCAAAAGTGGTGGTGAAGTGACTTCAATATCCCATCGCTCATGAGTAGACCTTTTCAAGTTCGCGTTTGGCCGCTTCAGAAATGGCTCGACTGGCGCCAACTGCTCGGCCCCGGGGAGTGGGCTACCGCCGAGCTAGCTGGTGGTTATTTGAAGGCAGAGGCGTCACTGGAGCGTGCAGCAGCAGCGGATCTCGCGGCCAGACTTCGCGGCGTCGGTATTGGAGGATCGCTGATCCGTATCGAGATTTCACCCGCGCTGCATCGAAAGGATCTGCGCAAGGCGAGCACCGAGGAAGCGCGACGCTATCGTCAAGGTAGCACGGGCTTCAGCCAGCGGTCGGCGCGGCTCGACGAGGAGGGACGGATGTCACTCACCCCGGAAGCTCTTGCACTTACATTGGGGGAGCGCGCCCGCGGTCTCCGGGTCATCGATGCCTGCGCTGGCGCGGGTGGAAATGCGATTGGTTTCGCGCGCGCGGGCTGCGCGGTCGTCGCGATCGAGATCAATCAAAGCCGCCTCGCGATGGCCAAACACAACGCGAAGCTCTATGGCGTTGCCGATCGCATTGAGTTCGTTGCTGGTGACGCCCGTGCTATCGTGGCGGAGCAAGACGCCGATCTCGTGTTCATCGATCCTCCTTGGGGCGAACGCTACAACAAGGAGCGTGTCACACTGAGTGATCTTCCTCCCTGTCAGGAGTTACTCAAACGTGCAGCTCACTTGCCGAAACGGTGGATCAAGGTTCCCCCTTCATTTGATCCATCGACACTACCCGGCTGTCGCGTCGAAGCCATTTTTGGGGTGGCTCAAGGTGACGAGCGCCGCGTGAAGTTCCTGTTGTTGGAGGACTAGTGTTCTGAAAAGCCAAGGCTGGCGGATGCCGGCGTCAACCCCAAGCGGGGTTGTGGATTCAAGCGCGGGGTTGCCGGAGTGAAACGGAGGCTACCCTGGGACAATGCGCGTGAAGA
>TARA_B110000037_G_scaffold86099_1_pt1 | contig 10755 bp, 10 predicted proteins | sample TARA_B110000037 | Tara Oceans TARA_B110000037 (sample SAMEA4397196) | marine metagenome | biome: Polar Biome; feature: [MIX] marine epipelagic wind mixed layer (ENVO:01000061); material: water (ENVO:00002006), including particulate matter (ENVO:01000060) such as... | depth 10-100 m
CGTCGGTATTCGCAGGCGGGCTGCTTCAGGAGCACGGGCCCATCTGCCGCTGCTTCGCGGTGCCGTTGGCAAGGATCGGGCAGAAGATCATAAACGCAATCCAGGTGAGTGGTCAGATGAAGAAGCCGACCACCAGGAAACAGAGCAGAAAGTTGACCACAGACAGCACCCAGTATCCTATCATTATCAGGATGGCGGCAGCGGTTGTTTCATGGCGGGATCAGTCTCTCTGAGTCTGGAAGAATCCGGTCGGAGTGCCCGGGCCCGCGATGGTGGCGGTATAGGCCGGGCTGCCTAGGAAGCTCGCGGCCGGGGTGAGCGCATCAGGCCGCAGGCCGGAGAGGATCTGGTAGCTGAGTCCGGGGTGGGCGAGCCAGGTCTGGCGGAGGGTGCCGGCCGGGCTGATCGACCAAGAGATCACCTCGATACCCGCTCCCTCTGGATCAAGCACTACCTGGGCCGCCGCCGCGAGCAGGAAGTGGCTACGGCTGGTCGGGTGGATGTCGTCCCAGAAGGCGTATTGCTCCGGGGGGGTGTCGGCGGGAGTGTTCCGCCATTCGCCCGTGGTGTTGGTGAGCCCATAGTCTGCCGAGTTCGCGAGCATTTTCTTAAACATGCCGAACACGTCAAGCCGGTCGATGGTGACGCCTAGGGCGGTGGCACGGCTGTCGAGTTCGGCGGCGAGGGCGGCATTGAAGGCGATCGTGCCGGCGCGGCGAGCGGCGATCAGGGCGGGATTGCCGAGTGATTCGGGGATCGCACCGAGGTCAGGCAGGTTAGGTACTATGAAGTGGTCGATGCCGAGGCCGGTGAGTCGCGTGATGATCCCTCCGATCTGCGTGGCGAGGGCAGGCATGTTCTGGGCTGAGTTGTCGCGCAAGTCATTGCCACCGATCCACAGGGCGCAAAGGTCGCCGGATTGCCAGGTGTGACGGGACTGATAGCGGGTCACCTGGGAGGACAGATTCGAAACCAGGGCGCCGCTGACAGCGAGGTTGAGGCCTCTTGAGCCGAGGAACCCGTCGACGGTGGCCCGCTGGTGGTCGAGGCGGTCGGCGAGGGTTTCGTGCCACAGGTCGCCATCGGTGAAGCTGATGCCAAGGTAGTATCCACCATCCGACAGGCTGTCGCCGAAGACCACCATGTCGCCGGCCGGGAGTGGCGCGGCGAGCAGGAGCGTGAGGACAATGCTGAGGTTCAAGTGAGTGTTCGAGGGGTTTATTGAAGATAGGGGGCGATGCGGGAGATACAACTGTGGAGTATCCAGATAGCCGGGGCGGCTGGTGTTGATTCATTGAACTGTCCTAGGAGTTTTCTTTTGGCGAGAGGGCTTTGAAACCGTCTTCGGAGCGGCGGGGGCGAAAGGGGGGCTCTCGCCTAGAAACCAAAAGATTACAAGGGGAAGCTTGCCGAGATGTTTGTGCAGAAAATTCACGTAGAAAAAGAGCGCCTAGAGGTCATTCTTGGTCTTTGATTCCTCGGTCCAATCCGACACGGAGTTGACACGGGCCTGGCCCTCGCTTAGTTCCGCATCGTCATGGCACAAGAAACCACGCTTATTCTCTTTAAGCCCGATGCGATCAAACAAGACCTCGTCGGCACCGTCCTCGCCCGCTACCAGGCCGAGGGATTCAAAATCCGTGGCATCAAGATGATGTCTCTTTCGGACGAGATTCTCACCGAGCACTACTCCCACATCGCCGAGATGCCTTTCTTCCCCTCTGTCCGCGGTTTCATGCAAGAGACTCCGGTCGTGGCTCTCGCCCTCAGCGGAGACAACGTCATCTCCCGTGTCCGTGACCTGCTCGGACCAACAGACTCCAAAGAAGCTGCCGCCGGCACGATCCGCGGCGACTTTGGCGAGAAAGCCAAAGACTCCAAAATGCGCAACATCTGCCACGCTTCCGACAGCCCTGAAGCCGCCGAAGCCGAGATCACGCGCTTCTTCAACGAAGGCGAAATCTGCGACTTTTAGGTTGAAGGTCACCGACGCTTTTCATTCTTAAGGCCGCCCATTGATGGGCGGCTTTTTTATTGAAGATCAGCAAATGACTAGAACCCACGCCAGCGAGCCCCCAATTGAGGCGACATCCCATATTCCTTCATTTCTGCTGAAACTCAAATCCCGCCATCCCTTGCGGCCTCCTATATGTGACGTAATTAACAATTACAGCCCCTCTGAAACCAATGGGCTGCCACTAAGGACGAAATGAAAACGTCAAATCTGCCGTGTCGGCAATCTCGCTGACCGGCATGCGGCGAGAAGGTGATTTACCATCCCAGCTTTCCAGAAAGATAATCTCCTTCCGTTCATCATTGTAACCGATGATGACGGAGGCATGGAGCGGCGAACGCTTTTTCATTGAAGGAAGAGCTTCTTCATCAGGACGCTCGTATCCCACATTGCCACCACGCGCAAAGTCACGAGAAATCTTAGTATGGAGTCGATCACGGGCCTGATCCCAGCGGCGCCAGACGATCACGGGCATTCCGGCCCGGAGAGAGCGGCGAACAGTTTCATGATCGTAGTTGCTGGTGCGGTTGAGGTTGAATTTGGCCTCCTTGGCAACGGAACTGTAGAGCCCCAGCATGTCGGAACCAGCGGCCGATCCGGTGTTCTGAAATTTCCCCGCTACGGCGAGCCAGTCTTCGTCGAGATGAAGTCCAAGGTAGCGGGCCACCATGACAAGAGTATTGAGCCCGCAATATGGCCGGTAACCTTGCGGGACAACCTCCACTCCTTTTAGGACAAGGTCACCACGTTCGGTCCGGGTCACTTTTTCAGAGAGCGCCCTCAGCCGCTCGCTCGAACCAAGTTTTTCCTCCGAGGCATCAAGCCACGAATTCACTTCGGTTTCTTTTCTTCGGATGCTCACCCGCAGGAGGCGGTCGGGAGCATCAAGAAGCTGGATGATCAAACCGGAATCCTTGTGCTGGTATGCGTTCAATTCAGCACGGAGATCGCGGGTGCGACCACGCTTGGCACGACGGGGGCGCTTGTCGATCCCTTCAAGACGGGACACCAGAGCCTCTGAAGTTTCCCGGTAGAATTTGGAAAAATCGGCCTTCTTCTTATCGATTCGTTGCTGAACGTGAGCGATTGCCTCCTTACGATCCATTCCCTCTGGAAGTCTTCTATCCAGATATCCGAAGAAGGATCCCGCATCCGCAAAAGTGATCTGAAATTCCTCCAGATTTGCATCACGGTGAAGTGCCCGAACAAGTAGGGCATCTACTCCGAAAACCTTTGGGCGCGCCATCAAATAGGAAGAACTGGCACTGGCCACTCCCGCATCGGCCTGCCATTCACCTGGAAGAGGCAGAGAACCCTCCCACGTGCCCGAGGCGAGGATGGCATCCGTCACATCCTGCCCATTGAGAAAACTGTCGTGTTGGGCGAGCGCTCCGAGGACTGCATTGGGAAGGGCCTGTAATTGGGACGCGATGAGGAAAAAGAAAAGAGCCACCTTCATAAGTGTCTAACAAACACCCCTGAAAATGGCTCGGCAACGTCTTTTTCAGACGAACTTGGGATGTGGACTATTTATTCTTGTCGGCGTCCTTTTCCTCTTCACCAGTTTTGGCGGGCGCGTCACGATTGATTCGCTCCAACATGACGGCGGTCAAATCTTTGGCATCCTTGGCGTAGGAAAGAATTGGAACGTTGGCTCCGCTTGCTCCGGAACGGTCGAAAATAAAGTCGTAACCTTGGGCTTCAGCCACTTCCTGAACCATTTTAATCAGCTCAAGGCGCATATCACTAAACTCAACGTTAGCCTTTTCGGAAAGAGCGGCATTTTTGCGCTGGATCCAGGAAATTCGTTCGTTTTGAAGGGCCTGGGCTTCTTCTTGCCTTCCGGTAGCCTCACGGAAGAGCTCTCCCTTTTTTTCGCGGGTGAGCGCTGGATCTTCCGCCTGTTTCTGAAGCTTGCGGGATTCCTCAGCAAGCGCCTTGACCGCTTCCGCCCTGGCCTCGTTTTGTTTTTGCATCTCTTTCTGGTATCCCTTTAAGGACTCAGAGGTTTGCTCAAATTTGTAGTAGTCGCGGAGCAGTTTCTGCATATTGACTGTTCCTATTTTATCATCCTTGTCCTGGGCGGAAAGAGGGGCGGAAAGAAAGACTCCGAAAAGGAGAGCTGTAAAGAATTTGAATATTTTCATAGTCGTGATTGAGATTAATAGCTTTTAAAAAAGGGGTGTTACTCTGGAGTTTCAACCTTGGGCGCTTCCTCCACCTTCGGTGCATCTTTGTTCAACTTTGCCAAGACAGCGCCGGTGAGGTCGATCTTATTTCGCACATAGATGAGGAAAGGCACCTGGGAAGTGGTGAGGCCGGAGTTGTCGAAGACATAGTCAACATTCTCGGTGGCGGTGGCGGCATGGGCATTCACGGCTTCGAGCACATCCGCGCGGATCTGATCCATGAGACCTCCCATCTTTTGATTGAGAGCACGACCCCGGCGCCGTAAGAACTCCTCACGTTCCCGCTCCAAGGCAGCAAGCGTTGCCCTGCGGTCCGCTACGGTCTTGGAGATGGACTTCTTCTTATCCGACGAGAGCGAAGGATCATTGAATTCATTGAAAAGCTTACGAAGCTCTTCTTGCATGGCCTGAATGGCAGAGAGCCGCTCGGCGTCATCCTTCTTGATATCAATCTTCTCGACTTGGTCTTCGTTCTCGGCCGCTTTGGTTTTGTGGTAGCTATTGAGAAGGGTCGTCATGTTGACGGTGGCAACCTTGAGCTCTTCGGCCGAGGCTGCGATGATCAAACCGAAAGAGCACAAAAGAAGAGCGCTTGTTCGACTGCCGCGTTTAAGAAGGGAGATTTTCATAATCAATGGCTTGTAATCGGAGGTGATTTCGTTGCGGGAAACATCTCATTCTCCGGAGAGTTCCTCCAGCTTCTTTTTTAGTTCCTGGAGTTCTTCACGGAGTTTCGGAAGACGGGCTAGGGCTGCCATTTTTCTTTGCTCGATGGCCATGGGGCGGGCTGGAAATCCCATATAAACGCCGGGCTTGGTGACATTTTTCAGAAGTCCACTTTTTGCCGCGACCACCGTCTGATCAGCGACTTCAAGGTGCCCGCCCACTCCGGACTGGGCTGCAATGGTCACATAATTACCCAGCGAAGCACTCCCGGCTACTCCGGACTGGGCCACCAAGAGGCAATGCTTACCGGTTTGGACATTGTGAGCCACTTGAACCAAATTATCGATCTTGGTCCCCTCTCCAATGATTGTTTTGCCAAAGCGGGCCCGATCGACACAACTATTGGCGCCAACTTCGACATCATCCTGAATCTCCACGATTCCAATCTGAGGGACTTTTTGATGCCGGCCGTCTACAAGATCAAACCCGTATCCATCCGAGCCAATGACACAGCCGGGCTGAAGAATCACGCGATTCCCGAGGGTGCATCTCTCGTGCACAACGGAGCCCGGGTGAAGGTGGCAATCTTCGCCAATCTTAACATCACGACCAATGAGACAGCCGGAACCAATGACCGTTCCGACACCAATCTGTGCTCCAGCTTCAATCACAGCCCCCGGTGAAACCTGAACAAAATGGGGGTCCAAGGTTGCCCCTTCCTCGACATGGGCACCAAGGGAAACCCCGGGAACAAAGGAATTGATTTCCGCCTGGAAAAACTCAATCAACTTGGAAAAAGAGGCTGAGGGGTTTGCCACCGGGATCAGCCGACAGTCACCGGGTGCCGTAAATTCTCCGACCGAAACCAAAACTGCACCGGCCTTTGTCTCCGCCAATTGTGGCTGATAACGGGTGTTGCTCAGAAAACTAACCTCATCCGGCCCGGCCTCATTGAGGGACCCGATTCCGGTGTAGACGTCCTCCCGGTCCTCGGTCGGCGCGATACCGATGAGGGTGTGGAGTTGTTGCCAGCCGAGCGACACCCAAAAAAATCCAGTTGGGGCTAATCGGGCGCCTATTCGGCGTCCTTGTTGATCTCTTCGAGAAGAGAATCGGACAGGTCCGTGGTGTCACGAGCGTGCAGCACGAAGGGAATCCCTTGATTACTGTTTCCGGAAATATCAAAGATAAAATCGTAGTTTCCTTCCTTGGCCCGCTCGCTAACGGTGCGTTGGATCTTCATAAGGATCCCCCGCATCTGTTTGCGCATCTTTTCGCTAAGAGCACGATTACGACGCTCAAGAAATTCGGTGCGTTCACGCTCTTTGGACTTTCCATCCTGTGACAATTCACGGGACTCATCGCCAAGTGCGCGGCGCTGTTTTTCCCCGAGTTCCTCGTCTAAAAGCTGTTCACGGATTCTTTGAAGCTTGGCGTCGATCTCCCGGATACTGGCGAGCCGGTTGTTGTTGTCCTTTTGAATGCGGGCTCGCTCGATATTAATATCACGTTGCACCGTGGTCGTCTGGTGATACTCATTGAAGAGACGCTCCATGCTCACGGTGGCAATCTTGAGACGGTTCTGGCCATGGGCTATGGAGGAGAGCAGGACAAGGCCGGCAAGGAAGGAAAGTATGGGCAGCTTCATGATATTCGTATTCGGTGGAGATTGGGTTTGAGTGAAGTATGGCTTTAGAAGAATAATCGTCAATGACAGGGTGAACCTGTTATTTTCCTCCATTGTTCTGGGCAAGAACGATTCCCGACAGACCAAAATGGACAGCAAGAAGTAAAAGAAGGAAGCAGAAATGATTTTTCATGGTTCTTTGCGTAGAACTCATCGACACTGGCTTAGATGATCACACGTATCCCAGACGTCAACTCTGTAAGGGCCTCGTTGCAAGAATTTTCCCGCCCACTTGCCCTCGTTCCAACGATGGGAGCCCTTCATGAAGGGCATCTCGCCCTCATTCGAGAAGCCCGGAAACAGGTCGGGAACAAGGGAACGGTTGTCGTTTCGATCTTCGTCAACCCCATCCAATTCGACCGCGCCAGCGATCTCAGCAGCTATCTGCAACCGCTGGAAGAGGACCTCGCTCGATGCGAGGCTGAAGGTGTCGAAATCGCCTTTATCCCTGACAAAAGCGAGCTTTACCACGACGACCGCTCGATTCTCGTGACCGAATCCCTCCTGACCAAGCATCTCTGCGGAGCAACTCGCCCCAGCCATTTTGACGGAGTCCTGACCATCGTTCTAAAACTCTTCAACATCTTCCAACCTGAGGTTGCGATCTTCGGAAACAAGGACTTCCAACAGCTCGCGATTATCAGGCGCATGGTCCGGGACCTCAATGTCCCGGTGAAAATCACTGGCCACCCCACGGTGCGGCAAAACGACGGTCTCGCACTCTCGTCCCGAAATTCCCGTCTTAGCCCGGAGCAACGCCAGGACGCCCCCAGAATTCGACGGGCCCTCAAAGCGGCCCGTGATCTCAATGGAAATGGGGAACAAAAACCCGAAGTTTATCTTGAGGCTGCCAGAAAGCACCTCCTCTCCGACGCCCCAGAGGATTTTTCCATCGATTATCTCCAACTGGTGGACGCCGAGACACTGCAGCCCGTCCCAAAAGTCAACCGTCCCGCCGTCCTCGCAACAGCTTGCTTTTATGGGGACATCAGGCTGATTGATCATATCAAAATTCGCATGTAGAGACTCCTTTCCCCATCTGGCGTCCAAATCAGCTTCCGAAGAATTTTATTCAGAAAGAGAATTGGTCGGTGACAAAATTCACCGGTTCATTGCAAGTGGTTCCAGAATATCATGAGCGAACCATCTCCTGGCCTCGAAGAAATCGAAACTGCCACCGGCAAAGACATCCCGCCAAACATCATCGAATTTATCGAAAAAAACGGGAGTCCACACCGCGCCGGGACTCAAGGAAAGGGGTGAATTTTTCACAAATTCCCGCCTTGCTCCGTGTGCTGGGAAGACTACCGTTTGGCTATGCGTATTTTACTTCTCGCCATCGTCTCACTCGCTCTCGCTTCCTGTGCCAACACGAGCACCGCCGAACGTAAGCCCGTCCCTCCAAAAGATTCCGAGGACAGCAATATTCCCTGGAATGATCCGGGGCAAGGAGGCCAGTCCGGAGGCCCTTTGGGCGGAATGCTGGAAAGACGTTAGCCTAGCCGTTGAACGTGAGCGATGCCCCCGCTGAAAAATACATGCACGAACCCTGCGGGGGATGCGGGGAACTTCTTGACGTCACCAATCTTGGTCCTTTTGAGACTGCTATCTGCCCCATTTGCTCGACAGAAACTCACGTAAAAAGGGAGTTTGGCGCCTACAGACTGGATCAGCGCTATGCCATCGGCGGCATGAGCGTGATTTTTGTCGGTTGGGACACTACGCTTGATCGGAAAGTCGCGATCAAGGTCCTCAACGAAGAATACTGCAATGACGAAATTCGTATTCAGGCCTTTGAAAATGAAGGCCGCCTGACCGCGCAAGTCAGCCATCCCAACGTCGTCAAGATCTATGCTCTCGGACGGGCCTATGGGCGATTTTATCTCGTCATGGAGCTACTCGAAGGTCTCAGCTTTGAGCGTATCATGGCGCAGCGTGGGGCCTTGCCGGAAGACGAGGTTCTGGACATCGCCATCCAAGTCGCCGCCGGGCTTCGGGCCGCGAAGCAATCCGGCATGATCCACCGTGACGTCAAACCAGCCAATATCCTCATCGACAGTGAAGGTCGCGCCCGACTTATCGACTTTGGCCTGGCTCTCATCACGAAAGATGGCCGCGCGCAAGCAGAGGAAATTTGGGCAACCCCCTACTATGTTCCTCCCGAAGCGCTCGAGCGAGGAATTGAAGATTTTCGAAGCGACATCTACGCCTTCGGAGCCACTCTCTACCAAGCTCTCGCCGGTCGCCCCGCTTTTGAATCGACCTCGACCTCCAACAGCGTTCTTCGTCGCGCCAAGCAGACAATCCCCCGCCTTTGCAAAGTTGCCAACTGGGTCACGCCCATCACTGGCGACGTCGTCGACCGTATGATGGCATACAAGCCCGAACACCGCTGGGGGAGTTACAAGGACGTCATGAAAGCCCTTGAGCAAGCCAAACGCTCAACCGGGCACGCCGCACCCGTAAGGCCCATCCACAGTGAAGTGCGGAGGAAACGTCGTAAAAGCGGAATCGGATTTGGCACGGTCTTTTCCCTCACTCTGATCGCACTCGGAGCAGGAGCATTTCTCTGGAAGCCTTGGGAAAAAATAGAGAACAACCGAGCTAATGGCCCAGAATCGATTATCAATGACACCCAAAAACAAAACTTCAATCCGATTGGATCAGCTGACCAGAAAACCGCCCAAGCCTGGCAATCTGCCCGTGATTTAATCGCGAGCAAAGATTTTGAAAAGGCTGGAGAGAGCTTCTTGGCCATCTCCACTTATGACTCCCTCCCTCGAATGAGCCGGGCTTGGGCTTCTTTCGAAGGAAGCATCTCCGCCTCACTTGATGGACGGCCGGGTGAGGCCCGCAAGCTTGTCACCCGGACCCTTTCCGATCTCAAACCCGTCAAAAACAACACCCCCATCGTCCTCGAACTTCGACGCATGGGAAAAGTTCTCCGTAACATCCCCCCTCCGGTTAAAAGTGACATCCCCCAAAACCCCGACTCCATCGCAGAGTATCTTGGGTCCTTTGCCCTAGCCCTCAAGCAGTGGGAACAAGGCCAGTGGGAAGCCGCCCTACCAACCTTTGCAAAAGTCCGCAGCATCTCCCTCTCTCCTGAATACAAATGGTTTCAACCTTATCAGACCCTCGCTGATGTCTATCTCGCTGACGGGCAAGTTCTGGCCAGCCTCAAAAACTTGCCAGAAGTCAAAGATGCCAATGTCGCCAGTGAGAATATCAGAAAAATAGCAACTGCCGCGCAACAACTCCGCACCAAAGGTCGAGCCCTATACAATCTAAGGTCCCGCCAAGTCTACCTTGCCCGTCTTCGTAAAAAATTTCAGCAGGGCCCCGCCGTGACCGAATCAATTAGCTGGAATGACGTTCACCCCATTCTCGTAACACACGGAAAGGCTCTTAGGCTGGCCAAAATCACCGCTATTCTCGATAATCCTCCAACCCACGCCCCCGCTGATGCCGTTTGGGCTTGGCGGTATTTAGAAAAAAAGGCCGGCAGATTCATCAAAGACCTTTCCTCTCAAACGGATTGGGCCGCCGAAAAAAACGACGGAACCGAAATCACTCCCGCCTCCGGGAACTCACAAGGGGTCACGCTCGACAGCGGGGAGTTCATTCCCTGGACAAACTTAAAGCCGGAACGCCTCATCAAGGAGCACTCCGGGGAAGAAGCCGACGAAATCGCCTTTGCCTGGCTCATGGAGAAGACAGCCCTCGCCAACGAGTTGGCTGAGGGATTTTCCGAAGAAAACGCCGATTTTCAACGGGACTGGAAACGTGTCATTGTCGGGACTTCCCAATAAATACCGCTTTAAGCAGGAATCGGGAATTTCCCGGGGAGACTCCGCAATCCGTGAGTCCTAAAAGGCCTTAAACATGCCCATCAAGCATCACCTGAAGCTTTTGCTGGAATGCCGCTAGATCTGACTCGGTAGGTTGATAACCGGCCTGATCAGGATCAATAGACGGGCGCCCCATTTCATCGATGAGCCAGGCACCCTTCATGCCATCACTAAAAGTGACAGTTCCGCTGACCATGGCGCCAGGACGGGCGACTTCATCAAGAGTGGCAGTAACGCTGTCCTCACCAGCAGGGACGGCCGGCGGAGAGTCCACCGGAGATGAATCAGCTAAGGCAAGGTCGGGCTCGGCTTGGTTATCGGGCTCGGCTTGGTTATCGGGCTCGGCTT
>TARA_B110000037_G_scaffold211819_1_pt1 | contig 10744 bp, 4 predicted proteins | sample TARA_B110000037 | Tara Oceans TARA_B110000037 (sample SAMEA4397196) | marine metagenome | biome: Polar Biome; feature: [MIX] marine epipelagic wind mixed layer (ENVO:01000061); material: water (ENVO:00002006), including particulate matter (ENVO:01000060) such as... | depth 10-100 m
AAGAAATTAATCGAAAGCCTTTATTTTTTAGTTAAAGTTTTAGTAAAAGGATAAAGATTGATGTTTGAGAGGTTTTTAACAGTATTTATTTTAAGATGAATGGGGTAAATATTTTTTAGTTGAAATGGAAAATAAATCAATGAAAATTGTGTCGTTCGTCGATACAAAGTGGTCTTCTGCCTAAATATAAGCAAATATATCATTGCTCTAAGTTAAATCTGTATTAGATATAAATATATTCGACAGGACTAAAACTAATATGAATTAACAACTCATTCACAAATGCTTACGCAACAGTACTAGAAATATCATACTGTAAATAATAGTTTTTCTCATCGTTAAATATTTATTTCGTTTTAAACTTAAATAAATTAATATAAATTAACAAGTATGAAAAACAATTTACTTAAAAAAATGTTTTTTGTTGCAATTATGCTCACGGGTAGTGTCATATTTGCGCAAACAGTTACTGGTACAATTACGGATGCGAATGGTCCGTTACCAGGAGCAAGTGTATTGGTCAAAGGGACCTCAAATGGTTTAAACACCGATTTTGATGGAAATTTCACATTAGACAATGTTGCATCAGATGCAGTATTAGTTGTGAGTTTTCTGGGGTATATCTCTCAAGAAATTGCTGTTAACGGTCAATCAAATGTGACTGCAACGCTTGAAGAAAGTGCAGAAGCTTTAGATGAGGTTATTGTAACTTCTTTAGGTTTGTCCAGAAGCAAGAAATCTATTGGATATTCTGCAACTCAAGTTAAGGGTTCAGATGTTTCATTGGTAAAAGAAGTAAATGTTGCGAGTGCCTTAGTTGGTAAAGTGGCGGGTGTTGTAGTGTCTAAGTCTACTTCTGGTCCCGGTGGTGCGACCAGAGTTGTAATTAGAGGTAATAATTCCTTGAATGGAAACAATCAACCATTATATGTGGTAGATGGTGTGCCAATTGATAATTCAGGAATTAGTAATGCTGGATCTGGAGAATACAATGTAGCCGATTTAGGTACAGGTATTTCGGATATAAACCCAGATGATATTGAATCTATGACTGTGCTAAAGGGGCCAAATGCAGCTGCATTATACGGTTCACGAGCATCAAATGGTGTAATTATTATTACGACTAAGAAAGGAGTTTTAGGAAAAGGATTGGGTGTTTCTTTCAATTCAAGTTTAACTTTTGATGATCCTTTTGTAATTCCACAATACCAGAATCAATATGGGCGCGGTGAAGATGGAAATTTCTCAGATGTAAATTCAAGTGATCCATTAAGGGATCAAGTAAATACAGTTACGAGCGATGCTTCATGGGGTCCTAAATATGACGGTTCTTCTCAATTAGAGTTTAATGGACAGCAAAGACCATATTCGGCACAACCGAATAATGTTGAAGATTTCTTTGAAACTGGTGTAACAGCAATTAATACAGTAGCAATTAATGGTTCGGGAGAAAAGTCTTCTGTGTATTTTTCGTATACAAATTCTGAGATTTCTTCGATTTTACCAAATTCAAGTTTAAGAAGAAATAACTTTAACCTACGTGGGTCTTCAAAGTTGTCTGATAAATTGTCATTTGATTCTAAAATTACGTATTTCCTACAAGATGCGAAAAACAGACCAAATCAAGGTACTGAAGGACTGGCTGCATACTTATGGGGATTGCCTAGAAATGTTTCTTTAGACGATTTAAGAAATTATCAAGATGTTGATAATCCTATTGATCCTGCAAATCCATATGCTGTAATATCGCCGAATAATGGTACAGGAAATCCATATTGGATTTTAAATGAAGATTCGAATAAAGATAAAAGAAGTAGAATTACAGGGTTTGCAAAGTTAGATTATCAATTAACAGATTATTTATCTGTGTTTGCAAGAGTAGGTACAGATGTTGTGAATCATAATACCGAAGGTATCACAGCAACGGGTCACCATTTTGTACCAGAGGGACGTATTGGATTTAGACAAAATGAAATTACAGAAACAAATTATGATTTCTTATTTCAATTTAATAAAGACGTAAGTAAGAAATTTAATTTGGCTGCTAATTTTGGTGGTAACTCAAGAACTTCTTCAAGAATAAGTTCTGGTTCTAGTGGAGAAAATTTTCAGATTCCAGGAAAATGGTTTTTATCAAATACAGATGGTACACAAATCTCTGCTTCTCAGTCTGATTTCATTCAAAAGAAAGTAAACTCATTATATGGGCAAGCATCTCTTGCATATAACAATATGGTTTATCTAGATTTGACGGGAAGAAATGATTGGTCTTCTGCTTTAGCAGCAGAGAATAGATCTTATTTTTATAGTTCTGCAAGTTTGAGTGTTCTTTTAAATAAAGTATTCAAAATGGAAGACACGAACATAGACCTATTAAAATTCAGAGTTTCTACAGCTAATGTTGGTAACGATACTGGCGCACAGCAAATTGAAAATACATTTAGTATCGCCGGAACAGGGTATTTAGGGAATATTCAAGTTGGAAGATCTAGTGTAAAATTTAGTGAAAGTTTGAGACCAGAAGATATTACTTCTACGGATATTGGATTTGAATTAAAAATGTTTAAGAATAGATTGTTTGCAGACTTTTCTTACTATACAATCAATTCAAAAGATTTGATTTTCGATGTCCCTGTAGATCCAGCAACGGGTTACAGTAGGTTTAGAGAAAATATAGGAGAGATTTCAAACAAAGGTTTTGAATTGTTAGTTGGAGGTGTTCCAGTGCAGACAGAAAACTTCTCATGGGAGACGTCATTCAATATTTCTCATAATGAGAATGAACTTGTTAGTTTAATTGATGGTCAAGACAACTTTACATTTAGTACGAGTAATAATGGAGTTGTAGATGTAAGAGCAGAAGTTGGTGGCGGATATGGAGATATTTACACGAAAACTTGGTTAAGAAATGATGCTGGACAAAAATTATTAACTGCAGAAGGAAGACCACAAGCGACAGCAGAAAGAGAAAAACAAGGGAACTACCAACCAGATTATACTGGAGGTTTTTCAAATAATTTCACCTATAAAAATTGGAGTTTAAGAACTTTAATTGATTTTAGAATTGGTGGAGAAGTATATTCAGGAACTGATTCAGGTTTAGATGGATCTGGTGTCTCTGAGCGAAGTTTAGAATTTAGAGAAACTGGTATAGTTGTTGACGGGGTAATCGATGATGGAAACGGTGGATTTACACAGAATACAATTAATATTTCAGGTCAAGATTACTGGCAATCAGTATCAGGGATAGGATCTGAATATGTTTACGACCAAACAAATGTTCGATTGAGAGAAGTTAGTTTAACTTACCGTGTACCAGGTAAGTATCTTGAGAAAACATTTATTGAAGGAGTGGCATTAAGTGCTGTTGGTAGAAATCTATTCTTTATTCATAAAGAGGTAGATAATTTTGATCCAGAATCGAGTTATTCTTCTAATACAAGAAGTCAAGGAGTTCTTTATTATGCATTGCCTACAACAAGAAGCGTTGGGTTTAGCGTAAATGTTAAATTTTAATAAATAAACAGGTAAATTATGAAAAGTTTAAAAGTAATTATTTTCGCACTTTTATGTGCACTCACATCTTCATGTACGGATGATTTTGATGAGATAAACACAGATAAATCCGGATTCACTGCAGATGAAGTTAGTGCAAAATATTTTTTAACAGGTACGCAGGTTGGAATGTATGCACCCGCTAGGTTTGCATATTGGAGAGCGCAGTTAATTAACGCTGATAGATACGCTGGACATGCAACTTTTGGTCATTCTTCATCTTGGTGGAATGATGGTTTAGGATATGATTTTAATGGTTCTTATTCAGATGCTACTTACGGATGGTTATCTGGAAGGTACGGTAGTATAAAGCAGTTCGCTGATTTAACAGACGTAGGAGGCGAATTTGAAAATGAATATATGTATGCAATGTCTACTATTATGAAAAGTTTGTTTTTTCAAATGTATACAGATACGTATGGAATGGTTCCTTATTCAGAAGCAGGTATCGAAGGTATTTTAACGCCGAAATATGATGCGCAAATAGATGTTTACAAAGGTGTTATTGCAGAATTAGATGAAGCAATGGCAACAATTGGATCTGCAGAAAGAACAGGATCAGGTATTAATGATGTAGACACCAATGATATTTATTGTGGTGGAGATTTGCAACAATGGAAACGTTTGGCAAATACGCTTAAATTGAGAATTGCGATGCGAGCAATGGGTGCTCCTGGAGAGAATTTCTCTGCGGCAGCAATTAGTTCTGCATTAGCGGCGCCATTATTAGACGATGCGAATGGAAGTGTTGTTATGATTAAAGATTTACTACAAAGTAAATGGAGTTCTGCTTCTTACGGTGATGTTTGGAATGATTTCGGTGGAGGTTCAGATTGGACAATGGGAGCAACTTTAATTAACTATTTAAATAGTAATGAGGATCCAAGGTTAGCTGTTTATGCGAGTCCTGCGAAAGGAGGAGAATTTGTCTATACAAACGGTGGAGAAGCTGATTGGCAGAAAAGATTAGATTTTATTGTGACTTCATTGGAGGCATCTGGAGCTGATTTTTCATTAACTTCTGCTGGAGATGTAACAACAATTTCAGTTCCTGCGGGCCAGTATATTGGGCAGCCAACAAGAATTAACGGAGACACACAATCATTTGTAAAATACGCAATGTTTAGTACACCAGGAGATCGTATTAAGCAGAGAAGAGGAACTCAGGTTACCACTTATCCAGAGATTATACTAACGAGTGCTGAGTCTTATTTCTTACAAGCAGAGGCAGCAGTTAGAGGGATGTCATCGGGAGATGCTCAATCATTATTTCAAAGGGGAATTCGTGAAGCAATTACGCTTTGGGGAATTTCTGGAGGAGCTGCAGATGAGTATATTGCAAATCAACCATTAGCAGATATTTCAATGGGTACGATGGAAGAAAAATTAGAGAAAATTGGTGTTCAGCGATGGATTGCCGGCTATACTGATGGGTTTGAAGCATGGGCGGTTGTTCGTGATAGTGGATATCCTAAAGAATTAGCGCAAGGAGTATCTGATTTAACGATATTTGCAGGTGGAAACTTAAATGGTGACTATCCGCAAAGATTGCGTTATGGTTCTGGAGCACAAGCGAATCCTAATTACGCTTCTGCTGTTTCTGAACAAGGACCAGATTTACAAGCGACTAAAGTATGGTACGCTAAATAATATCAATAATTTAACTAAGTTAACTAAGAGGCTGAATTTTGTTCAGCCTCTTTTTTTGTATTTTTACTTTTTTTAGAGATAAATAAATCGAAAGATTAAATGAAATTTATGGTTTTTAATAAAAATTTAATAGCAGTAATAAGTGGGTTGCTTTTGATTTCTTGCTTTCAAAAAGAGGTCACTCCGACAGCACTGTTTAGTTATGTTAAAAGTTCGCATTCCAAAATAAAGTTCCAAAATAACGTTCCTGTAAATGTATTGACAAATAAGTTTACTTATGAGTACGTTTATAATGGAGCGGGAGTTTCAGTTGGGGATGTAAATAATGATGGTTTAGATGATATTTATTTTTTATCAAATTTAGAGGATAATGAACTTTATTTGAATAAGGGTAACTTTGAATTTAAAGAAGTGTCTGAGATTGCGCATACAAAAGGAGCGAGGGGCTGGGCCACAGGTAGCAACATGGTAGATATTAATAATGATGGATTATTAGATATTTACGTATGTCGTTCGGGGCCTTATGGAAAAGAAAAACTATTGGTAAATGAACTTTTTGTGAATCAAGGAGTAAATAAAGACGGAATTCCAATATTTAAAGAATCAGCCAAAGAGTATGGTCTTGATGCGACATCGAACTCGATACAAGCAGCTTTTTTTGATTTCGATTTAGATGGAGATTTAGATATGTATTTAATGAACCACAATGCCCAAACGATAAGTAGTGGTGCAAGAGATAAGTTTTCTGCACTTGGAGATAAATTTTATATTAATGAAAACGGAAAATATTTTGATAAGACAAAAGAAGTCGGTATTTATTCCAACGCCATTTCTTATGGTTTAGGCCTAGGGGTTAGTGATTTGAATAAAGATGGCTGGCCAGATGTATATGTTTCAAACGATTATGATGAGCCAGATTATATGTATCTAAATCAAAAAAATGGAACTTTTAAAGAAGTAATTCAAAAAGCCACAAATCATGTTTCTAATTTTTCTATGGGAAATGATATCGCAGATTATGATAATGATGGATATGTGGATATCATTAATTTAGATATGGTTTCAGAAGATAATTATGGTATGAAAACGAGTATGGCAAGTATGAATCCAGAAAAATTTCGAGCAAACGTAGAAAAAGGAAATCATTACCAATATATGTATAACACTTTTCATAAGCACAGTACCTATATGAGTAAGGATGGAATCCCTTTTTTCTCGGATGTTGCACAGATGTCGGGTATTGCGAATACAGATTGGAGTTGGGCACCATTATTGGCAGATTTTGATAATGACGGTTTTAAAGATATCTTTATTTCTAATGGGATAAAAAGAGATTTTAGAAATAAAGATTTTTTTAATGAATCGATGTTATTTCAAAAGAATAATTCAGACGCACTTACCAATTCTAAAAAGTTAATGTCCTTGTTGGAGAAAATTCCTGCTAGAGCAAAACAAAATTATTTTTATAGAAATAATGGGGATTTAACATTTCAGAAAAAATCAATGCAATGGCTTCCAGACAATAGTGAAACCTTTTCTAATGGAGCGGTATATTCAGATTTAGACAATGATGGAGATTTAGATTTAGTTGTTAATAATGTGGATGCAGAAGCATCAATTATGAGGAACAATTCAGAAACGCTGAGTAATAATGGGTTTTTAAAATTTAAATTTAAAGGAGGAGAAGGGAATATTATGGGCTTGGGTGCCCAATTATATTTGTATACAGAAAACGGATTCCAACTATATGAAAACTATACGACAAGAGGATATCAGTCTTCTGTTGCTCCAAAATTAAACATAGGTGTAGCCGAAGGAGTAAACATTGATTCAATAAAGGTTATTTGGCCAAATGGTAATGAGCAATTAGTATTGGGAATAGAAAGAAATAAATTCTATTCTTTTGACGTGAAAGATGCAACCCCTTCTTATTTAAATGACGAGGATAAGTTAAATACTATTTTTTATGAGTTAAAAAATAGTTCAAAAATAAAACATACAGAGAATAATTATAACGATTATAAGTATCAGGTTTTGTTGCCTCATAAAATGTCGCAATTTGGACCTGCATTGGCTGTTGGAGATGTAAATAATGATGGGATGCAAGATTTTTATTTAGGTCAGAGTACGGGTGAAGTATCGCGCATTTATTTACAAACAAAAAGTGGAGAGTTTACAGGTGGGCAGTCATTTAAAAATGATCGTTTATTTGAAGACGTTTCTTCAGAATTTTTTGATTTTGACAATGATGGCGATTTAGATTTGTATGTAGCAAGTGGAGGCAATGAATTTTCGAATAATTCAGAAAATTATTTAGATCGATTGTATGAAAATATCAATGGGGTTTTTAAAAGAAGAGAAAATTTATTACCAAAAGATATTTTTATAAGCAGTTCTAAAATTATTATTGAAGATATTAATAACGATGGTTTTAAGGATATTTTTGTTGGTGGTAGGCACAAGCCAAGAGATTATCCTTCGCCAGTAAGTAGTTATTTGTTGATTAATTCAAAAGGGAAATTTATAGATGCTACAGAAGAACTGGTTCCTGAATTAAAAGATATCGGGATGGTGACCGATGCGCAATTTTCAGATTTTGATTCGGATAATGATAAAGATATGGTAATTGTCGGGGAGTGGATGGCTCCAGTAATATTTGAAAATAATAAGGGTAAATTTTCGAAAGTGAAAAACACATATTTAGAAAGTTTATCTGGCTGGTATTACGCGATAAAATCAGTAGATCTCGATAATGATGGAGATGATGATTATGTTTTAGGGAATTTAGGCAATAACTATAAATATAAAGCAAATCAAAAAGAGCCATTAGAAATGTTTTATGGTGATTTTGATGATAATGGAAAGAATGATATTGTTTTGGGTTATTATAATTTTGGTGAATTGTTTCCTGTAAGAGGCAAAGATTGTTCTACGCAACAAGTGCCAACTATTAAAAATGTAACGCCAACATATCATGAGTTTGGGAGTTCAACAGTATTAGATTTGTATGGAGATAAAAAAATTGAGGCATCTTTAAATTTGTCGAGTTTTAACTTTAGTAGCGGAGTTTTAAAAAATAATGGGGTCGATGGTTTTGAGTTTATTCCATTCCCTAATTCGGTTCAAACCTCTTCTATAAACGATGTTTTAATAAAAGATTTAAATACTGATGGTTATACCGATTTGGTCGTAGCAGGAAATTTATTTGTTTCGGAAATTGAAACGCCTAGAAATGATGGTGGTTATGGGCTGGTTTTACTAAATAAAGGTACTTGTAATTTTGATATTATAAACGCAAATAGAAGTGGTCTATTTTTACCCTATGATGTAAAAGTACTTGATTGGATTACTGTAGACGGCAAACAATGCGTAATATCTGGAAGCAACGATGAATCAATGTCGTTATTTGCCTTTGAAAAATAATAATACAAATAAATAAACCCACTGAAATTTAATTTCGGTGGGTCTATTTATTTGAGATATTGGTTAAAAAGACCAAGCATTCCCTATATCTTCAACTGGAATACAAGCTTCGTAATGCCCTGGAATCGGATCATAACTCAATATAGTTTCTCCAACCAATTCTGAGGTGTAATATCCATACAGTGTATATCTTCTCGTTTCTGTTAAAAACTTATAGATTAAAAAAGTATTTAATTTTTTACCGGTAAGTTTAGATTTATTCTGATTCATCATCTCGGAAATCTGCTTTTGTTGATCTGTAGGAACATCGAAATAAGTAGCTAGAACAGTCTCGAATTCCTTTTTTGAACCCGCTGAAGCATCCTTTCCGAATACATTTTTAAAAGTATTTGCAAACGCAGTTGCACCTTCTTTCATAGTTTCTTTTTGAGATTCACTAGCAATCTCATTAAACATTTTATCCATAAACGCTGGCACATGCACGTCTAATGCGCCAGCAATAGCTGTTTTAGGTATTATAATATCCGATAATTGTGTAATCATATGGCCTTCGGTTTCTGTAAAAAAACTGGGTATCCAAGTTGCCACATTAGAAGTACAGGAGTTTAAAATACTGAGCATAGTAGGGGCCGACACCGCAAATCCAAGCGATAATGACATGTTTTTAAGAACTTTTCTTCTATCCATAATTATGCATTTTTAAATTTATTTTCTTTCAATTGTTTTACGGCATGTTCTACCGCTCTTGCCGTTAAGGCCATATAGGTTAAAGATGGGTTTTGACATGCTGCAGAAGTCATACAAGCACCATCTGTAATATAAACATTCTTTACGGCATGAATTTGATTGTGTTTATTTAAAACCGAAGTTTTAGGGTCCCGACCCATGCGAGCAGTTCCCATTTCATGAATTCCTAAGCCTGGAAAAAAAGAACTTTTGTTGTCGAAACCACTCACGTTTTTGTATCCTGCAGCTTTTAACATAGCAACAGCCTGTTCCTGCATATCCTTTCTCATTTTCTTTTCATTTTCTTTAAACTCGACATCGAAAGTTACCGTTGGCAATCCCCATGTATCTAATTTATTATAATCTAAAGTCATTTTATTTTCGTGATATGGAAGGCATTCGCCAAATCCACCCATTCCAATAGACCAAGTTCCTGGTTTCAATAATGCTTCTTTTAATTCTTTTCCATAACTTAATTCGGCAACACCTCGACTCCAATTAGATCTGCTTGCTCCACCTTGGTAACCATAACCTCTAATAAAGTCTTTATGCTCAGTTTTTGAGTCAATATTTCGGAATCTTGGGATATAGATTCCTGCAGGTTTTCGGCCTTTGAAATATTTGCCGTCAAACCCTTCTGCAGTACCTTTTGCCCCTACCCCTAAGTGATGATCCATAATGTTATGCCCTAATTCTCCAGAATCATTTCCGAGTCCATTAGGAAATCTTTTAGATTTCGATTGCATCAATATTGAGGCGGTCGCAATAGCCGATGCACAGCCAAAAATTACTTTTGCACTGTAAATAGTTTCTTCTTTTGTATTTGCATCAATTACTTGAACTCCAGTCGCCAATTTAGTGGAAGCATCATACACAATTTCATGAACGATAGAATTTGGTCTTAACACCATGTTACCTGTTTTTTCTGCTGCTGGTAGTGTAGAAGATAGGCTACTAAAATAACCTCCAAAAGGACAACCTCTTATGCATCTATTTCTATATTGACACTTGCTGCGTCCTTCATGTACTTTATCTCCAGTAATATGTGCCGTTCTTGCATGGGCAATGATCCTATCATCAAATTTTTCTGCGATTTGTTCTCTAAGATGTTCCTCGACACAATTAAATTCAAACGGAGTGGTATATTTCCCATTTGGTAATTGAGGTAAATCCATATTTTCTCCTTGAATACCAATATATTCCTCAATTTTGTCATACCAAGGTGAGATATCAGTATATCTTATCGGCCAATCTACTCCATGACCGTCTTTTTTGTTTGCTTCAAAGTCCATGGCACTCCATCTGTAGCAATGGCGCCCCCATGTAATTGAACGGCCACCTACGTGGTATCCTCGCATCCAATCAAAGCGTTTTATTTCGTTATAAGGAT
>TARA_B110000037_G_C17127332_1_pt1 | contig 10718 bp, 10 predicted proteins | sample TARA_B110000037 | Tara Oceans TARA_B110000037 (sample SAMEA4397196) | marine metagenome | biome: Polar Biome; feature: [MIX] marine epipelagic wind mixed layer (ENVO:01000061); material: water (ENVO:00002006), including particulate matter (ENVO:01000060) such as... | depth 10-100 m
ATATCAATTCGGCCATTTCCACTTCATAACGAGTAGGTGTCCCAAAAGATATCGCTTGGTCAGTTCTGTCTTTAATAGCTTCTACGACTTCGGTTCGATTATGTCCCAATATCATTGGTCCCCAAGAATTAATTAGATCTATATAGGCATTTCCATCTTCATCATGTAAATAAGCACCTTTTGCTTTTTCTATAAAAATAGGGTTTCCTCCTACACTCCCAAAAGAACGTACAGGAGAATTTACACCTCCAGGAATATATTTTGACGCTCTACTAAACAGATTTGTACTTTTAGTTATATTTTTCACTTGTTTTTTATTTATTGTTTAGCATTAAAGCTATTTCTTTTACAAAGTAACTAACTATTAAGCTGGCTCCAGCTCTTTTAATTGAAATTAGGGATTCTATCATTGCGTCTTCTTCATTTAACCAACCATTCTTGGCTGCTGCTTTTATCATGGCATACTCTCCACTTACTTGATAAGCGCAAACTGGCAAATCGGTATAATTAGTTACATCTCTTATAATATCTAAATATGCCATTGCAGGTTTTACCATTATTATATCGGCGCCTTCTTTAATATCTAATTTTGTTTCTCTGATAGCTTCTTTTCTATTGGCAGGGTTCATTTGGTAGGGTTTTTTATCACCAAAACCCGGTGCAGAACCTAAAGCATCTCTAAAAGGTCCATAAAAACAAGAAGCATATTTAACACTATAGCTAAGAATACCTACATTGTGAAATTTGTTTTTTTCTAATTTTTCCCTGATAGATTTTATCCTGCCATCCATCATGTCGCTAGGTGCTACAAAATCTACGCCTGCCTTGGCATGGCTTAAAGCCATTTCTGCTAAAATATCAATACTTTCATCGTTTAATATTTCTTTATTTTCAACAATCCCATCATGCCCAAAACTTGAATAGGGATCTAACGCTACGTCTGAAAATAACACAATTTCTGGATGGTTTTTTTTTATCGTTCTAATACTTCTTTGCATTAACCCATTTTCATTTATAGCCTCTTTTCCTGTATTATCTTTTAAATGATTTTCGCATTTCACAAATAAGATAAAAGCTTTTATTCCCAAATTTTTAAGTTCTTGAATCTCTAAAAGAGTATGATCTAGACTTCTCCTATAGTAGCCAGGTAAAGAGTTAATTTCATCTGTTATTTCTTTTCCTTCTACTATAAATAAAGGAGCTATAAAATCTGAACAACTAATATTTGTTTCTTGCACCAAAGCTCTTATTGTAGAAGATTTCCTTAAAATTCTTGGTCTTATTTTCATCTTAATTTAGTTTATAATCTTTGGGTGTTTTTAAAATATCAAGTGTTTTACTTTCTGCACTATCTTTTACAGGTTTAAAATTGTAAACCCATTGTACTCTTGGTGGTAAACTCATAAGTATAGATTCTATTCGGCCATTGGTTTTTAAACCAAAGAGTGTTCCTTTATCGTGTATTAAATTAAATTCTACATATCTACCTCTACGTATTTCTTGCCAATCTTTATTTTCTCTTGTGTATTTATTTTCTCTTCTTTTTTTAACAATAGGTAAGTAAGAAGCTAAAAACCCATTGCCAACACTTTTAATAAAATCGAACCAAAATTTTTCTGAATGTGTACTTGTAGGGCGCAAATAATCAATAAATAAACCACCAATACCTCTAGCCTCATCTCTATGTTGATTGTAAAAATAATTATCACAAGATTTTTTATATTTTAGATAAAATTTCGCGTCAAATTTATCGCAAGTATTTTTGTTTATTTGATGAAAATGTATGGCATCTTCTTCATAATAATAATAAGGTGTTAAATCAGAACCACCTGCAAACCACATATCTACCAGCTTGTGATCGTTGTCATATAGTTCAAAATACCTATAATTGGCATGTACCGTTGGAATAAAAGGATTGTTTGGGTGTAAAACTAAAGAAATACCACAGGCAAAAAAATCCCCTTCTTTTACTTTGAATTGTTTTTGCATTATTTCTGGAAGTGTACCAAAAACTATGGAGGTATTTACGCCTCCTTTTTCTATTAGTGCGCCATTTTCTATTATTCGGGTTTTACCACCACCACCTTCTGGTCTTTCCCAAATATCTTCTTTAAATTTTTCTTTTTCTTCTTCGTTTTCTATGCTTTCACAAATTTCATCTTGTAAATTATGAATAAATTCGATAAACTCTTTTTTGTAACTAATCATTATCTCTTATAGTTTTTAACTGCATCAACAAAAGCCTTAGCATTTTCAACAGGAATGTTTGGTAGTATTCCATGGCCTAAATTAGCTATATAGTTTTGTGGTCCAAAAGCCTCTAACATCTCGTGCACTTGTTTTTCTATGGCTGGTATAGGCATTAATAGTTTACACGGGTCAAAATTTCCTTGTAAAACCATCTTCTTTCCAGTTAATTTTCTTGCCAATTTTGGTGAAAGACTCCAATCTATTCCTAATGCATTTATTTTTGTTTTAGAAAGACCTTCTAGTGCATACCAACTTCCTTTTGGAAATAAGATAACAGGACTATCTCCATATAAAGCATCTGCGATTTGGGTTAGGTATGGTTGTGAAAATATTTTAAAATCTTGTGGTGATAATAGACCACTCCAGCTATCAAAAATTTGAATAGCATCTACGCCACTTGTTACTTGGGTTTTTAAATAATGGATAGTTAAATCTGTAATTTTTTGAAGTAATTTATCTGCTAGTATTGGTTGTGAAAAACAAAATTGTTTTGCTTTGTCAAATGTTTTACTTCCTTTTCCTTGAATCATATAGCAAAGAAGGGTAAAAGGTGCACCAGCAAAACCTATAAGAGGAACTCTGTCTTTCAATTCTCTTTTAGTTAGTTTAATTGCATCAAACACATGGGTTAAATTATTTAAAGCATCGTCTATATCAATAAGTTTATCGATGTCTTTTTCTGTTAAAATAGGACTAGGTAAAACGGGTCCTATATTTTCTAAAAGCTGTACTTCCATACCCATTGCTTTTGGAATAACCAATATGTCTGAAAATAAAATAGCTGCATCAACACCTACAATATCTATAGGTTGTATTGTTATTTCTGCTGCTAGTTCAGGCGTTTCTACTCTTGTAAAAAAATCATATTTTTCACGAATTTTTATATACTCTGGTAAGTATCTTCCTGCTTGTCTCATCATCCAGACTGGTGTTCTCTCTACATTTTCGCCTTTTAAAGCTCTTAAAAATAAATGCTCTTTTTTCATGGTTTATTTATTGTAATATTCAATTAATATAGCTATCAATTCTTTTTCTGAAGGTACTTTGGCTATAATAATATTTTTATATCCTTTTTCTTTTATGTGCTTAGCAGTACTGGGTCCTATACAGAATACTGGTTTATTTATGTTTAAATTATTTTTACTAAAAAATGAATCTATTTGAGAAGGACTAAAAAAGAGCATAGCATCTATATCTTGTATTTCAGATGGGGTATTTGTTTTGTTGTAAACTAATACGGGTTCAATAGCTATTTTTTCTTTTTTTAATGCTTCATAAAGTTCTTTTCTTCTAAATTTTGAAGTAAAATGAATGACACTTGTTTCTTTATTTTTTTTTATTTCTTTGGCTAAGTTAGTCGCAGAATAAGCAGTTTTTTTTATTTGTATACCGTATTCTTTAGCGGTCTTAGATGTTTTACCTTCGATTGCATAGCAAGCTATTTTTGTAATAGCTATTTTTTTTTCTTTGACTAAGGTCATAAAACCTTTTACTCCATTGGAACTAGTAAATACAGGCGTTTCTATTTTAGTTGTCTTGTCAAAATCAATATTTTTGATTAATTGAATTGAAACAAAGGCTCTATCATCAATATCGATTAACTTTCCTTTTATTAACGCTTTAGAGCTGCTACTTAAAATTTTTGTAGATCCAATTCGCTTAGTCATTTTTAGCGTTATTTATGGTATCTAATATTTCTTGACCTCCATTTTCTAATAGTTTCTTAGCTATTTTTATTCCTATTTTTTCGGGATGATCTATTACTAAACATTCTTCTATTTTGGAAGTCTGTTTACCATCTACGCTTGTAATGTTTGTCACAATGCTAAGCAAATTATTCTCTATTTTTGCAAAAGCACCTAAAGGTAATGTACAGCCTCCTAGGCAAGCTCTTAGAATAGTTCTTTCAATACTTACTTCTAAATTTGAATTTGGATCGTTTAGTTGCTCACAAATCACTTCCATTTCTTTATCGTCACTTCTACAAAAAACGCCAAGTGCTCCTTGTGCTGGTGCTGGTAACATCCAGTTTAATTGCTCTATTTTTGGAGGGTTTATTTTTAACCTTTCTAGCCCTATTTGGGCAAATATTGCGGCATCCCAGTTTTGATTATTTTCTAACTTTTCTAAACGTAAATTTACGTTGCCTCTAATGTTTACTACAGAATGATTGGGGTACTTGTGTAGCCACTGTGCCTTTCTTCTTAAACTGCTAGTGGCTATTGTATAATCTTGTTTTAAGTCGTAATCATTTTTTAAAACTAATAAATCTAAGGCATTTGCTCTTTTTGGAATAGCTGCCAATATTAAACCTTTGGCTAAGCGAGTAGGTACATCTTTTAGGGAATGTACGGCTATGTCTACCTGGTTGTTTATTAGTGCATTATCTAATGATTTTGTAAAAATACCTTGTATGCCTATTTCGTAAAGAGGTGTTAATAAATCCTTATCTCCAGAACTTTCTATTAAAACTATTTTAGTTTCATACCCCATATTGGAAAGTAGTTTTCTAATATATTGTGCTTGCCACTGTGCCAGTGGACTCTTGCGAGTTCCTATGAGTATTTGACTTGACATTTGTTACAGTTAACAGGGTTTTTTAAATGGGAATATTTGTTTACTAAACAGTTGTTTTCCATGTTTTTAGTAGCAAAATCCAACATTAAAGTTTCTTTTGATTTTTTGTCTTTATTTTTTTTGACGTAAACGACATATTCTCCGATGCTTTTATTAAGAATTTTTTCAGTCTCTATCTTTTGGAAACTTTCAAATTGCTCACAATCATGAGAAATAGAATTTATTTTATTTCTCCAATGTTTTAAATACTTTTGATTTATAATAACCCAGTCGGTAAATTCCTTTTTATATTTTTCAATAATAATATTTGCTTTGGGTAGGCTATCGGTTCTGTTAGATAAAGCTTTGTTGATTATCACAGATGCTTCAGAAATATCTATATAATCAATGTTCTTTTTTTCTGAAATGGTATTATCAAAAAAGGATGGCACAGAAAGGTCTATTATTAATTTGGGGGAAATGGAATTTGTTAAAGCACTATTTTGTTTTAGATTACTATCGATTGCAGATATTATAATATCGTATTGATCAATATTTGTAGCTAAGTCTTCAAATAGAAAATATTGACAGTTTAATTCTTGCGTAATAACTTTACTTTTTTCTAAAGTCCTATTGACTATACTCAAGGGGTTCTCAGGAAAATATTCTTTAATATTCTTTGCAATACTTTTACCAAATTTCCCTAAACCTATCAATAAAATAGAGTGGTTTATAGAGATGTTTCGATTCTTAATAATTTCAATGGCTGCATAAGATAAAGAGGTAGTTCCATTTGTAATGTTGGTTTTGTCTCTAATTTCTTTAGATGATTGCAAACTTGTGTTTATCAACCGTTCCATGTAGGAGCAAATTTTCTTTTGCTGTTTTGCTGCTTTACAGGCATTTTTAAATTGCCCTAAAATCTCAACGTCGCCTAGAATATTAGAATCTAAACCACTAGGCATTTTAAAAATATGAGCTATGGCATCATTTCCTTTTTTGAAATAAAATATAGCTTCAAGTTCTAGAAAGAGGGGAAACTTATTTTTTAAAATAGTATAAATTTTGCTGTATTCGCCTTTACCAATTATTTCAAACCTATTACAGGTAGATAAACATATTAAACTATCAAATTCTGAAGAGTTTATATTATTTATAGTTTCTTCAAAAGCTTGTACATTTTCTTTCAAAAGCTTATCTAATGCATTGTTTGTTGCATTATATTTCCTGCCTAAAATAAAGATTTCTTTTGCTATGTTCATTACCTATTTTTACCAATGCAAATATCGATATAAACATTGTGAAAATGCGTTTAAATATTTTTAAAAAGTAAAAATTACAAATCCATGACAAAACAAATAGCCGCTATATTTTAGTATTTAAAGTATTATTAATAATTTATTTTTGTGTTTTAAAAGGACATGTAACTGTCTTTTAATCTTATAACAACGATAATGTAAATCAGAGTTTGTGAAAAAATGGAGAAAGTTGCTATTTAGTTGTTAGCTATTGAATGAAATACAATTTTATTAATAAGCCATTTCGCTAGAGCTGGTCTTATCATAGTCTAATATCATTTTAATACTAGAAGTACTTGGTTTTGTTTTTTCGGTATCTAATAATTCCATCATGGCTACAATTTTGGAATTCTCTTTCCGAAAGGTTTCATCTATTTCAATAAGATGTTCTATAGCCAAAGAATCCATCAGATTCATCTCGTTATAGTGGTAAAGAAATAAGTGTTCTAAAGTAAATTTTGTTTTCATAGGTGGGTTTATAGGGTTATCAAAATAATTGATTTGCTTCTAAAACGGCAGATTCTTCCCTCTTATTGTATCTGAAATCCAAAAAGATACTTTTTAACATTTTAAAACTTTAAATATAAAGCAAGTAATTAGCAACAATATCAACTTAAGACTATATTATCAATCAACCGAACACCATCTACCCAAGCTGCCATCAAAGCAATTAAATTGTCTTTTTTGTTATTTCCGATAGGTTTCATAAGGGTATCTCTGTCTACCACTTCAAAGTATTCTAAGTCTATTCCTGGTTCTTTGTCGAAATATTCTTTTGCCTTTTTCTCCAATCTTTTAATATTATTTATAGGTAATAAAGTTTTCGATTTTTTAAGTCTTTTACTTATACAAATAGCCGTTTGTCTTCCTTGTTTTGTTAAACGTACATTTCTAGAACTCTTTGCCAAGCCATCTTTTTCTCTTACTGTCGGCATGCCTCTCATTTCAATATCCAAGCCAACGGCTTCTGCCATTTTCCAACAAATTAAATATTGTTGGTAGTCTTTCAAGCCCATGTATAGATGCGTAGCGGCAGTCATTCTCATTAATCTTTCTACAACTTGCATTACGCCATTAAAATGGCCTTTTCTATGCTTCCCTTCCATTACGTTTACAATTCTACCAATAGCTGGTGCGTCATAGTCATCTTTTCCTGTTGGGTAAACTTCTTGAACAGAAGGTATAATCAAAAAATCGCAAGCTGCATCAGAAAGTAATTTAGAATCAGCTTCTATTGTAATCGGGTAACTAACTAAATCTTCTTGTTTATCAAACTGGGTAGGGTTTACAAAAATGCTACAAATAACAATATCACATTCTTTTTTAGCTGCCGTGATTAAAGAAATATGTCCCGAATGCAAAGCGCCCATTGTAGGTATAAAACCAATGGTTTTTCCTTCTTTTTTGAAAGGTGCCAATAATCCTTGAAGTTCTTTTTCTGTGGTAGTTGTTTTCATAGTTTTATTTAATAGCGTAAATTTACAGAAAATTATACAATGTCGTTTCCAATAAATTATCAAGAACCCTTATTTAGACCACCAAGTGAAGCTAAATCATTAATATTACAAGTTACGATTGGTTGCAGTAATAATGATTGTGCGTTTTGCGAGATGTACAAAACCAAAAAATTTACGACTAGACGTTTTGAAGATATTCAAAAAGAAATTCAGGCGGTTGCTAAATTGAATATTCCAGTACAAAAAGTGTTTTTAGCAGATGGCGATGCATTTGTATTGTCTACCAAAAAACTATTGCAAATTTGTACGGAAGTAAACACTGTATTCCCAAACGTTAGAAGGATTTCTTCTTATGCCTTGCCCAGTAATATTAATAAGAAAAGTATTGAAGAGCTAAAACAGCTAAAAGTAGCAGGTATTGAAATGCTGTATATTGGTATAGAGTCTGGAGATGATGAATTATTGGATTTGATTACTAAGAAAGAAACTTTTGAAAGTTCGAAAACTGCGTTGCTTAAATTGAAAGAAGCAGGTATTAAATCTTCTGTAATGGTTTTAACTGGTTTAGGTGGACGAAAACATACACAACAACATGCCTTGAAATCTGCACAGTTGTTGAATGAAACACAGCCAGATTATGCTTCTACATTGGTGTTAAGCTTTCCGTTTGGTGTAGAAAAGTACAAGCAAGAATTCAAAGGTGATTATATCGAAATGAATAAAATGGAATTATTAATCGAATTAAAAACGTTCATAGAAAACTTAGATTTAAACGCCACTATTTTTAGAAGTGATCATGCGTCTAACTACTTAGTATTAAAAGGGGTTTTAGGAAAAGATAAAACTAGCTTTTTACAGCAAATAAACCATGGTTTAGACCATAATGAAGTTTTAAGAAAAGAATGGATGAGAGGTTTGTAAAAAAACACTGTCAATTCCTTTGAAGTATATTTATTTATAAAAAATAGCACTGAAAAACAGGTTTAAACCTAATTCTTCAAAAACTTTCCTTGCGCAATAAATTTATCATCTTTTTTAAGTAAGTAGAAATAAAGACCGTTTGTCCAGGTTGAAACATCAAATGTAGCATCTTTGTTAGCTATTTTATCAAGTATTTTACTCCCGTTGATATCATAAATTACTAAAGTATAACTTTCACCTTGTTCTATTTTAAAATTTAATAAATTTCCAGTAGGGTTTGGGTATGCCTTTAATTCATCAATTGGTGTCTGATCTTTTATGGCTGTATTTACCGTAGTGTCTGGTGGAAGTGGCTCACCCATATCAACCCCCGTTGTGTCTAATAAATAAAATGCAACAAAAATCATCATTTCATCTGAAGAAGTAAATCCCCAATTTACTGAAGTAGGGCCATCATTTTCATAAGTAGCTTCATAGTCTATTCCGTCTTGAAGGTTAATAATTTCAAAAGGGCTAAAAAATCGAATAGGTAAATGAGAATAATCAAAATCTTCTAAGTTGCAACCGGGTATTCCATTGGCACAACCAGCATCATATATTTGTTCTCCTCTAGTACCTAAAGAAGTTCTTTTGAATATGTTAAAATCTTTCCCATAAGCATGGGTGTGAGACGTTATACCCCAAACAAATATATCTATATCTGCAGGAATTGAAAAAACATCTTGAAAAGTAACCGAAACATTATCATTTGGAATAGGAATGTTCATATTCGGAACTAAGATTACTTCCATTACTTGATTGGCTGTTCCACTAGCTTGGGTATAAACATTATAAAACACTTCACATTTTAGAACTTGTGTGCTAGAGTAATTGATGTAGTGTGTATTCAAATCTAAAACAGATTCTTGAGGCCATAAAAAAGCAGCACCATTAGGAACGTTTAGCGTGTTTGAATATTGAGCTACCGATACAAATTCTCTGCCATCAAAATCTTGCCCTTCGCGCATGCCGTAAGGAACTAAATTTGGATCTACATTTCCAAAAGTTGATGAAAATTTATAAACAATAAAATGATGTGAAAAAGAACCCATTTCAGTTTGAATTTTGTAAATCTCTAAATCACTATCAAGCAATAAATCATATTTAGAAAAATATTCAATTTCATCACCTGCGTCAATGTAATAAGGACCTAAGTGAATTTGAAATCCTTCTCCTGGTGCCGGTGGCATTGGTGGGTTTACTATAGATTCTATTCCGCCATTGTCATAATAATCTTCCATTAATGTTTTATCGAAAGTCACCCCAGTTTCTTGTGCACCATAAAGAATCCATTGTCTTACCAATTCTATTTCTTTATCTGCCACACTACTACCACCATAAACTGGCATAGCAGCACCTTCACCTGTTTCTAACTGAAGTCCAGCAGTTAAACCATGGTCCATTTTTCGATATAAAAAACTTTTGTAGGGATCTCCAGGATAAATTAAAAAGTTTTTGTTGGCTGTCGCAACAGAATTTGCAGGCGTTTGTTTATATAGTTTAGCATAAACATCTGCCATTTTTTGAGCTGTATTTGTACCAATACCTTCTAGATTCAAAGAAGAAGTTTGATTAGCTGAATTATGACAGGGCATACATTTACTTTGAAATACATTGTAAACATCTTCATAAGTGTCTTGAGAATAAATAGTTGAACTAATAAAGCTTATTAATACAATAAATAAATACTTTTTCATGGAAATTTAGTTTGTTAGTCTATAAATATACTAAAATTTAATAAACTAGCACTTTTACAGAAGCTAATCATTTATTAAACTATCTACGCCAATACTATGATAAACCATATTTTGGATATTGGTTCTAATGTTTTCTTTTATCAATTTCCTGTTATCCATTGTAGGGTAGGTTCTATTTGATAAGAAAATATAAATTAAGTCGTAAGTTGGGTCTGCCCACATAACACATCCTGTAAACCCAGAATGCCCAAAAGTCTCTAATGAACATAGATCAGATGTTGGTCCAGAGCCATCTCTTTCTAAAACAGGCTTATCAAAACCTAAACCTCTTCTGTTATCTTCTAGTTTTCTAGTCGTAAAATAATCTACTGTTTCAGAGTCAAATAATCTCATATTACCATAAGTTCCTTTGTTCAACAACATTTGTAGAATAACTGATAAATCTTGTGCGGTAGAAAAAATACCTGCATGACCACTTACTCCGCCCAGCATTGCAGCGC
>TARA_B110000037_G_scaffold223171_1_pt1 | contig 10715 bp, 8 predicted proteins | sample TARA_B110000037 | Tara Oceans TARA_B110000037 (sample SAMEA4397196) | marine metagenome | biome: Polar Biome; feature: [MIX] marine epipelagic wind mixed layer (ENVO:01000061); material: water (ENVO:00002006), including particulate matter (ENVO:01000060) such as... | depth 10-100 m
CCGGCGAACAACTCGACGTTGAAGCCAGTCTTTCTCGCTAACCACGCCACGATCTCGCTTTGAAAAAACGTATTTTCAGCACTCTGATCCTCTGGATAGTTGTAGTCATCTGCTTCTTCGTCATCGGACCCGACGCCGCAGTTTGGCTGCTCGCCGTGCTCAGCCTCGGTTCGCAATACGAATTCTACGGCCTGCTGGAAAAAATGGGCCGGCGTCCCTTTAAGAAATTCGGCGTAGTTCTGGGAACGGTCATGATTATCGTACCCTATTACGCGAATCTCTTCACCGACCGACACGTAGGAAGTGTTCAGTCAGCCATAATAGCGGTAACGATCGTCGCCTGCTGCCTCCGCATCCTCAAAGAACGAAAGATCGACGAGCGAATCGAATCGCTAAGCTCCACTTTGCTCGGGTTAATCTATATTCCGTTCATGCTCAGTTTTTTGGTTCGCATGATCGAACTGCCCGCCGAACCCGCCAAGGGACTTATGCTGGTAGTCTGGCTAATCGTTACTGCCAAATTCACCGACGTCGGAGCCCTCCTATTTGGCAAAGCCTTTGGGCGCCATCCAATGTCTCCAAACACCAGTCCCAAGAAAACCTGGGAAGGCGCCATTGGAGGTTGCTTCGTTTCCGTAGCGCTTGGCTTCGCCCTCACCTATTTCGCCCGCGACTATTTTCCGATGTTCTTCACTCCGCTTTGGGGAACTCTCCTCGCTCTGCCAATCGCAGTCATCGCAATCATTTCCGATTTGGTCGAAAGCATGCTCAAGCGCATGGCTGAAGAAAAAGATAGCGGCTCCTTCATTCCCGGAATCGGCGGTGCATTCGACCTAACTGATTCGCTCATCCTTTCCGCCCCTACCGGATACCTGCTTTTCGGCCTGCTCATCTAACGCATTCATGGGAATACGATCGAAAGTCGTCTTGCTAGGAGCAACCGGGTCCATCGGCACGAGCGCCCTAAAGGTGATCCGACAACACGCCGACAAGCTTGAACTAATTGGCATCGCCGCCAATCGAAATATCGAACAACTAGCGGCTATCGCCCGAGAGTTTTCCGTCAAGGAAATCGGCATTTACGAGGAAACCGCTTGGAAGGATGCCAAAGATCGAAGGCTCATGCCTGACGGCGCTAACGTCGTTTGCGGCGAAGAAGGCCTCTGCCAGCTCGCCGCGCTTCCCGATTGCGACACCGTTCTCGTAGCAGTTGTCGGAACCCAAGGTTTAATGCCTGCTCTGGCAACGATCAAAGCGGGACACAAACTCGCCGTCGCCAGCAAGGAAATTCTCGTCCTCGCCGGTAAGTTCATCATGGAAGCCGCCAAGGCGAAGCAAGTAGCGATCTTGCCAGTCGACAGTGAACACAACGCGCTTTTCCAGTGCCTCAAAGGCATTGAACCCGACCATGTTGCCAAACTCACTCTGACCGCGTCCGGAGGCAGTTTCCGAGACTTGCCTCTCGATCAGTTCGACAATGTTACGCTCAAACAAGCTCTCAATCATCCCAACTGGGATATGGGTCCCAAAGTGACCATCGATTCTGCGACCATGGCCAACAAAGGCTTGGAAATGATCGAAGCCAAATGGCTCTTCGGGGTACGTCCCGAGCAAGTCGATGTCGTCATTCATACGCAAAGCATCGTCCATTCCATGGTCGAATGCGTAGACGGATCCGTCATCGCGCAAATGAGCCCGCCCGACATGACCTTCGCCATCCAGCACGCGTTGCTCTATCCCGATCGCAGCGAAAGCGTGAGTCCTAGTATCGACTTCACAAAGGTGCTCAGCCTCGACTTTCGTCCTCTCGAAACCGATCGCTACCCATGCCTTGCACTGGCCCGAAACGCTATGGCTGCTTGCGGAGTCGCCCCCGGCGTTTTTAATGCTGCCAACGAGATTGCAGTCGACGCCTTCGTCCAAAATCGCATTAAATTTGTCGATATCGCAAAAATCGTAGAAAAAACGCTAGATTCCATTAATAACGTCGAACCAATCAGCATAGAAGAAGTCTTGGACTACGATACGCAAGCCCGGGCGATCGCCGCCGATATTATAGCTAAATCAAACACACAAGCATGACTTTCGATACCATCCTAGAATACTCCTGGGCTACTCTAATGATCATCCTCTTTTTCGGGGGATCCATATTCATTCACGAGCTGGGACATTTTCTCGCCGCAAAATGGAGAGGACTGCACATCGAGCGCTTCTCCATCGGATTTGGTCCACGCCTCTTTGGCTGGAAGCACCAAGGCATCGACTACCGAATCTCGCTTCTTCCGCTCGGAGGATATGTCGCCCTACCGCAGCTAGCGGACATGCGCGGCATCGAAGGCGAAAACAGTTTAGACGATGCCTCGATGGAGCCAATCTCCTACACATCGAAAGTTATCGTTTCCGTTGCGGGAGCAGTTTTTAACGTCCTATTCGCTCTCGTCCTCGGCCTGATCTTATGGAACACGGGCGTCGAGCGAGAATACGCGACGACAATCGGCGCGATATCGGAGTCCATCGAAATTGAAGAAGGTCAATTCGTAGACAATCCGGCGACCCAAGCTGGATTGAAAATCGGTGATGATATCATCAGCATCGACGGCCAGCCAGTCGGCTCGTTCGAAGATATATTCATCAACGTCGTTTTGGGATCGGGCATCAGCGAAGATGGCAAACGGGTAACCGAAGTCGGGTACATACGAAACAACGAGAAACACATCGCCATCGTACACCCAATCCTCCACCCAGACCATCAAATGAGAATGATTGGTATCCAGCCAAATATGGATACAATCATAAACAATCTTAGCGATACATTCCCAGCCAAAGAATCAGGACTACAGCCCGGAGACATCGTCAAAGAAGCCAACGGGATAACAGTCTTCAGCTCACAGCATTTCACCAAAATAATTAGAGATTCCGGAGACAAAGACCTAAAGCTAAAAATTGCTCGAATCGACCCTCAGTCAGCCGATTCCGAATACACTGAAGAAATGATAATAATCACTCCCGTCCTTTCTAAACTAAATATTTCCGAAGAGCAGTTCTACGCGATAGGGGCCAGCCTCTATTCTCGAATCGAAACGCAAACCGTCCACATCAATCCTATCGCGCTCTCACTAGACGTTATCGATAAGACCTACAAAACCTTAAAATCGCTAATCAACCGCAATTCCGACGCAAAGCTGAAAGATATGTCAGGCCCGGTGGGAATCGCTAACATTATCGCAAAGACTTCCCAAACTGGAATTGTTCGCGTGATGGAAATCGCGTTAATGATCAACATCAGCTTAGCGATATTCAATCTCCTCCCCATCCCAGTCCTCGATGGAGGTCACATAGCATTTGCAACCATCGCGAAAATCACAGGAAGGCCAATCCCGCCCAATTTTGCAGCCGCAGTTCAAGGCAGCTTTATGCTTTTGCTTTTTTCATTCATGATCTACGTCACCTGGCACGATATTGGTCGTACATTCGGCAAAGAGAAACAATCGACCCGTCCAGCCGTTTACCTCGAAAAAGTAGAAGAGCCACCGATATGATTCACAGCGAATCAATCCTACTAAACTCCAAAAGAACAATATGAGCGTCTATTGCTCGTCTCGCTTTTCGACAATCCGGCGTTCTAGCCGGGAAGTGTTTATCGGCAATCTTGGCGTCGGTGCCGACCACCCGATTCGTATTCAGTCAATGACGACGACGAATACGCAAGACGTCGATGCTACGGTCAAACAAGCGATCGCCTTGGCGGAGTCGGGCTGCGAAATCGTTCGCATAGCCGCGCCTAACAAAACCGCCGCTCGCGCCCTCAAAGACATTCACGCTCAGTTTAGAGCCGCCGGGTTCGATACTCCTCTCGTCGCAGACATCCACTTCCTCCCATCCGCTGCCATGGAAGCAGTCGAACACGTCGAAAAAGTACGCATCAATCCTGGCAACTACGCGGACAATAAAAAGTTCTCGACCCGCGAGTACACAGACGATCAGTACGAAGAAGAGCTCCAACGTCTCTACGAAGGATTCTCTCCACTTGTCCTTCGCTCCAAGGAATTAGGCCGAGCCATGCGCATCGGAACCAACCACGGTTCCCTCTCCGACCGTATAATGAACCGCTACGGCGACACCCCTCTCGGAATGGTCGAGTCCGCACTGGAGTTTTTGCGAATAGCCGAATCTCACAGCTACCAGGATATCATTCTTTCGATGAAAGCCAGCAATCCCAAGGTCATGATCGAAGCCTATCGCTTGCTGGTCGACCGAATGGACGGCGAGGACATGTCCTACCCACTCCACTTAGGAGTGACCGAAGCTGGCGACGGCGAAGACGGTCGCATCAAAAGCGCCATCGGAATCGGCAGTCTCTTAATGGATGGCCTAGGAGACACCATTCGGGTTTCCCTGACCGAAGATCCCGTTTTCGAAATCCCTGTCGCACAAGCCCTCGCCAACAAGGTAATGGCAAACTGGAGCGAATCGAATCAAGAGAGCGAAAAACCCGACAGTATCGACCCTTACCACTTTCAACGCCGTTCGATCGCCACATTCGAAGTCGCTTCGGAAAAACGCGTCGGCACCGAAGAGCCACCTACCGTCATCACGAGAACACCCTTCGAACTATCCCAATTCGAAGCGCTCGAAAACGCTCTATCCGAAGCGACTCCCAAGCTCAAGGAAACCCCTATAGAAGGCCTTTGCCTCACCGTTCATTCCGTTGACGAGTTTCAACACATCGAAGCAACTTGGAAACGAATCGAACCCTACGTTTCCTTTCTCGTATTGGAGATTCCGCAGAGTATTGACCTCGAATCGCTTTCAAGAGCTCTGCCTCATTCCAAACTGCCACTCGCCCTAATCCGTGACTTCGACGCCGACGCCATCAATCCCTACAAGCGTTTCATGCGCATTTGTTCCGATTTCGACGCGATCCCAATAGTTGGCCTGACACCGAACGTATCTGACGGAATCTGTTCGGAACCCGCCAACAACCTCATCGTCACACTTAACGCGCAAACCCAAACGACTTCGCCAGAACACCGTATTGGTTCTTATCGCCACCTAGCCAATCGTCTCAATCACTCGCGAAACCTTTCGCCTCTCTGGATCCGAAATACGGATACAGGCCAAAGCGCCGCTCCCTCTTTCCTCAACCGACTCCTCGATGCGAGCATTCTCTCTGGAAGCTTGCTCTGCGATGGTCTTGGCGACCTCATTAGCATTGAGACAGACAAGGACCTAACCCGAGCAACAAAACTCGCTTACAACATCCTTCAAGGCGCTGGAGCCCGAATATCGAAGACCGAATTCGTCGCCTGCCCAAGCTGCGGGCGCACCCTTTTCGATCTTCAATCGACGACCCAACGAATCCGCGAAAAGACAGGCCATTTAAAAGGCATCAAAATCGCCATCATGGGATGCATCGTGAACGGTCCTGGAGAAATGGCCGATGCCGATTTTGGCTACGTCGGCGGAGCCCCAGCCAAAATCAATCTCTACGTGGGCAAAAACTGCGTTCAATACAACATTCCTCAAATCGAAGCCGACCAACATCTCATCGACCTCATTAAGGAACACGGCAAGTGGGTCGACCCCGAACCCGTCGAAGCGTAACACTCAAACCTCAATAACTCCTAAAAATACGTGGGCAAAAATCCAATACAGGTATTTCTAGGCGTTGACGGTGGAGGCTCGAATACAAGAGCTCTCTTGATCGACCAAAACGCCCACCGGATATCAGAAGGCAAATCCTTCGGGTCAAACCCTCACAACGAAGGTTATCCTCAAGCAGCTTCAAACATCAACGAGGCTGTCCAGACGGCTCTCGAAACAGCAGCTCCTGCCCAGCTTAAGATCGAATCTGCCTTCTGCGGTATCGCTGGTATCCGTAATACCGAAGAACAGGAACGGTTGGCAAAAGAACTCCAACATTTCCCTTGGGCTCAAAGCGATCGCCTCGCCATAGACCACGACGTCTCAATTGCCTACGCAGCCGTTCTAGGTACGGAATCAGGCATCACTCTAATTTGCGGTACTGGATCATCCTGCTTTGGGAAAGACCTTTCGGGAAAGACCATTCTAACCAGCGGCCGTACCGAAATCATCGACGATCCAGGAAGCGGATACGCGATAGGCTTAGAGGCAATCGAAGCTGGGCTAGTTCAAGAGCTTTCGAACATTCGAAGCGACATCGCTAAACTCGCCCCTAAGGTGATCGACTTGGCTCAAAACGGAATGCCTGCAGCCCAAAATATCTTGAACAGAAACGCCAATTCACTCGTTAAGCTTATTCAAGAAACACACTCGAAGATCGAATTAGGAGATACGTTCAATCTCGGTATTATTGGCGGTCTTGGTTCTATCGATACGCTTTACCGAAAAATCCTCCTCGATAAAGTTCTATCTGAGTTTCCAGGCTCAAAGATACGCCTCACTAGAAACACTCCCGTTGAAGCGGCGGCTCAATTAGCTCTCGGATAGTTTAATCGTTCCGTCCGCCGAACATGCTTAACAAATACAACAAATAGCTAAGCGAGCTCACGAATGCCGCCACGTAGGTCAATGCCGCTGCGTTCAAAACCTTATTGACCCCAACCATTTCTTCGTTCCCCAATATCCCTAAGGAAACCAATTCCTTCTTAGCCCGAGCACTTGCATCGAACTCGACCGGAAGCGTTATCAATTGGAAAATCGTCAAAACGACGTAGCACAAAATCGCGACTTTCAAAAGCGTCCCAACTGAGACATACCTCCAACCAACAAAGGTGGCACGAGACGTCCCGGCTCGTATATCTCGCTAACAAGATACCCTTCTGCAGATATTGCCAAAAGCGTCCAACCACACTTCAATCCCACGCCAAATGACAAACCCAAGCTCCAAGGCCTCCCTCGCCCTTTCGAATACAAGCGAACTCCCCTCGCCCGCATTGATCGTCTATCCAGACCGAGTCGAAGCGAACATCCAACATATGATTGCCATTGCAGGAAACCCGGACCGCCTACGCCCTCATGTCAAAACCCACAAGATGGCCGAAGTTTGCGCCCTTCAAACCGCGCAAGGAATCCGGAAATTCAAAGCCTCTACCCTTGCCGAAGTCCATATGCTCGCATCATCCCAGGCGAATGACATCCTTTTGGCCTATCAACCCGCTGGTCCCGATATCCACGACTACGTTCGATTAGCGAAGGAAAATCCGAATACAACGTTTTCGACGATTGTGGATAATCCAGAAACAATCAATCTCCTCAATTCCGCCTGCAACGAACATGCAATCGAACTCGGAGTCTTCCTAGACATCAACAGCGGCATGAATCGTACCGGAATCGCTCCCGACGAAACTGCAGCGAAACTCTACAGAAGGCTCCACCAATCCAGTAAGCTGATAGTCGGAGGCCTACACGTTTACGACGGCCACATACACGAGTCGAATTTCGAAAAACGGGAACGGCAAACCAATGAAGAATTCGCCAAAGTCGAAACGCTTGTCCAAAGTCTAAATAGCAGCGGACTTGACGTCCCAACGATCGTCGCCGGCGGTAGTCCGACCTTCCCAATCCACGCAAAACGAGCGGCTATGGAACTTAGTCCCGGAACACCTCTTTTATGGGATTTCGGATACGGAGACGCGTTTCCAGATTTAGCCTTTCAGCACGCAGCGATGTTATTTACCCGAATGATCAGCAAACCCGCCCCGGGCCTATTGTGCTTCGATCTTGGGCACAAAGCGGTCGCTTCCGAAATGGAGCCTCCACGCATTCGACTGCTTGGACTGGAAGACGCGACCTTCGTTTCGCACAGCGAAGAACACCTTGTTTTACAAAGCGATCGAGCTTCCGAAATATCAGTCGGAGACTCATTTCTGGGAGTTCCCAAACACATCTGTCCAACTGTAGCTCTTCACAACAAAGCCGCGATCGCCGAAGACGGACGTATCACCGGCTTCTGGGAAATCGCCGCCCGTTCGAGAATCCTCGATTAGAAATCCCGAAGGTATTCAAAAGGTAGCGGCCGATCTCCGAGCGGCCATTATTGTTAAAGGTGCCATCGACAGGTCGGGGGGACATGTCTGAACAATTAAATCGTTCAGTGATCCCGCTGAGCGCATTGGCGTCAACTTAACTGAAATCGTCTGAAAACCACCCCGACGTGTCGGGGTAGCTACGCCGAGAATTCGGCGTGGGATCTGCAATAATTCCTTCAAATAGAGATAAGTTGACGCGTATGCGCTGAGCGGGAAGATCGGCCGGTACCAAAATGAGTAGCAAAGCCGCCGACAAGTCGGGATCTTCGACAAGCCTCGGGCTATTTGACCCAAAGGAAACAACAAGTCGATCAACCTTAGATCAATTGCTTTCAACGCAAACGATTGCCCAAGGACCTTTTCCTATTTCGAGCGTTTGAATACAAACCAATGCTCCACTTCCTTCATCAACACTATAAACCGCAAACTTTCCAGAGCCACTACCTGCTGAATATAGAAATTGCCCATCAGATGAAAAACCAAATGAGCGCGTAGCCGCCTCGCAAGGGAAGCGATCGATCAACGATAATTGGCCCGTATCTGAATCAACTAAGAACGCAGCTAGCGAATCATGCCCTCGATTAGCGACGTAGACGTATCGTCCGCTAGGGTGAATTCCAACATCCGAGGTGGAATTCGTCCCGTCGAATTTCTGGGGCAAAGTGCTGAGCGTTTGAAGTGTTTCCAAACGACCGTTTTCAGAATCCAACCGATAGGCCGTCACGCTATTCCCCTGCTCATCGCTTCCGTACCCATATTTCCCTTTCGAATCCAACCGAAAATGCCGAGGCCCTGCGACGCCTTCCCGCTTTAACACGGGAACATCGTTCGCTGTCGCCATACCTGTCTTCGAATCGAAATAAAACTGAAAAATTCCGTTCGCAGCCGTATGAGGCACGAAGACAAATCGATTCGAAGCATCCACTTCAACCGAGTGTGGCCGATCTGCCGTTTCAATCGTCTGGCGCGGAACGTTGCCAAGAAGCCCATCTGCAACCTTATGTACCATGACATGTCCTTCGAAATAGTACGACGATATCAAAAAGCGCTCCGATTGATCCAAATGCAGAAACGATGCATGCGATCCCGCCACCGTCTCGCTTAATAATCTCAAACTCCCATTTTTATCATCAATCTTAAAGCTCGAAATCTTTCCGCTATCGCTTTGCGAAGAAAACAGGAATCGATTATCCTTTGAAACCGTCAACGATGTTGGCCCTCCATCAACTTCGATATCGCTTTCGAAAACGATCTTTCCTTCGTCACCAATCTCTCGATACACCGCGATTCGATTTTCTCCAGAAACAGCGACGTACAAACGAAGCGTCGACCCAATCAGCGCCGATGAAATTCCGGTCGCAACGATAGACGCTATTATTAATCGAGAGATGTTTTTCATAACAAATACGGTGAAACGAGATAAACTTATTCATTCCCCAGGCCTCAATTGCAATTCCTTCGATCAATTAAATTCCATTCTAACACAACCTTGATATTCGTCATTTCGAAAGATGTTGAGGATTGCGATTCTCTTTCAAGCCACCTGAACTCCCGACCAATCCTATTGATGCGACTTTTTCCGATCATTTCCATTCTAAGCCTACTATGCGTTTCCTCGCTTATCGGCGCTCCTAGCTCGTCTTCCGAAGACCTAGGTTTCGCGGTCTTCGGTGACCGATGCATGGCAGGCCACCTGCAGAGCGGTATGGGGATTAAAGAAATGAACGCGCCATCAATTGCGGGACTCCCACGCTGGCACGTATCTGACCAACTTCGAAAATTCCGGCGGGATCAGCGCGAATTTCATGCCGACGACGCTCCAGGCCATTTGATGCAAGCCAAGGCGGTTGCTTTGGATGAGAAGTCGATAGCGTTCGTTGGACGTCGCATCGAATCGCTGACGCCCACTGAAGGTCGAAATACGCTTGCGGAAAAAGCAAGCAAAACCTCCAACTCGCTCTATCGCAAGCAATGTCAAGATTGCCACGGCGAGCATGGCGAAGGCGATCGACCAAATCGAGTCCCTCCCCTAACCAGTCAACAGGACTGGTACCTTCTCAAACAAATCGAGAATTTCCAAACCGGAAAACGAATTCACTTCGAAAACGATTCTTCGAACGAACTAGACGAAGAACAGCTGCAGTCCATCGTTGCATGGATTTGCTCATTGCCTCCTCGCCCTCCCGAATGAAACCACGGATAAAACTAGCCGAAACGATGACTCCTGACGGAGGAGCTCTAGCCCTCTTCGAACAAGACAACACCTACTCGATCAGCTACAAAGGACAGCAACTCATGCATTCGAAGATGACCACTTCGGAAGAGCTACTAGGGAAGCTGGGGCTAGATCGATTGGACAAAACGCTACCCTCGCGAATACTCGTCGGTGGCCTTGGTCTAGGATACACGCTGCGAACCGTGATGGAAGGTTGCTCATCCGAGTCTCAAGTCGACGTAGCGGAACTATTTCCCGAAGTCGTCGATTGGAACCGAACCTTCCTCAAGGAACTCAATGGCTCCTTCCTCGACGACCCTCGCACCACAGTTCTCATCAAAAATGTAGGCAACGTAATCAAAAACGCTCCCCCCGAAACCTACGACTCTATCCTCCTCGATGTAGACAATGGTCCCATTGCAATGGTGGCGGAAAGCAACAACTCCCTGTATTCCCATTTTGGAGTACGCTCCATTCACGCCGCCTTA
>TARA_B110000037_G_scaffold114035_1_pt1 | contig 10708 bp, 9 predicted proteins | sample TARA_B110000037 | Tara Oceans TARA_B110000037 (sample SAMEA4397196) | marine metagenome | biome: Polar Biome; feature: [MIX] marine epipelagic wind mixed layer (ENVO:01000061); material: water (ENVO:00002006), including particulate matter (ENVO:01000060) such as... | depth 10-100 m
GATTTGGATAATTTCCTTAAATTTAATAATATGATATGTTGATTAATAAAAAATGCAAGATCTAATTGATCAATTTGGTGTCGAAAGGACACTACGCTCTATTTACCCATACCTAAAGGGTATTGCTTTTAAAGAAGTTGTCTATGACAAAACTTTAAATGAGACCAACCCCCTAGATTATTTAACTCAAAATATTGATGATAATTGGTATTTCGGCCAAGGAAATATGGCTATGATATTTAGAAGTGTCAATCTATCAGAAAAAACTAGAATCATAGAAAGCTTACTAGAGATAAACAATTTAAAAAAAACAGAGATATTTTATAGTGATTCTAACCCAAATATAAAATTTTGGAAAGGAAATGGATTTAAAATTGAGGATGCTGAGATAAAGGGTCAAAGCGTCATTATAATTACTAATGAAGAAACATTTTCAGAACATAACCTTGCAATAAGGGATACCAAATTAGCAAATGTTATAGCATCACCAAAATGGCTCAGAGGAATTGACAAGATATTTGATGGAAATTCTATAACCAACGAAAACAAAAGCTTTTCAAATTTTACTAATACCCCACTTCTTTTTAATGATAATGACATTGAATATATTATTATCCCGGTTTCTTCTTATGGGATTGGAAAAAAAATCATAGATGGAGTGATTACTAATAATGGAGGGGAAAGTAATTTCGATTTAATAAATAATGATAAAGCTAAAGAATGGGAATACTTCCATCAAGGAAAAATATTTGTCATAGGATATCTTCCCCAAAAATCATGTATAAGAATTAATGGACTTCCTCAGACCCAGCAATCAATAGATAAAACAAAACTTGAAAGAGGTGTTCATCCACTATCAGATCAGATAAACGAGCTTATTCAAGGATTGAATTCGCCAATATACAATCCTGCTGAAGGAGGCGTACCAGATGGAAGATTCTATGCCGTTTCAGAAAAAGCAAATATAATTGTTTCTTTTTTTACGGATTTCAAAAAAGCTAAAGATAAATTTGATGAGATTGTTTTGAATTACAATCCCAATGATAAAAGTTTAAAAATAAAAAACAAGAGCATCAAAGAGTTTTTTGAAGTTAATCCCGAGGAACTCATTGAATTTAATGTAGATACCAAATTTGAAATGCAATTGTCAAAAGACAATATTCATTATAGAATAAACTTATACCCTTCTGGAGGGCTTACAAATGATTGGAATTTTGATAAAACACAAGAAAAACCGAATATTAACCCAGAATCCTCTGCTAGTAAACGTTTTAAAATTTCAGAATTAATAAGCTCTAAAACAATAACTGAATCAGAAGCTGAAATAGAGAAACAAAAAATATTTTTAGATCAATCAACAGAGAGAAAATTTAAAAACATAAATAAGACAAAGGCGAGGACAAAGAATTTTCTAAAAAAAAATAAATTCTCTCGATTAAAAAATATAAACTTCCCCTATTTAAAAAAAATACTCAGGTTTCTAATATTACTTTTAATGGTTTTGTTTATTTACAAAGCCTGTTTTTATGACGAGTGTAGTGGCAATGCGGTTTGCTATTATTTGAAAGCTCAAGAAGCTGAAAATAACGCTGACTTTGAAAATGCATTTATTTTTTATAAAAAGGCAATCAGAGTTGATAAAAAATATATTGATGCATATAGTGCTAGGGGGTTATTGAATCAAAAACTTGAAAAGCATGACAAAGCAATTCGTGATTTTTCTAAAATTATTGAAATCGATGAGTCAAATTGGTTTGCATTTCATAACCGTGCAAATTCATATACTGCGCAAGGTGATAAAAAATACAGTATCGAATTAAAAAAAGCAATGAAAGATTATGATAAATCTATTGATTTGAATGATACCAATGAAAATGGGGTTAGTTTTTTTAATAGAGGATTATTAAAAGAAAAAATAGAAGTTGAAGCATGTGATGATTTTGTGTACAGTTGTGATCGATCATATTCAAAGGGTTGCGATAGGTACAATAACAGTTGCTATCCAGAAAATGGTGAATTTGTTCTTTTCAACGAATTTGGGAAAGGAGTTTTCGCTAATAATGGATTAGGTAAAATAAGACTTGATAATTCAACAGGAACGAAAGATGTAGTCGCTGTAATAAGAAGATACGTAAGTGGAAGAAAGGATGGTCCTAGAATTAGAGCTCAGTTTATAAGAAAAGGAGAGATTATAATAATGGAAAACATTCCAAATGGTACTTATTATACACAAGACTATTACGGAAACTCCTGGATTAAAAATCTGGATCCTAAAAACAGGTTTTTAAGGAGTGCTTCATTTTTGGATTATAAATCTCGGCCATTTAGAATAATGAATAATGCAATGAAATTCACATACAATATCACAGGAGGAGAACAGGGGGATCAAATAAGTGAAGATGATTTTTTTAATTAGTTTATGATAAAATATTTTAAAATACATTCAAATTATCTGATAGAAGGAGTAACTACCAAAATTTCATGGAAAACCTCTGGAGCATTATTTGTGAAAATACATACAGATTCATGGAAAAAAGGATGGTATAAAAAAAATGATGAAATTCAAATCAACCTCTCAACGGATTTAAAGAAAGTTACTTTATTTGCTTTTGGTCCAACCAGGATTGAAAAAAAAGAAATTATAATTGAATTTAACAAGCAAAAAGAAATTCAACAAGAAAATAAAAAAATTAAAAATATTGAGATTACAACAAAAGTCAAACCATTAAAAACATTGATAAATTTTAACACTAGAAATGTTATTGATAATGTAAAGTCAACTAATTTTTCTTTTAAAACTAAAAAAATAAAACCTAAAATTAATTACTCTAATTTAAAAATTAACGATTATGAATAAATCATATTACAAAACACCTAAGCCCGGAACAATAATGAAAATGATGTGGAAAGCAGCTGGAGCTGATCGTTACATATTAGAGAGAAGCACCTATTCTGACCATGTTAAATATGCATGTTTGGGTGGTATTGTTGTTGCTACTGGGCTAATGGCTTCATTGGCTGGTGGATATGCGTTTTATATAATCTTTGGACAGCAAACTGCAAATTTAGCACAAGGAACCGAAGCCACAATTGAAGCTGCCTCCTCTCAAACATTGGCTGTAATATTTTCTATATTATTTGGACTAATTTGGGGATTAATCATTTTTAATATTGATCGATTTATTGTAGCCAGTACTGGAAAAGGAGATGGGTCTGAAGCTATTACCATTAGTGAAATTAAAACAGCCATTCCAAGAATTTTAATGGGTATTATTATTGCAATTACAATTTCTAAACCTGTTGAATTACGTATGTTTCAACAAGAAATTGAAGTAGAATTAAATAGTAGGAGAATTAAAGAAGTTGGTAAACAAAAAAAGGAAGTTTCCAAATTATATGAGGGAGATTTAGAGCTAATACAGGAAGAAATAATAAGGCTAAGGGAAGATATTAACAAATATGAAACAAAAAGACAAGAAAAACTTGACATCTTAAATATTGAAGTGGATGGTTCAGGAAGTATTGGAGGTGAAGGCTACGGACCTGTAGCAAAATTAAAACAACTAGAACTTGAACTAGCTAAAAGAGAATATGATTCGGTTAGAAATATCAACTTAGCAGCTATTAAAATCCAAGACATAAAATTTTCTAAGACAGATTCAATTATGCAAAAAGAAATTGCTGATGCTGAAACCTCTGCAAAAAGTTTAGATGGGTTAATGGCAAGACTTAAAATTGTGGATGAGTTAGCAAAAGGGAAAGATGAAGATGGGAATGTAAATGAGGATGCCACTCCTTGGATTATTATATTTATTACTTTATTATTTATGGCAATTGAACTCACTCCTATATTCTTTAAAATGATGCTGATTAAAAGTCCATATGATTATTTGGAGGACAATATTAAAGCACTTCAAAGAGCTGACCTTGGGATTGAGGTTAAATACGATTATTTCGAAGATCGTGAGGGTGTACAACGAAATTTAGTAATACATCATCAAGCCAATAAATTGCTTGCAGAGAAAATCAAACTCGCTCAAACTCAGACAGAACTCAATGATTTTATTATTGATAAATGGAAAGATGAGGAGAAGAAAAATATATCCAAAAATCCAGCTGATTTTATCGATAAATCATGATAAAGCAGTTTTTAATATATATATGTGGATTTGATCCTATAATTCTTCAAAAAGAGCATGTCGCTGATTTGACTTTTAAGAAGTTTGCATTTGGTTTTATGCTCGTTATTGTATTAAGTTTTTTTTCCACTTTTATTGTATTTATTAATACAATTGAAAATTTACTTGGAAGCATAATCTTAGCAGCTTTTTTTTCGCTTTTGATTGTTAATTTATATAGACTAATCATAGTAACTTCAAGCCCAAATAATTTAAAATTAAAAAAAGAGAATTTCAGAGATATGATAGGGCACTATATTGTTAAAGCAATTCTTTTGTTAATGATATTTTTCATCATTTCAGAGCCCTTAGAAACTTTTGTTTTTAAAAATAATATAGCGGCATACTTAAATGATTACAAAGAAGAACTGGTTGATAATTTTGAATACCAACTTAAATCAATTTCTAAAGAGGATATTGAAAAGCTTACATATGAAAATGAATTAACAATAAAATTCAGAAAAAAAAATAATTTAAAAATTGACTCTATGGGTCAGAAATTATTGGACGAAAAAATAATTTTTATTTTACAAAAAGATCAAAAGCAAATTTTTGATTTAGAACAAAAAATAACAAAAGCAAATTTTTTCTTTAAGCAAATATCTATTGCAAACTCCAAAATACCGCAAAGCTATTTGTTTTCAATTTTGATTTTATTAATTATTCTTTTTCCTGTTTATTTAATTATGTATGATGAAAATTTTAAAAGTTATTTTTTAATTGAGCAACAAAGTAATAATTTCATAATTAAAAATAATTGGGAAAAATACTCAGTGAAACAAGAAGAATTATTCTTTGAAACAACCGGTAAAAAAATAATTAGACAAAACTTATATCTTGACCCTCCATTTAATAAGCTAAGGACTCCGGATAATACAAAATATCTTAAAAAGGGATCTTTGGTCAAATGGTTTAATAAAGAGTATTAATTGGAGAAAATAAATCTTATAAAAAAAATTATTATTCATGGTGACTTTCAAGGAAGATATCATGCAAATGAAATCAACACCTTATCTTCATTTGATGATTATGATATCAATGTTATTGATGGAAATATAAGCAATGCACAACAAACCAACTATTTTGATGTAATCTCTGATGAATCAATTTCTTTACGTTTATCAAAATTAGAAAATGTTAAAATTACTGTTGAAGATAGTGAATCGAACCCAGAACATATTTTTATTGAAGACCTTGAAGATGTCATAATTTATGATATTAAATTCAACGATGTTATCAAGGAGGGAAAGAGCACCTTAGGAATTATTAAAGGAAAAATATATGGTTCACTAGTTTATAATGAGGAAGTTGAATTGGCCTCGTTAGCTCCAGAACCACCCAAAAAAAACCTTGAAATAATTAAGGATACAGCTTCAAAAATCAAAGCTAAAACTGAAAGAAATTTTTTCCCTAGTTTGAGCATTCTTTTTTATGGTTTTCTTTTTGTTTGCCTCGCCATTTTACTGAAAGAAAAATTATTGATTTTGTTACTTTTTGTTGTTGGGATTTATATTTTGAGATCAGTTGCAACTTATTTATTAAAAATAATATTTAGAAGTGCATCTGCAGTATTTATCTTATTAATCTTACTAGGGCTATGGTTTGTTTTTTCTGAGGGATTAGACACTTCTAGAGTAGAAAATGATGAAATCGTTGTTGAAGACCCTCCAGAATATAATGAATTGATTTCTAGACCTATTTCATGGAGTGATTATGATAACAGAACGTATTTTGGTGATTTTAAGTTTAAATATGGAGATTACATTAAATCAAAAGAAAATAAAGAAGAAATCATACCTTTTTCAGAAAAAGAACTTTATTCAAGTTTAAATAACTTTGACAGTAATAAATTGGATTTAATTTATTCAACATTACAAAAAATTAAAAATGATAATAATTTAAATCGAAATAGATTTGCAGAAGTAGTGGTTTCCCTAATACAAAGCATACCTTATTCTTATAATATTGATGGTAATTGTAACGGAGATGATTTACCATCAGCTTATAAAAATGATATTATTAGTGGTATTCCTTGCATCAGTAATGTAAGACACGATATTTTAACTCCTTTAGAGTTTTTCTATTTCAAAAAGGGAGATTGTGATTCAAGAACTGTTCTGATTTACACAATTCTTAAAAGATTTGGGTACGATGTCGCTATTTTAAATAGTGATTTGTATTCGCACTCCATGATTGGAATTAATATACCCGCCTACGGAAAATATAAATTAATTAACGGCAAAAAATATTATTTTTGGGAAACTACTGCTAAAGGATTCACCCTTGGTGTTTTGCCACCAGACAGTTGGAACATTAGTAAATGGTATTTAGCATTAAAATAATTATTAACTTTAAAAATAAAATTATGAAATTTAATGAGGATCTTTTTTTTAACTCAATCATACAGTTACTTATTTCTTTAGTAATTGGTACCATTGTTTTGTACAGTAGCTACAAGTTAATTGAAAAATATCTAAGGAAAAAACATGAAATTGAAATTGATAATACTGCATATGGAATTTTATGTTCCGCTATTTTATTTTCAGTAGGTTATTTAATTTCTGGTATAAAAGACCCTATTATTAATTCAATTGATCTAATTCAAAGGAATCCTGACTTTTCAGGCTCTGTGGTTTTCGAAGGTTTAAAATACTCAGGATTATTTTTATCAATTAGTATATTTATAATTTGGATTATCAATGTTTTGGCAATTTACCTCTTCACAATCATGACCAAAGACCTAAATGAATTCGAAGAAATAAAAAATAATAACATAGCTGTTAGTTTGATAACAGCTGCAATTGTTATTACGATTTCTTTAATGGTGAAATCCAGTTTATTTTTGATTTTGGAAGCATTTGTTCCTTACCCAGATATGCCGACTTTTAACTAACTTATAATATTTCAGATTTGTTTATTAGACCTCAACTAATTTTTTTAATTATTAGTAACAATTTATGAGAAATTTTAGCTTAGTATTTTTAGTTATTTTTTTTACTGTCAATTATACATTAAACGCACAGTCTTTTGATAAAAATAAAGCTCTAAGCAAACAAAAAGAACTGCTAGACTCAGGTATTAAAAAAGTTAAAGAAAATAATTTTGAAGCTGCACTTAAAGATTTTGATATAGCTATAGAACTCAATCCAAGTTCTAACTTAGCCCATGAAATCTTATTTAATAGAGCCCAACTTAAAAGGATAGAATTAAAAAAATTTAATAGTGCGTTAGAAGACTATAATTTGGCAATTGAATTAAATAAAAGTTTTGTAAAAGCCTATTATTTTAGATCAATTTTGTACCAGAGAAACTTTAAGAATCCTTCAAAAGCTTTAGAAAATACAAAAAAATCTATTGAATTAGACCCAAATTGTGGTGCATGTTGGATGAATTTAGGGTATTCAAATCAAATCTCTGTTGAAGAACAATTCTTTGCGCTTGAAAAGGCTTTAGAACTAGGAGTTGATATTGATTTTAATGGCATGTTTGAAACATCTTACTATATATACAACAGAATAGCTTATATTAGAGTTCTTAGTACCGACTCAACTGACGGAGATTATATTGAAACTATTAATTATTATCAAAAATCTATTGATAATTATGAAGAAATGGATGTAGATGGGGATGGAGAGTATGACAATTCAGGTTATCTTGAGAACTCTTATTACATGCAAGCTAATATTTATTTGGAATTACTTAACCAGCCTAATAAAGCATTAGAACGAATAAATAAAGCTTTTGAAATTAATCCTTCAAATATTGATTTCCATGTAATTAAATCAAAGATTTTTTATAAAATTGGTGAAATTGATAAAGCTATTAAAAGTTATAATACTTCCAAAAAAATAAAACCTAAATTATATTATAATGACTATTTAAATAATAATTCAATTTATCCTTATATCGATTTAGATAGAGATTTAGATTCTATTAAACTACCTATTGATATAAAAGTTAAAATAGATATCAATAATATCCTCGGTCTTGAAACTAGAAGTAATCAATTTTTTATGTCTCTAGATTATTCGTTTTACACTCAACAAGGACCTGCTTTTTTAAATCATAAAAAAGATACAATTGATTTTTTTGATTTTGAAAAAAATTCAAGAATTAATCCAATTTTTATAAACTCAGACAGAACCGAAAAAACAAGTCTTTCATATTTTGGATTTGACAATGTTAATATTACCGATGATCATATTTATTATAATACTGTTAAGACAGATTTTTTTCATAATTGGGATTTAAAAGATTATCCTTTTGATAAGCAAAATTTACAATTTGAAATTAAAGCTGAAATTGACACTAGTATTGTAAGGTTGAGTGAATCAAAGTTTTATAAATCATCATTTAAAAAAGTAAATGGTTTAATAAAAGGTTATAAAATTGATAGTATTAAGTTTAAAGAAAGGTTTGAAGTTCAAAACAATGTAAATACATTTTATCCAGGTATAAACAGAGAAGATGTATATTCTATTGCAAGTTTTAATGTACAAATATCAAGATCGGGAGGTTGGTTGTTTTTAAAGCTTTTTCTTGGCTCATATCTAGCTTTTCTTATTTCATGGATTGTGTTTTTTATACCTGCCAAGGAGTTTGGTTCAAGAATAAGTCTAGCAGTAGGTGGTATATTTGGAGCTATCGGGAACAGGTATTTTGTAGACTCTTCTTTACCGGTTGTCCAAGTACTCACAAAAGCCGATATTATTAATAATCTAATTTTATTTTTATTAATATTAAATATACTTATCGTAATTTTTCAGAAAAACAAAAGATATAATATAAAATTCTTAGGAAAAAATAAGAATGCGATGATTTTTACTGGTATTTTATTTTTAGTACTAAACTTTTTAATAATTTTAATTTAGATATATCTAGAGCACAACAGATAAATAGTTTAATACTATAAAAGCTATAAATACAAAAACAGCAGCAAATTTATTTTTTTCAAATTTCCATAAATTTATACTTTTTGTGTGTTGCCCAATTACAATGAAAATATTTAAAATTATAAAAATTACTACCAAATTGTTTATTAAATCGGCCTTAGTGAAAACCTGAATTGCAGGCATTGAATTTTCAACAAAATATTTATTACCAACGGCTCCAAAAATACCACCGAGGCTCAAAGTAATTCTTGTTTCAAAGTATTTAGAATCGATAAAGTATACAAGGAATGAAATTAAAAATGATAGGAATCCTCCAAAAAATAATTTAAAATATAAAAAAGAACCTGTTCTGTCTATATTTATATTAAAGATTAACCGCTCATATATACTGCTTCTACTACCTTCAACATGATCAACAATAATTCCCGATCTAAAATATTCCTTTTCTATTGTTAAGTTTCTTATTTTAAAACCGTCCAAAAGAAATTTAAAATTCTTTTGGTTAATATCTGGCGGGAACTGAACAGATGGAGCAATTTTTACTACTGAAGTATCGTCAATAGTTTCAAATATAATTTTTAGTTTTTGAGTATCAAAAGGATAGTTTCTAAGATTCCACTTGTGGGGTAATTCAACTTCACAATATGAATCCCACTGTGACACACTGTCTTTAATTTTAGGATATTTAAATTTATCATTGAAATTGAGATAACCAACATAGGCCCTATCACTTTCAGGATAACTTAAAGTGACAAATTCTGCTGGATGAAAATTCAATGAATCTCCTGCTTTTGTAATTCCTAAAGAGTCTTGGATTGTTGTAATATAAAGATCGAAAACTGTATAAAAATCTGTTTTTTTGATTGTAACATCTCTTAGTTCAGAGATATTTAATTCAATTTGGTATTCAATCGGAAGTTCAATTTCATCATCGTCACTGAGATAATAAGGAAATTGAAATTCGCCTGACCTGAGCTTTTGACGATAACTAAGTGAGTCATTTATATTTTGAGAGTAACAAAAACTGACAAAAACTAAAAAAAAGAGTTTTAAAACAATACCTAATTTATTCATTTTGTTTTAAGTTGTAAACTATTTTACTTTAAAATAAAATATAATCATGCTATTATTAAGTCTCACAGATCTTTTAAGTTTTTTGAAATAGTTATTCTTATATAAGACCTAAATATATGAAATAATATATATATATATTTAACTACTTTCACTTAATAACTAATAACTAATAATTAATACAATGAAAAAGGAGTATGTACATTTAATAATTAGTCTAATATTACTTTTACCTGTTGCAGTAATGCTAGAAAATTCAGATGGTTTAGAATCTGTTAATGATTTAGGTGGGTACCTAAAAGAGTGGATAGCTCCAATATTATTCTCGTTGATTATTAGTGGAATAGTTTATGGGATAAAATTACTTTTTAAAAGGAAATCTTCTTTTATTATTCTCTTTTACACAATGTCTTATGCGTTATCAATAATTATTTTATTGATATTAGGTTTAAAATATCTGTAGATGAATAAATTAATAGCAATTAAAATAATCTTAGGTATTCTTCTTTTGATGTGCTTGTAGATAAAAACACAAGTGTGTTTATAGTTGATATAGATAGCTGCAAA
>TARA_B110000037_G_scaffold222433_1_pt1 | contig 10677 bp, 11 predicted proteins | sample TARA_B110000037 | Tara Oceans TARA_B110000037 (sample SAMEA4397196) | marine metagenome | biome: Polar Biome; feature: [MIX] marine epipelagic wind mixed layer (ENVO:01000061); material: water (ENVO:00002006), including particulate matter (ENVO:01000060) such as... | depth 10-100 m
CGTTATTCGGTGGGGCGGCACGAGACCATCAATGGTGCTCCCATTTCACAGGAACCTCATCGAGCTTATCGCGAAAGCAACGGGGGCATGAAATCCCTGATCGCCTCGGTGGTGACGCCCGATACTTTCCTCTATCGGAAGCGAGCTGATTAAAGAGTGGGCGGGGTCCAGTCGGGGATTCCAGGGCCTTCGAGTTGTTTTTGGTAGCGGATCCGGAAGGGCTGGGTGGGAGACATGGGGGCTGTTTCGTTGACCATGAGGGGACGGGCTTCCTTCCAAAATTGATCGTAGGCGGCGCGCATTTTTTCGACGACTTTGGGGTTTTGTCCGGCGATGTCGGTTTTTTGGCCGGGATCTTTGCTCATGTCGTAGAGCTGCTTGTCAACGAGGCGGTATTGATGATTGCGAACGGAGAAGCCGGTCCACTGGTGTTTGTTAGGCTCGGAGCCGGTGGGCCAGCGAGCCTTTTGGGTAAACAGGTAGCGGTCGGGCCACTCGACCTTGGGATCGCGGAGAAGGGGGAGGAAACTACGGCCGCCGACCTGGTCAGCCGGGCCGGTGGTGGCGGCAAGAGAGGTGAGGGTGGGAAAGAGATCGATGTGGGCGACGACGTTCGGGATGTCGCGGCCCGCTTCGAGGGTGCCTTTCCAGCGGAGGAAGAAGGGGACGCGGACGCCGCCTTCATCGGCGCTTCCTTTGAGGCCTTTTTGTCCGGCGTTGAACATCACCATGGGCTTGCCGTCCTTGGTTTTTCCCAGCGATTGCTTGGCGCGTCCGGAACCTCCTCCGGTCATGCCGTTGTCGGACATAAAGATGAGGACGGTGTTTTCTTCGAGGCTCCACTCGGCGAGTTTGTTCATGAGACGGCCCATATTTTCGTCGATATTTTCGATCATGCCATAGAAGCCGGCGTTCTTGGCAGGGAAGCCGAGATCGGTGAAGCGCTTGGTGTTTGAGGGAGGGGCGATGAAGGGGCCGTGGGGGGCATTGGTAGTGATGTAGGCGAAGAAGGGTTCCTTCTTTTCCTTTTGCTCTTTCATCCAGCCCATCGCGGCGGTGAAGAAGAGGTCGGTGCAGTAGCCTTTGGTTTTCACGAAGCTGCCGTTGTGGCGAATGACGGGGTCGAAGTATTTGTTTCCCGGGACGTCGGCACAGGAGCACTTGTAGCCTTGGCCGATACCGCCGGCGCCGTGGATGAAGACTTCGTCAAAGCCGCGTTTGTGGGGTTGGTGGGCTTCTTCGTCGCCGAGGTGCCATTTGCCAAAGATCCCGGAGGTATAGCCGGCTTTTTTGAGAACCTGGGGAAGGATGGTGGCCTTGAGGGCCATGCGCTCGCGCTCGAGGATGGTGTGGGTGATCCCGTTTTTGAGGGGATGCCGACCGGTCATAAGAGCGGAGCGGGTTGGGGAGCAGGTGGGACTGACGAGGAAGCGGGTGAGTCGGGTGCTTTGGTCGTAGAGGACGTCGAGATTGGGGGTCTTGATCCAAGGGTGACCGTGCTTTCCGACGGGGCCGTAGCCCTGGTCATCGGTCATGACGAGAATGATGTTGGGCTTGTTTGCCGCTGAGGCGACGGAGATGAGGAAGAGGAGTGAAGCGAGACGTCGAATCATGAGAGAGAGTTACCTTGAAAATTCGATGGATCTTTCCTTTTGCTGGGATAAGAGCGGGGGATGAAAGGGACTTTTCTTGGAATGCTTGGGCTGACGTGTTGGGCGTTAGCGATGCCCGAAGAGGGCGGCGGGGATTGGAGGGACGAGTTGCTCCAACGAGAGGGCATTGGACTTTCGAAGGAGGCTTTAGAAAAAGCATTCAAGGGAGGAGGAAGGCCCTTGCCCGATTTGGAAAAGGTTTTTGAGCGATTGGGTGCGGATGGGTTTTCCGAACGGGAGAAGGCCCAGGAAGAATTGCTGAGGGGAGGAGAAGCGACGTTGAAATGGCTACGCGAGCGTGAGCCTTCCCAGGGCCCGGAGGTGCAGCGGAGAGTAGCAGAGGTTATAAAATTGCTTGGGTTTGCGCACCGGAATGAGCGGGAAATGGCAGTGGAGCATGCGGTAAAATCGTTACTCGCGGAGGGGAATGAGCGGAAGGAGAACACGGGAGGCCTTTTCTACGAATGGTTTGGCGAAGGTCAGGCGAAATTGGGAAAGCGCTATCGGTTGTTGACCTTTGAGAATTCGGCGAATCGTGGCGGGGCCGTTGTTGGTGGGCAGCTGGTTTTTTCAGGAGGGGGTGGTCAGGATGGTGATCAACGATTGGTTTTACATTCCAAGAAATGGCCGGGAGAAGAGACATTTGGGGAAGCATTTCAAGTGTCTGCAAAATTGAGGGGAGAGTCCAAGGGAATGGGTGCGTGGCACCTCGGGATTTCGATTGGCAGGGTCCGGGCACTCTATCACCCGGGTTTAAGGGGAGGGTCGTTTCGGTTTGAGAGGATCGATAATCACGATTATCTGGGCCGGACCGGGAGTGTTGGTTTTACTCCCGGGGAAGAGGTTCCGCAGTGGATGGCAGTGAAGGTTCGACGTCTTCCCGATAACAAAGTGAGTCTTGAAGTGGTTTTGGAACAGGGAGGGAAGAAGGAGGGGCGATTTGAGACTTCTATTATTGTGGAGGCCGATCAGATCGGAGAACTCGACGAAGTGAGCTTGGACCGAAGTGGGCGAGTCGGCGGAAGTGCCTACATTGATGATTTTACGGTGAGAATTTTGGGAGAATGAGGGAGCTTTCGTCAGAGTTGAGTCTGCTTGAGAGATTGTCGGAAGTGGAGTGGACGGAAAGGTTGGAAGTTCGTGGTGAGCAAGTATAGTTGGGGATACCATGAAGTCGTTCCTGTTCTTTGTTACCGCACTTTTTCAATGCTCTCTCGTTGCTGGAGAGAAGAAGCCGAATTTTGTTTTTCTTCTCGTTGATGATTTGGGTTGGGGGGATTTTGGGTGCTATGGGGCGACCTTTTACGAGACGCCGCATATCGACAAACTGGCCAAGGATGGGATGCTTTTCACAAATGCTTATTCGGCCTGCACGGTGTGTTCGCCGAGCCGTGCCGCGATTCTATCGGGGCGATATCCGGCGCGCTTGCATCTGACGGATTGGATTACCGGACACAAGAGGCCGTTTGCAAAGCTGGCGGTGCCGGATTGGAAGACAAAGATCGACCATGAGCGGGTTTTGATGCCGGAGGCTTTGAAGGAGGCGGGTTATGCCACGGCGTTTTTTGGGAAGTGGCATCTGATGCCGATTGGGAAGCCGGATTTTAAGGAGCACTATCCAACCGCCCATGGCTTCGATGTGAATGTCGGCGGTCGCGAGTGGGGGCAGCCGAAGGGGCCGGGGAAGTATTTTTCGCCGTTCGGGATGCCCGGGCTTGATGATGGCAGGAAAGGTGACTTTTTGACCGATAAGTTGACGGATGCGGCAGTGGGATTCCTGGAGGAGAAAAAGGATGAGCCTTTTCTCCTGTATTTTTCGTACTACACGGTGCACGGGCCGATCATGGCTCCGTCGGATTTGGTGAAAAAGTATCAGGAGAAAGCAGAGGGGTTCGAAAATAGGCGAAATGAAAATGTGAATCCAAAGCGGGCCGGGATGATTGAGGCCCTAGACAACAGTGTGGGCCGGATTTTGGCGAAGCTTGAAGAGATGGGATTGGCCGAAAATACTGTGATTGTTTTGACGGGAGATAATGGCGGAGACAGCGACAATACGACGTCGGGGCTTCGTGATTTTAAAGGGTTCTCACACGAGGGCGCGGTGCGGGAGCCCTTGATCGCCAAGTGGCCGAGGAGGATCCAAGGAGGAGCGACCTGCGACGAGCCGGTGATCGGGATGGATTTTTATCCGACTTTCCTCGAGATGGCGGGACTTCCGGCCCGGAAGGACGAGCATATCGACGGGGTGAGCATTTTGCCGCTCTTGAAAGGGCAGGCGAAGGAGTTGAGCCGGGAGAAGCTGTATTGGCATTATCCGCACTATCATCGGACGAAGCCGTATGGGGCGATTCGTGACGGAGACTGGAAGTTGATTGAGTTTTTCGAAGAAGGGAATTTGGAGCTTTTTGACCTAAAGAAGGATCCTCTTGAGAAGAAGAATCTATCGGAGGAGATGCCGGAGAAGACCGAGGAGATGTTGAAGGAGCTGAAAAGATGGCGCAAATTGGTGGGTGCCCAGATGATGACGCCGAATCCGAACCACGACCCGGAGCGGGGCAAGGGGAAACAGAGGAAGAAAAAAAAGACTCCGAAGTGAAGAAATCAGAAGTTTTTTTCAGGGATGTGAAAGCCAAAAGGGAAGAGCTTCGTTTCATACTGATGGCCCATTCATCGACCAATCGACGTCAGTTTCTCAAAAAGTCCGGTTTGATCGCCGGAGGAACCTTTGGAATGCCTGCTTTTTTGAGTGGGCAGAATTTAAACTCGAAGATTCAAGTCGCTTGTATCGGGGTTGGGGGCAAGGGCAGTAGTGATACCCAGAATGCCGCGAGGTGTGGTGGTGAGATCGTCGGGCTTTGTGATATCGACGGGGGGCGCCTCGATAAGATGGCGAAGAATTTCCCGAAGGCGGCGAAGTATTCAGATTTCCGAGAAATGTTGACCAAGATGGGAGACAAGGTGGATGCGGTGACGGTTTCAACTCCGGACCACCTCCACGGAGTGGCAGGCATCATGGCGATGCAGATGGGCAAGCATATCTACTGTCAGAAACCTCTGACGCAGACAGTTTGGGAATCGCGGATGATGCGGAATTTGGCCCGAGACAATAAGCTGGCGACGCAAATGGGGAACCAGGGAAGTGCGGGGGATGGCCTTCGGCGATCAGTGGAGATCATCCAATCGGGTGTGATTGGCAATCCGAAGGAATTGCACGTGTGGACCAATCGGCCGGTGTGGCCGCAGGGGCTGGAACGTCCTGAGGGATCGGATCCGATCCCAGACAATCTCAACTGGGATTGCTTCATCGGGCCGGCGCAGATGCGCCCCTACAAAAAAGATGTCTATCATTCTTTCAAATGGCGTGGATGGAGTGACTTTGGGACTGGAGCCCTTGGCGATATGGCCTGTCACACGGTCAATATGCCGTTCCGGGCTTTGAAGTTGGGTTATCCGACGAAGATCGAGTGTGAAATGGCATCGCGCATTTATGATGAGACTTTTCCGCTGACCTCACGGGTTCGCTTTGAGTTCCCTGAGCGTGATGGTCTTCCGCCGATGAAGTTCTGGTGGTATGACGGAAATCCGGGGCGAAATTTTGATCCGATTCGCCCGAACGCCGAGGTGGTATCCGAGGTCATTACGCTTCGCGGGGGTAAGTTGCCGGGGAGCGGCGCGGTGATCGTGGGAGATAAGGGAAAGCTTTTCTCACAGGATGACTACGGGAGCGAATTCTATTTGAAACTCAACGATGAGAAGGGCTACACTCATGCGAGCAAGCACGAAGCTTGTCAGGGCGTTGAGAAAACCATTGCCCGGTCGCCGGGTCATGAACAAGAGTGGTTCGATATGATGAAGGGCGGAGCGCCGGCTTATTCGAATTTTGAAATCGCGGCTTATTTGAACGAGGTCATTCTCCTAGGTTGTATTGCACAGCAGGTGGGCGAGGGACATCCAATTGATTGGGATGGTCCGAATATGAAGTCCACCAACAGCGCTCTTGCAACGAGCCTGGTGAAGCGTAATTACCGGGAGGGTTGGGAGCCGAAGATCTAGGTTCCTCAAGGATGACAGTGTGCTGATTTACTCGTCGGTAGCGAAAGGGTCCGAGCTGGCAGGCTGGAATGACGTGCAATCTTGATGCATTCGAGGTGCACTGCTGGGATCCCCGCGAGAATTGACAGTGGGTGGAGGCGCGAAACGAGGATTGGTATTTGACCAATCCTGTGCATGGGCGGGGCTATGATTCCAAGAAGCTCACGGTCACGCTGCTTGGTTAGGCATTGGAGATTGCAACAGAGGATCGGAAATTTTGATTCCAAGTATTGCGGCTTTGAGATGTCGGGGCAAGTTAGACAGAAATGGTTGAAGCTCCTTCTGAATACGAAATGGCCCAGGAACTTGTTCCAGTGGCCCGGTTCGAAGGATTGCGGGAAGCGCAGGAAAATGCTCTTGTAGTTTTGGCAATGAATTTGGACTGCCTGATCACTGTGGTAGAAGGCGGGTATGTGATCCATGGAGAGGAAGCTTTTGTGGAAGCAATCCGAGAAGAGTTTTTGCTGTATGCCGAGGAGCAAAAGATGAAGCCCACTCCGGCGACGATCCCCATTTTTGGTTCAGGAGTGGACTTGGCCTTGGTGTGGATCGGGGTGTTGTTGTTTTGTTTTACCCAGCAGCTGCAAGATGACTCGTTCAAGGAGCGGTATTTGGATTCCGCGGTGAGGGTCGTTGAGCATGGCGAGGTTTACCGTCCTTTCACGGCCTTGTTTCTTCATGCCGATATGGAGCATTTGATGGGAAATGCGGTGTTCGGATTGATCTTCGGGATCTTTGTCGCGAATTCCTTTGGCCCGCTGCGAGGATGGGGGTTGATTTTACTGAGTGGTTTTTTAGGGAACCTTCTCAATACGTGGATTCACTTTCCAGACCCCTACCGGTCGCTGGGAGCGTCGACGGCAGTGTTTGGTGCGCTGGGTCTCCTCGTAGGATCGGGGCTGGATGCGGCGTGGCGGGCGAAGTCCTACCGGAAAGGGTTACAGGCTTTCGCGCCTTTGCTTGCGGGGATTATGATCTTTACGATGAATGGCATTGGAGGTCCGGGAATCGATACCTTAGCTCACATTACCGGAATGTTTTTTGGAATCCTGCTAGGTCTGCCAGTTACTCATCTTCTTGCTAGAAAGATCACGTAAGTCCGTATCAAGGGGATGCGTATTTTGCTGATTTCCTTGCTCGCAACCTCATCACTTCTTGCTTACACGCCGGCTCCGCTTACCGAAGGAGCCAAGGCGCCGGAGTTCAAATTACCGGGCGTCGATGGGATGAACTATTCGTTGAAGGATTTTTCGGGAGGGAAAGCACTGGCGGTAATTTTCACGACGAATCACTGTCCTGATGCAATTGCTTCCCATGGCCGAATGGTGGCCTTGGTCGATCACTTTGAAGGGGAATCCGTAAAATTCGTGGCGATCAACAGTAATTCACCCGAGGGGCTGCACCCTCCTGAACTCGGTTGGACTGTCTACGATGACAGTTTTGAGGACATGAGGCTCATTGCGAAAGACAGTAAATTCAATCTGCCCTATCTTTATGATGGCAAGACCCAGGAGGTAGCGAAGGCATTTGGAGCGGTCGCAACACCGCATGTCTTCATTTTTGATGGAGGACTTAAGCTTCGCTACAACGGTCGGATGGACAATGGAAAGCGGAGGCTGGGTCCGGTGGAGAAGAACGAAGCGCGAGAGGCCATTGAGGCGATTCTCGCTGGACAGAAAGTCGATCCGGTAAAGACCCGTCCGGTGGGGTGCTCGACCAAGTGGATGGAAAAATCAGCAATGGTTGCCGGTCAGGATCGTAAGTGGAAGGCACAACCGGTGACGGTGGAGATCGCTGATGCGGCGACGCTGGGGAGGTTGGCCGCTAACAAGGGGAGGAACGGAATGAGGCTCCTCAATTTATGGTCGACGAGCTGTGGCCCCTGCGTGGCGGAGTTTCCCGAGCTGGCAAAGATTTATCGTCAGTATTCTTGGCAGGAATTTGAATTTATTCCCATTAGCCTGGATCCCGCTACAGATATCGACAAGGTGACTAAGTTCTTGAAGCAGAACGAGTGCGGGCTTTCCTCTCGAACTAAGCCGCTCCTTGATGAAGAGAAGCGAACCACCAATAATTACCTCTTTGACGGAGACACCGAGGATTTGGCGAAGGCGATCGATCCAGAGTGGAACGGGGCACTGCCTTACACCATATTAGTGGGGAAAGAGGGTAAGATTCTTTTTCGTCATTCCGGTGTGATTGTCCCAATGGAGTTGAAGAAAAAGATTGTTGAACAGGTTTGGGCGGAATCCGCGGAATAGGAGAAATGGGCGGTTGTGAAATTTCTTTGATTCTGTTGTTCCCATTTCTGAAAGGCTGTGGCAAATATCGAGGCGACCTTTCATCCATCATATGTCCCAAACGATTGCCGAACTAACCGCGATTCTGAGTGATACCCCAGAATTGACCGTAACCGAACCCGAGCCTGGCTTCCCGGTCATTGACGTCCAATCGCCTGTTTCCTCTGCTACGATTGCCTTGCATGGGGCCCAGGTTTTGACGTGGGCACCCACAGATCACCCTCCGGTGCTCTACGTGAGCCCCAAGGCCAAAATGATTTCCGGAACGCCATTGCGCGGTGGTATTCCCATTTGCTGGCCATGGTTTGGTGATCATGCGGAAGTGCCATCCAACCCTTCGCATGGCTTTGCCCGGACCCGGTTTTGGGAGTTGGTATCGGGTGGGTTGGAAGGAAAGGTGGCAACGTTGGTTTTCAAGTTGGCCCCCGACGACGAGACGAAGAAAATTTTCCCGCATGACTTTGAGCTGACGGCAACGATTCGGATGGCTGATAAGCTCCGCGTGAAGCTTAAAATGAAGAATACGGGAGAGGATCCATTTAAGGTGAGCTGTGCCTTGCATACCTATCTTTCACTGGGAGACATCGAGCGGATCCAACTCGAAGGAGTGAAAGGGTCACATTATGTGGATAGGCTTTCGGATTGCGATGTCCCGATCTATCAGGAGAAAAATCTGCAAATCAAAGGGGAGCTTGATCGAATCTACCAATCGATGGCATCGGTTTTGATTCGTGACCTTGATCGTTTTCGTTCGGTCTTTATCGACAAGGCGGGTTCCCGCTCAACGGTGATTTGGAACCCTTGGAAAGAAAAATCGAAGGCTCTCGCGGATCTTCCCGACAAAGCGTACAAGGAATTTGTCTGTGTGGAGTGTGCCAATGCCGGGACTGACAAGCCAACCTTACGACCCGATGGCTCACACACTCTGGAAACCGTGATCGGTCTCAGACCGTTGGGTTAGGATACAAAGGAACCCCGCTGTGGTAGCACCGATAAACCACAGCGAGGTTAGGTTCTCAGGACTCAAGTGAATGGGTCGAGAGAGAGTGTCTTATTTGAATTTTCTGGCCCGGAGGGATTTTTTGAGTCCCTTGAGGTAAGCTTCGACACCTCCTCCGGCGTAGCCGGACATGGACTTAAATACCTTACCTTTGGAATCCATGAGCATCACAGTTGGGTAGCTCTTCAGGCTATATTCCTTGGCGACTTTCTTGTTTGCGGCGGACTCCTCTTCCGGAAGCTTCTTTTTTCGGGGGAAGTCGAGGACGACAACGACAAAGTCTTTTTCAACCGCCTTTTTAAAGGAGCTTTTGGAAAAAACCTCGTCGTTCAGCTTGATGCATGGCGGGCACCAGTCTGAACCTGTGAATTTTACCAGTAGGGGCTTCTTATCAGCCTCCGCCTTCTTTTTGGCGGCTTCAAAATCTGTGAGGTAATCGCCGGCGTTGGCGATGCCAACGGCAGCGGCTGCGATAAGGGCGAAGAACGACGCTTTCAATGGTTTCATATGTTATTAGGCGTTCCAGAGGGCTGATTTATTCCATATTTGTCGAAAAAAAATCTGAAGCTGTTATTCGAGGGGAATGAAAGAGCGTATTATTATAGCCACTCGCAATGCCCATAAAGTGGAAGAAATTCGAGCTATTCTGAGTGACTACGAAGTCTGTGATTTGTCGTCCGTGGACGATCCTCCAGAGGTTGAAGAAACGGGGGTGACGTTTGTCGAAAACGCCACCTTGAAAGCCGTTGCAATCAGTAAGTTGACTGACGCCTTGGTGCTTTCCGATGATTCTGGCCTGGAAGTCGATGCTCTCAATGGAGAACCCGGAGTGTATTCCTCCCGGTATGCTGGGGAAGATGGGAACGACGAACTCAACAATGCGAAACTTTTGCGCGAATTGGAGGGAATGGATGATCGCTTGGCCCGCTTCCGCTGTGTGATTGTCATTGCACGTGGCGGTGAGGGGTTGGCAATTTTTTCAGGAGCAGTTGAGGGAAGAATTCTTGAAGCTCGAAGAGGAGAAGGCGGATTCGGGTATGATCCCCTTTTTGCGCCCTTGGGCTATGACGAGTCATTTGCAGAGTTGGGAGAGAAGATCAAAAATGGCATGAGTCATCGGGCTCGTGCGTTGGAGGGAGTGGTTACGTGGTTCTCTTCGGTCTCTTGAATCAGTTTGACATCGGAGTGGTTTTTGCAAATTTGGATCAGTCATGAAATGACTACTGTCGATCGGATTTTTAGCGATTCTACTCACGGGGTGTGGCGTTGATCCGCGGTGGGGCCTGCGGAGGACAACTAACACCACGGTCCCTGGCTCTCTTGGGGTGGATATCCGATGGGGGTCTCCCAGAACCGGATTATTGGATCCGTTGAAGTGGTAATATTAATCGCGGCAAGAAAATCCCAAACAGGAGAGCCTAGGCGATAAGAAGTCATCGCCACGAGGAACTAACAATCGTTATTTGATGAGGAAGGAGTAGGTTCCGGGTTGGCCGATCATGCTGATCATGGAGCCGGTTTTGGCAGCCAGTTCAACTCCGGGGGCCTCTTTGACAGAATGGCCGCCTTCGGTGATATCTTGTCCTGTCTTTGCCGGCAGAATAATGCGCGCGAAGACCCCTGGTGGAATGGT
>TARA_B110000037_G_scaffold12619_1_pt1 | contig 10657 bp, 9 predicted proteins | sample TARA_B110000037 | Tara Oceans TARA_B110000037 (sample SAMEA4397196) | marine metagenome | biome: Polar Biome; feature: [MIX] marine epipelagic wind mixed layer (ENVO:01000061); material: water (ENVO:00002006), including particulate matter (ENVO:01000060) such as... | depth 10-100 m
TGCTTTGTATGGCGAAAATAAAAGTAAATAGGAGATAACCTCTTATTATTTCCTATTATAATGAGCCCCCCGCTAATTTAATATGCTCTTTAAGCGACTACTCGATCGTTGTTTCAAGAATCAGCTTGTATAAATTATCAGTTGTATTATTAACTTGAATCTGCTCTAGCGCATTGTAGTATTTTTTTGCGGGCTTGAGGCTATCCTTTCAAACTAAAAATTAGGAATCCATTTTGAATTAAAACTAAATTTATAATTAGCCTTGAACTTCTCTTATTTTCAACTCATTACGCTCCATAAAGCATTAAAGTCTTGCCCTAAATACGGTTACTTTCTTAGGTATAATTATTGTTAAATATTCGTACATTTTAGAAAGCTGAGTCCCTTTTAAAGGTATTCAGGCAACCCAATTAGTCTTTAATTTATCAATCTTTTTAAATTCTACTATTTGGAGATGAATCAATAGAAGGATTCTGGACTAAATCTTTAATATATAGATCAAATAACTTTCTTGTAAACTTGATTTCTTCGAAAAAAATCACTTAAATATTCATGATAAATGTGGTCATCTATTTAGGTCATAAAACTAAATCAGCAAATTTTTGATACGATTCAACAGTTTTATATTCAACATTGGTTCTATCAGCTATTAAGTTTTCAATGTATTGTTGATTGAAACCTTTCCATTTGTAATAATCAGATACACGACTAACCAGCTCACTTTGCGAAATGGTTTTGAAAACTTTTAAATCAGCAAAATCCCGAATTTGATCATTTGCCAAACTTACTATGCCATCAATGAGAATAATTTGCTCTCCATTATATCTATATTTCACCGGAACAACTTCTCTATTAGGATGGCGAGCATAGCCAATGGCTGTAATTTCTTTGCCTTGTAAAATTGCATCAAGATCTTCAATCATTTTATCAAACTGAAAATTATCTAAAACTGTTGCGTTTTTCGGTCTATCTGATTTAGCAAGAATCCAATCGTCGAGATTAATTTGAAATACTTCTTTTTTAGCAGCCCGAAACCGTTTAGCTAAATATGAAGTAAGAGTAGATTTACCAGATCTGGAATTGCCAGCGATTGAAATAATTTGTTGTTTTTTCGTGAAATCCAACTTTGATTCTATCAGTTTTGCAACGGATTTTAATGGATCATCAATTATAAAATCAACCGCTTCTTTCAAATTCTCTAAAAAATAATCGGGCAAGACCTTTGCTGATTTTAAACCGTGACCTGTTTTTAAACCAATTGTTGCAACCCCAGCTGCTTTACCAGCCATAATATCGCGCTCCGAATCACCAACAAAATACGATTGAGATAAATCTGTGTTAAAATCACGAGCTGCATTTAGTAACATCCCCGGTTTTGGCTTTCTACAATCACAAATAATTTTCAAAGCTTTATTCTCTCCAGGAAACCCTGCATCAGGATGATGAGGACAATAATAGATTGCATCAATTTTTGCATTCTCCTTCCCCAACAAAGTATCCATTTTATTATGAATCACCTTCAAATCATCTTCGGTAGCCATATTTCTTGCAACTACTGATTGATTGGTTGCCACAAAACATTGATATTCCGATTGATTAATTTTTTTAATAGCATCCGCTGTATAAGGGTATAGCTCAAATTTATCGGGAGTTGATATTAAGTTGTAATCGGGATTTATAACCCCATCTCTATCTAAAATAATAGCCTTTTGTTTAAATTCAAAACTTTTGTTAGCCACTTTACCTGAGATAACATCGGCTTCAACAACTCCCAACCTATCTGGCGTACCCATGTCTTTTAGATACTCTGTGGTGTTGTATCCAAACATTTTAATTTGGTTGTATATATTTGGAAACACCTCTCTACCAAAATCAGCTTTTACTCCTTTTTCAATAAAATTAAAAATTCTTTTTGAAAAAACATAGGCACCCGCGTTTACTAAATTCGTGTAATAACGATTGTCATCATGTGGTTTTGGGTGAAATTTAATAACCTTATGTTCCTTGTTTATTTCAACTAAATCTGAATCATTTGGATGATCGTTCGGATGCAGCACCAAAGTGCATTCACTATTTTTCTGAAAATGAAAATCAACCAATCTTTCAACATCCATCCGCATCATTACATCGCCATAAAGCACCAAAAAATCACCTTTAATAAGATGTTCTATTTCTTTTATTCCACCAACGGTACCAAGAGGCTTGGGCTCTTCGAAATAGGATATAGGAATTCCGAATTTATTTCCATCCCCAAAATAATCAATAATGGATTCTTTTAAATGATTTACTAGAATGATAATTTCAGATAAGTCATATTGCTTGCAAAGTTCTACTTGATATTGCAAAAGTGGCTTTCCCGCTACCTCTACCATTGGCTTAGGGACCAATTGAGCAATTTCTTTTAATCGAGTACCCTTTCCTCCTGCTAATATTACTGCTTGCACATTGTCAATTTAGCTCCAAAGAAAATTATTGCAATCGACAATGAAGATTAAATGGTCGATTTTCTTTTTAATTTCTTCTTCTTTCTAGTAAACTTATCGTTTAACATGTTTTTAAATGCAATAACTGGTGTTATTTTAATTTTTCGATGAATTTCCGGCCCCTGAATCAATTCTACCCCTTGTGTTTATTGGAAATTTGTAACTTAAAAAGTGGCCGAGGTTGTTTAATAATTTAAACCCTCCATTCGAAACGGGTAACCGCAAAAATTAACCTTGTATTAAATAAATATGCTCCGATAAAGGAACATCAAAACCAATACCTTCGCTCAAAATTGCTAAAGATGTTTTTTGAGCATCAGTAAAAAATAGAATTAAGATGAACAGGATTAAAAGCCTTTTCATGTTGAACTGGACAAATATTCAACCACGAATGGCATGCTTTAACAAACAATATTTTTAAACTGTTAAAGATTAACCTTATCGGAAATATGATAATTGTTTCTTTCAGGTGAATTACGTGCTATCATTTCACCAATAAATCCGGCTAGAAACATTTGCGTACCTATCACCATACTAATCAAAGCAATATAAAAAACAGGCTGTTCAGTAACTAGCTTTGCTTTAACATGTTGCGTTAAATAGTATAGTTTTTCTCCGCCAATGTATAATGTAATCAAGAAGCCAATAAAAAACATTAATGAGCCTAATAAACCAAAAAGATGCATTGGCTTTTTACCAAATCTGGTTACAAACGTTATTGAAAGCAAATCAAGAAAACCATTTACAAAACGCTCCATTCCAAATTTGGTAGTTCCATATTTTCGACTTCTATGTTGAACCACTTTTTCGCCAATTTTAACAAAACCAGCTCTTTTCGCCAAAACTGGTATATAGCGATGCATTTCACCATAAACCTCGACCGACTTAACTACATCGTAACGATAAGCTTTGAGTCCACAGTTGAAATCGTTCAATTCAATGCCACTCATTTTTCGTGTAGCCCAATTGAATAACTTAGTAGGAATGGTTTTAGTAATTGGATCGTAACGTTTTTTCTTCCAACCCGAAATCATATCAAAACCATCTTCAATGATGAGTTTTCTTAAATCAGGAATTTCATCCGGACTATCTTGTAAATCAGCGTCCATGGTGATAACCACCTCTCCATTTACCGCATCAAACCCTCTATTTAAAGCAGCCGATTTTCCGTAATTTCTTCTAAAAGAAATCCCTTTAATGTTTGAGTTTTCCTTGGCTAACTCGGCAACAATTTGCCATGATTTATCTTTACTTCCATCATCAATAAGTAGAACCTCATAGCTAAGGTTGTTCTCATCCATCACTTTAGCAATCCATTTACAAAGCTCTGGTAAAGATTCTTCTTCGTTAAAAAGTGGTACAACTACCGAAACATCAACCATTCGTTAAACTATTTGTGTTGGATCTTCTCTTTTTACAAATATTGATGTAATTGAAGAAATGATTAATCCAAAAATTCCAGAAGCAAAAAATGCCATTACTGACATCATACCAGGAGTCATAAACATTGAAGTATACTCCATTGCTTGCTCTACTTCTTCATCAGACATTCCTCTTTCTGCCATATCAATATAGGCTTGTTCAAGGGCAATATCAATTACTCCTGAATCAACAAAAGTTACAAAAACATAAAAATATACTGTACTGATTAAAGAAGCAAAAGCTACTGTTAAAACCCCTAAACCGAAAGCTTTACCATAACTAATATATCCTCCTAAAGTAGTAGTTTTGAAATTATTCTGTGCATAAAACACACCTCCTATTAAAAGAGCATAGTTTAAAAAGCCAACAAACTTATTGGCTTGCATATCAACTAAATATACGAGCAACGAAAACGCCACCAACACCACTCCGAGCATTGCTCCATAGTTCATCGATGGTTTTAAAATACTTTTTTCTTCCATGGTTGAAATTTTAAGGTACAAATATAGTTGATTAGCATCTAAATATTTAGCATTAAAAAAGAGCAATTAAGTTTTACAGTTCAATAAATTTTGACTTCTTTTGCCCGCTTAAAGGGTAAGTCTTGTACGACCAGCTCCTGATGAACTCCCCCAGGGTCGGAAGACAGCAAGGGTGATTGGTTGTAGCGGTGCGATGCAAGTAGCTTACCCTTTATTTATTTAAATTGCAGGTATTATAAGTTTAGACTTTGGAAGATTTTAAGCCCTACATTATTGGAATATCTGGAGGAAGCGGTTCTGGAAAGACCACGTTTGTTAAAGAACTTAGAAAAAATCTTCTCCCTCATCAAATCTCTTTAGTATCGCAAGACAACTATTACAAACCAATCGAAGAGCAGCATAAAGATGGAAATGGTATTGTAAACTTTGATTTACCTTCCGCCATTGATAAAACCCATTTTTACAACGATATAAAATCGCTTTCATTAAAACAATCAGTTGAATTGAAAGAGTATGGTTTTAACAACGCCGCATTAACCGAAAACGTAATTCACATTGACCCTACTCCGGTAATTATAATGGAGGGCTTGTTCATCTTTCATTTTGAAGAAATTAGAGATTTAATTGACTTTTCTATTTACATCGACGTTGATGAAAATCATAAATTAAATAGACGAATTAAAAGAGATTCAGCTGAACGGGGATATCCAAAGCATGAAGTACTATATCAATGGCACAATCATGTTGTACCTTGCTACAACAAGTATTTAAAACCGTTTAAAAATCAGGTTGATGTAATTATTAAAAACAACATCAGTTTTAATGCAGAAATTTTGGAAGTCACCAAGCTTACCCAAAATAAACTTGATTTAGTTATTTGTTAATCAAAATTGATAACTAAATAGCCACATTCTTCTTTGCAAAATTACCTTTGCAAAAAACTTAAACTCATGAAATTTTTTATTGATACAGCTAACCTTAATGACATTAAGGAAGCAAATGAACTTGGTGTTTTAGATGGAGTTACTACTAACCCATCTTTAATGGCCAAAGAAGGAATCACAGGACACGATAACATTCTAAAACATTATGTAGATATCTGCAATATTGTTGAAGGTGATGTAAGCGCCGAAGTTATATCAACCGATTTTGAAGGCATGGTGCGTGAAGGAGAAGCATTAGCTGAATTGCACCCAAACATTGTGGTTAAAGTTCCAATGACTAAAGATGGGGTAAAAGCATTACGTTATTTCTCACAGAAAGACATTAGAACCAACTGTACTTTAGTTTTTTCTGCAGGCCAAGCGTTATTGGCTGCTAAAGCCGGAGCTACTTATGTTTCGCCATTTGTTGGTAGACTAGATGACATCTCAACTGATGGAATGGAGTTGATTGCTCAAATAAGAACTATTTATGACAATTACCTTTACGATACAGAAATACTTGCTGCCTCTGTTCGTCACCCTATGCATATTATTCAATGTGCTGAAATTGGAGCTGATGTAATGACAGGTCCATTAAGTTCTATAATGGCTTTGTTGAACCACCCTTTAACTGATATTGGGCTTGCTAAATTTTTAGCTGACTATAAAAAAGGAAACTAACAACCACAGATTTATAAATACAAAAAGCCCGCTAAATTTTCAATTTAACGGGCTTTTTTGGGTTCCTTAATAAAGGGTTAAATCTCTAGGTATTATGAACATGTACATCCATTTGAGGATAAGGAATATTTAATCCTTCTTTTCCGAATGTTTTGTAAACATTTTCATTCATATCAAAGAATACGCCCCAATAATCAGCAGCTTCTACCCATGCCCTAACAGCAAATTTTACAGAGCTATCACCTAATTCAGATACAGCAATAAACACTTTAGGATCTTTCAATATTCGACTATCTGCATCCGCCATTTTTCTAATTACTGCTTTTGCTTGCTCTAAGTCATCACCATAGCCTATGCCAATAGTCCAATCTACTCTTCTTCTTCCTTCTGTTGAAAAATTCGTCATAGCGCAATTCGATAACCCAGCATTTGGAATAATTATCGTTTTATTATCCGGTGTTTTAAGTATGGTGTTAAAAATTTGTATTTCACTTACTCCACCTATGTAGCCTTGAGCATCAATAACATCTCCAACTTTAAATGGCTTAAACATCAATATCATTACACCTCCTGCAAAATTCTGAAGTGTACCTGATAAGGCCATACCCACTGCTAAACCAGCAGCTCCTAATATTGCAATGAATGAAGTCATTTCAACACCAAACATTCCTAAAACCGTAATAATTAATAAAACCTTTAAAATGCCACCTACCATTCCGGATAAAAATGGTTTTAATGATGAATCAGTTTTACGCTTTTCTAACATTTTGTCAAATGCAGTTTTGAGTATATTTAGAGCCATTCCTCCAATAATCCATACTAAAATTGCTCCAATTAACTTAGGGCCATAGACCAAAGCAAAATCGATTAGCTTGTCTGAGTACATTTCTACATTTTCCATGTTTTTTTTATTTAATTACAGTACAAAGCAGTTCTTTTTATGTGCTTAAAAATTATTCTTATCCAAAATAGAAAGCAGCTCATCGAATTGATTTTCTGATATATCCAAATGAAAAACAAACCTAATCAACTGCCCCCCCATTGATATACCAACAACACCTTTCGCTTTTAACTTTTCAAGAAACTGCAAGGGATTTTCCTCTTTTTTAAGTTCAAATATTAGTAGATTAGATTCAGGATAATAAAGTTTAGAAAAATAAGGTTTCGATTTTATTAAATCAGCAACTTTTTTTGCTCTGTCGTTGTCTATTTTTAATCGTTCAATGTTGTTTTCCAAAGCATAAATTCCGGCCGCCGCAATTATTCCTGCTTGCCTCATACCTCCTCCTAACACTTTTCTCACCCGCTTTGCTTTTTTAATAAACGTTTCATTACCAAGCAATACCGAACCAATTGGTGCTCCTAACCCTTTTGAAAGACAAATTGAAATAGAATCAAATAGTCCTCCTACTTCTATCAAATTATAATTTTCTTCAACATGAGCATTAAAAAAACGAGCGCCATCAAGATGTGTTGCCAAATCATTTTGCCGAGCAGTGCGCGTAACTGCCCTCAGCTGTTCGATTCCCCAGATACTACCCCCTCCCTTATTACATGTATTCTCAACCGATAACAAACGAGATATTGGCTTGTGAATATCATCTGGGTAAATGTGGTCAAGCACGTCTTGTTCTTCAAAAATTCCGTTTTCTGAATGAATCAAACTGGTCGAACAACCAGAATTAACAGCTATTCCTCCACCCTCATACTGATAGATATGAGAAAGGTAACTGCAAATAATGTCATCGCCAGGTTTGGTATGGACCTTTATAGCAATTTGATTTGTCATCGTACCAGAAGAACAAAACAGCGCCGCCTCTTTTCCGAACATTTGTGCGATTTTTTTTTCTAACAAATTAACTGTCACATCCTCTCCAAAAACATCATCTCCAAGTGGTGCATCCATCATGACCTGTTTCATTTCTTGTGATGGTTTTGTTAAGGTATCACTTCGTAAATCAATCATAGTTAAATCGTTTTAAATGTTATTTTTATCGGCCATGAAAAATAGTATTTATCAATTTATATATGTGGTAATTTTAATCACTTTTTCTTTATCGGCATATTCAACATCTTTTAAATGGGTGGTTTATTTTAATGACAAACCGCAAGTTAATTTTAATCCACACACTTATTTTTCAGAAAAAGCAATTGAAAGAAGAATAAAACATCACTTGCCTTTATATACCTATTCTGATTTACCGGTTAATGAAAACTATGTTGCCGAAATAGCTAGCGGTGTAGTAGATACTAAAGGTGTATCCAGATGGCTTAATTGTGTTTTTATTTACGCAAATTATGAGCAAGTTGAATCACTTAAAAACTTACACTATGTTGCTAAGGTAGAACAATTAAACAGCTCGGCTCAATTAGCCAAAGCTACTGTTGACAAAAACCTAAATGAAAACCTTACCCCTGAAGAGTTAAGAAAAAAGCAGTTAAATAGATTGGGGTACGACTACTTCAAAGGGAATAAAATTGATGGCTCAGGAGTGCGAGTGGCGATTTTTGATGCAGGGTTTCCTTATGTAAACGCTCACTCGGCATTTAATCATTTGTTTAAAAACAATAGAGTTATTGCCACCTACGATTTTGTTAAAAACAAAGAATCGGTATACGGAGCCAACAGTCATGGAGCCCAATGTTTGTCAAACATTTGTGGAATGATAGGTGATAAACCTATTGGGCTTGCAACAGGAATAGAAGTTTTGTTAGCGCGCACTGAACGTGTATTAACCGAAGCACTTAAAGAAGAGGAAAATTGGCTACTTGCTGCCGAATGGGCTGATAAAAACGGAGCTGATATTATTTCGTCATCTTTAGGTTACACTTACCATAACCACAATAAAGAAGACATGAACGGCAAAAACAGCATTGTTGCTCAGGCTGCTCGCTTTGCTACAAGAAAAGGTATGTTGGTTGTTAATGCCGCCGGCAATAATGGTGACGATAATTGGAAAATAATTGGTACTCCTGCTGATGTAGATTCAGTTTTAACTGTTGGAGGTATTTCACCAAAAAATGATTACCATATTAAATTTAGCTCTTACGGACCAAACAAACAGATGCAAATGAAACCAAACGTTTGTGCTTATGGTCATGCTGCCGTAGCAAAAGATAACGATGAGTTAGGCAGTAACTACGGAACATCTTTTGCTACACCGCTTATTGCAGGATTTGCTGCATGTGTAATGCAAATGAACCCTGAATATACCAACATGGAAATTTTTAAGGCAATTGAAAGATCAGCTCATTTGTACCCTTATTTTGATTACGCACATGGTTTTGGGGTGCCTCAGGCCTCTTATTTCACTAAAGAGGCTAAACCTGTTACTGCAACATTTGACATTGCTGATAATGGAAAAGAGTTGGTAGTAAAGGTTAACAAATTGCCATTAAAAGAAGGTGCCAATAACTCTAATAATTATTTATATTTTCATTTCACTAACGCTGAAGGGGCCTTAAAAAGCTACACCGTACTTGAGGTTAACGAAAAAATTGTGACTAGCTTTTTAAAATCGGAGATTAAAGGAAAATATACAACACTAAGGGTTCATTACAACGGATATACACTAACCAAAGATTTAAATTAACATGAAATTTTCAACACTACTGTTCACTTTTCTTATTGCTTTTTCGTTCTCAATGAAAGCACAAGATATTTTACTTGATGAAGTTGTAAACGACACCTCCTTGTTTGACTCCACCCCAGATAAAAATGTAGTCTATACTCATATTGGAATTTTATTTAGAACCGAGTCAGGGTCAGCTTTAAACGGAACAATAATTCTTGGTAAATCTACTACCTCAAAAATTGGCTTTGGTTATTTAAGAATGCTTAATGCCCAATTTGGCGTGGGCACCGAAGCCGAATATAGTGGAGAAAGATACATCATTGACCAAGATGTTGTCGACCTTGAAACAATCCAATTAAGCTATTTAAATATTACGCCTAACGTTAGGTTTACACCAAAAGCATATGATGATAAAAACGGCTTTTACGTTCAAGCTGGTGGCTATTTTGGTTTGTTATTAGGTTCAAAACAAAGCCAAGAGTCTAAAGTTAATAAAACGAACATAAATGCAATGGGAAAAGACATAGAGGTTGTTACCAAGCGTTTAAACTTTGTTGAGTCAACCCAATATGGTGTTCAGTTTAGATTAGGCTATGGCCAGGTTGCATTAATAAGCAGAATACGCCTGTCAAATCAGTTTAAAGCCAATTTATTTTACTCCGAAATGCCTAATGTTTTGATTGGCATTGAGGTAGATTTCTAACATTGATTCTAAATAAAGCATATTGCTGCTAGGTTGGTTGAATAAATAATTCATTTACTTAATTATTTTGAAAAGTCTACAGTTGTGAATTACTTTCAAGTTCTTATTTTTAGCGACGATTCGAAGTTGCAGGAAGACTATGGCCAGTAGATTGTGATATTGCCTTACCTTGTGCAACACAAAATGTGTTGGATGAGGCAGAAGCAAAAACATCGGTAGCTAACGGTTGTATGCTAGTTTCAGAAGGAGCAAACATGCCTACTACTCTTGAGACTATTGCAGTACTCCAAGATGCAAAAATCTTATTTGCTCTTGGCAAAGCCTCTAATGCTGGTGGGATAGCTACTTCAGGTTTGGAAATGAGTCAGAATTCATTGAGAATTAACTG
>TARA_B110000037_G_scaffold92014_1_pt1 | contig 10646 bp, 9 predicted proteins | sample TARA_B110000037 | Tara Oceans TARA_B110000037 (sample SAMEA4397196) | marine metagenome | biome: Polar Biome; feature: [MIX] marine epipelagic wind mixed layer (ENVO:01000061); material: water (ENVO:00002006), including particulate matter (ENVO:01000060) such as... | depth 10-100 m
GTGAATAAATCGTATCTCCCCAAAGCAGTAAAGCATTTATTCGCTTTTTAGAAGCCTACAGAACTTCGCAACATCGGGTCCGGAAAAACGAGGGATCGGATAAGCTGCCTCGGCATTTTCGACGTTCACCCAATCCTTGAGATTTCCGGAATTCTGCAAAACTCCGCTTTCCGACCAACTTAATTCGAATTGATTCGATACAGAACTAAAACTCGCGCGAAGCCCAGGGCCCGCAGCGACCAGCACGATGGTCGCGCCCGAATTCTCCGCAATTTGCGCGAGCAGCTCCGATTGAGCCGAGCCTGCCGATGTGTCGATCATATTGCCGAAAGCGTCAATTCGTTCAATTCGACGAGGTCGACCAGTGGCGTAAGGTCCGTAACGAGATTGTTGCTCAGATCGACTTCCGTTAGAAGGACAAGGTTTTCGAGTATTTCCAGATTACGGATTTTGTTGTTACCCAGCGACAAGGCCTTGAGCTTGGACATAGCGCTTAACGCATCGAGTACGCCCGTTTCCGCATTCGGCTGCGATTCGCTCAATACATGAATAAGACCTACCTGAGGCGCCGACGCCGGGGCAGGGTCCTCCAGCAAGTTATCGCTGATATCGAGGGAGGTAAGGTTCGTCAGTCCCGCGATCGGATTCAAGTCGCTGATTTCATTAGAACTCAAGTCGAGCACCTCAAGACCACTCAAACCTGAGAGAGGGCCCAAATCGTGAATTCGATTTGAAGACAAATCGAGCATCCTCAAATTAACTGCATCCTCGAGACCTAAGAGGATTGAAATATTGAGGCCACTTGCGGAAAGCGAAATCAACCCTTGCACATCGAGAACGGTGACAGGCGCGTCTCCTTTTTCCATCGTAGCGCGAATGGTCCGTTTCAAATCGTAATTCCAAACCCAAGCCGGTAAAATGGAGTTGTCCGCGCCAACACGATTGAGAACGCTCGCGCCTCCATCGTCTATAGCGGTTAAGACATCACCTGTAACGGCAACGAACAGAGTGCCTTAATTATGAGAGAGGCCCGCTTCTCCGTTGGTATCCACCATCGACGTTGCGGTGAATTCGCCGGTTACACCATCCAAAACGTAGGAACCCCGTTCCACACCATCTAACTCGCCGTTCTCGCCAGCGGTGTCATCGATCACGAAGTAAATACCGTTGTCCAAAAGGACGGCGACTCCAGAACCATTAGCCCTGCCGTCTCCAAATTGCCACGCGCCTACAACGCTCTGGCTGGCAACGCGGCTCAACAGTTGAGAACCCTCATTATCGCCTGCCGTGAGAATATTTTCATCTATCGTAAGAACGAAGCTTCCGATTGGGTGTGAAAGACCAATCTCGCCATTGGTACCTACGATTGGCGTGGCGGTAAGGGCGCCGGTCGATTCATTCCAAGTATAGGTGCCACACTCCATACCATCGACATCGGAACCATCCGCAACGGTGTCCTCTCCATGGAAATAAACTCCGTTCGGAAGGAAAACGACCACGCCAGAACCATCCGCTGCTCCATCGCCAAATTGCCACGCTCCGACGAGCGGAGACATCGGCGTGCCGATCCGAAAGTCAGTTGCTAGGTTGTGCGAAACCGTACCATTCACCCCGAAGCCACCGTTACCATCGACATTTGCCGCATGCGTATACTCGAGGTAGCCATAGTAACCCGTGCTACTTGCCAACGTGGTTCCAGGAATAATACCTGAAGTCGTTGCTCCCAGTGCTTCAACCCGAAAAACGTCGTCCGCATCGTAACCGGCGAAGACTTCGAGAACCGCTCGGCCACTGTTCTGGGTAAGCGACCCTGGAGGATTGAAATTGGCAGTAAAGTCGACATCCGGATCCACCAACTGGATATCCGTAAAGTCGGTCCCGGTAAGATATGGGACATTGGGATAGGCTTTCACTGGAAGCTGCGCGTCTTGTACCAATGTCCCTAGCGTCCCGCCAGAGAGCGTGATCGTATAAAGAGTCGCGCTCGGGAATTCCGCATCAAGATCGGCTTCCGAATCAGAGTCCATATCGAAATTCCACACCCCGTCTTCGGCATCATAATCGAACATACGACTGCCATCGATGCCGCCGCCACTGATCGTCGGCGGGAATCGTAAAGGCACTCTGTGGCTGGCCCTCATAAATATCGATGTCAGGAATAACCTCCAACCACGATTGAGTCGTGTTCCCGACACTATTGCTAGTCACCTCGAAATCGCTCGTGGCATCGACCGACCCCATCTCAGTAAATTTCGTGAAGTGCGGAGCATTCGACGGATAGTCTTTTCCTGGCAGGTTCACCACCTGATCCAGTGCACCCAATGTCCCGCCCGCAAACGAGATCGTATAGGAAGCTCCGCTAGGGAATTCCGCATCCATCGCGGCTTCCGTTTGGTATTTTCGCTCGAAGAACCATTCCGTACCATCCCGCACGTAAGCGATGCTTCCAGAAAGGCTGGCTCCCGTGAGCGTGATAGATGTTGCATCATTAACATTGGCTGTATCAACAGCTCCATCGACAACAAAGAACGATTTCGAGGGAGCAGTATTATCTGCGCTTTGCACGCCGCCGACGCCCTTCAGGAAATCCCAACCGGTCACGTCGGCATACGCAGAGCAAAGCAGGAAAAGGAATGTTAATACGGCAAGAGTTCTCAATTGTCTGAATCTAAACATAACTAATATTTCTTAGAAACTGGGGAACGGATATTCTAGTGTCTCGAATAAACGTTACGGCGCAAACTTCCAGAGCTTAAACACAGACAAAGGGAGGTAGCCTGCCCCACGAAACACAACAAGAACCTCCTCCCCCGGGGGGGGCGGCGAAAGATAATCAAGGTGCCTAAAAACAAGCATTTCTCACTAAAGCCACACCCGTAAAAAGTTTTAAATATTTTGCGGGATTGGAAAAACTGAGCTATTAAAACATCAGCGCCCGCAGCACTGTTTGTACTTTTTGCCGCTGCCACACGGGCATAGCTCATTTCGACCAACCTTCGGAACAGCCCGTTTCATGGCAATCTTCGGCAAGGCGATTTCTTTCGACGGGCGTCCTACGGGACCTCCGCTTGCCTGTGCAGCGTCGCCAGGCCCCACTGCAACCGCTTGTCGAGCGAGCATAGTCTTCACGTTTTCGATAGCCACCATATTGGTTGCCGTGCGGAACAACCGGGAACACAACTGCGTCCTGATCATTCCAACCAATTCCTCAAAATACGTGTAGGCTTCGTTTTTGTATTCACTGAGTGGATCTTTCTGACCATAGCTACGCAATGAAACGCTGCGACGCAGCTCTTCCATTTCCGTCAGGTGCTCTTGCCAGCGTCCATCGATCGAGTTCAACAAAATGAAACGTTCCAGATGCAGAAGAGCTGCCTCGTTTTCCGCCGTCTTCTTGATCCGATAAGCCTCTTTTACTTTTACGAGAATCGCGTCAAGGACCGCCTCAGACTCTAAGCCACTCAATTCATCCTCTTTCAGGCCAATGGGAAAATGGGAATTCACCCAAGTAACGAACGCCGCCATATCCGAATCCGAGGAGCCATACGTTTTGTCCAAACGCTCTTCAAGCTCTTCTTCAACCAACTCGAAAATCGTCTTGCTTGGCTCTTCGCCTTGCAGAGCTTCGTTTCGAAGACCGTAGATGATCTCACGCTGCTTATTCAGCACGTCGTCATACTGGAGCAATCGCTTACGGATCGAGTAATTCTGGGACTCGACTTTCTTCTGAGCGGTTTCGATCGAGCGATTGAGCAACGGATGCTCCAAGGGCTCACCTTCCTCCATCGAGTTTTGCAAGATCTTCGCCATTGGACCTGAGTTCGCGAACAAGCGCATCAAGTCATCTTCAAGCGAGATGAAGAATTTCGAACGTCCCGGATCGCCCTGACGCGAACAACGTCCACGCAACTGACGATCAATACGACGAGATTCGTGACGCTCGGTTCCCACGACAAGCAAGCCGCCGACCTCCTTCACGCCTTCGCCAAGCTTAATATCGGTACCGCGACCCGCCATATTTGTTGCGATTGTTACCGCTCCGCGAGCGCCGGCCCGCGCTACAATCTCAGCTTCCTGCTGGTGATACTTCGCATTGAGAACGTTATGCGGGATATTACGGCGACGAAGCATGCGTCCGAGCAATTCGGAAGCTTCAACCGAAACCGTACCAACCAAAACCGGCTGCCCCTTTTTATGAGCTTCTTCAATGTCGTCGATCGCCGCATTGTACTTTTCACGACGCGACTTGAAAATCAGATCGTTCTCGTCAATACGAATACACGGTTCATTCGTCGGAGTGATCACCACGTTCAGGCCATAAATGTCATGAAACTCCGTGGCTTCGGTTTCCGCCGTACCAGTCATGCCGCCCAACTTATCGTACATGCGAAAGTAATTCTGCACCGTAATGGTAGCATAAGTACGCGACTCGCGTTCGATGGTAACGTTCTCTTTTGCTTCAACCGCTTGATGCAATCCATCGCCCCAGCGGCGACCCGGCATGATACGACCCGTATTCTCGTCGACGATAACCACTTTGCCTTCTTGGAGGACGTATTCTACATCCTTCTCGTAGAGCGAGTACGCCCGGAGCAATTGGCTGATCGCGTGAATGTCCTCACCTACGACTTCTAGCTTTTCCTGCTCCTCCAACTTGATCGCGTCCTTATCTTCCTGAGACAACGACGTGTCCTTATCGAGCTCGCTAAAACGCGTTGCCAAATCTGGCAACATAAACGCATCAGGATCGTCCGGCCTCAGTTCTTCACGTCCATTTTCGGTCAAATCCGCCTGGCGTTGTTTCTCGTCTATCACGTAGTAGAGGCGTTCCTTTAGGTGATACATGCGCTCCTTGTTCATATCGCCATGCATCTCCGTATCGAATCCATCGAATTCCTTGCGGTTGTCTCCATTTTCCATGAGCCGCAATAACGTCTTGTTCTTCGGAGAGCCCAATTTCACGAGCAGCAAATCCGCGAACGGATTCGGCGCTTCAGGAATTGGATGTGGCGCAACACCATCGGCCTCGCGCTTTTTGTTTTCCTTTGAAAGCCGAGTGGTTTCAGCATCGAACTCCTTCGCTTCTTTCTCGCGTTGATCGTCAGGTTTTCCTAGTTCCGCCTTGGCCCCGTTGGCGAGGCTGTTGCAAAGCGAGACTTGCCTTGAAACCAAACGATGAATACCTGACTTCATCTTGGTGTACGGTTGCTCGCGCTGGATTGGAGCGGGTCCAGAGATGATCAAAGGCGTACGCGCTTCGTCGACGAGAATAGAGTCAACTTCGTCGATAATCACGAAAAAGTGATCACGCTGCACCTGCTCCTCTTTGCTATGCGCCATCCCATTGTCGCGCAAGTAGTCGAAACCGAACTCTGAAGACGTACCGTACGTTATATCGCAGCCATACATCTCGCGTTTCTCCGGTGGCGGCATTTGATTCTTAATACAACCGATCGTCAATCCGAGGTAGCCAAGCAAGTGACCCATCCATTCCGAGTCACGCTGCGCCAAATATTCATTGACGGTTACCAACTGCACGTTGCGACCTGAAAGAGCATTGAGGTAAATCGGCAAGGTCGAGACGAGCGTTTTGCCTTCCCCCGTCGCCATTTCCGCGATCCTTCCCTGATGCAAGGCCATACCGCCAATCAACTGCACGTCGTAGTGCACCATTTCCCAGGGCAATTCGATCCCCATGACGAGATTCTTGGTTCCCATCAATCGACGAGACGCATTCTTTACCGTAGCGAAAGCCTCAGGCAGCAGATCATCTAACGATTCGCCATTGCGAAAACGTTCCCGAAATTGCTCGGTTTGAGCCTTCAGTTCGCTCTCGCTGAGCATCTGGTAGGACTGCTCTAGCTCGTTGATCTTATCGACGAGCGGCTGACAGGATTTAAGCCACTTTTTGTTGGAGCGGCCGGCGAATTTTTTGAAAAGTGATGAGAACATGGTTGCTCTATATAAATGAAGCCTGTCCGCGTATCGAAATGCCGACCAGCTTGCAATGAAAAGGTTCTAATTTTGCTTCGAGTTCACGTCATTCATTACGGACACGGTGAGCTTTGGTTGAGCCATTAAGGCACTCTGTCTCAATTGTAATAACATAGTTTCGTGAAGTTTTGTCATAAATCAGGGCTGATTTGCACCTTTGACCTACTCGATATGCACAAACTCGGCCATTGGCGTCAAGAACTGCAAGCATTTCGAATATTCGAAACGCCCGGCTTCAATCAAGCCAATTTCTTGTTGGTAAGCGCCAGCCACACTGCTGGTCCGTGCACGTGATCGGCTTCGAGTTTTTCTTCCGCAATCTCAAAACCGAAATACTCGAACGCGCGAAGCATCTCCGGTTTCTCCATCCAATTGCAAGACTCACTCCCGCCGCCGCAAAAACCCTTCCAGCTCAACGCGGCCCCGTAACCATAAGCGTGAAGACAATGCTCGAAGCCCTTATGAGAAGCCGTCCAAGAACCCGAAAATTTGCAGCGAACATGTTCTTTGGCCTCGACCAATTCCGCATCGTAGTAATGCGTCCAAACAAACAAGGACTTCACCCGACGCGAGAGCAGCTCAATCAGCTCGACTGGATTTTTCATGTGATAGAACACTCCCGAAGCGACTCCGATATCGAACACTTCGTCGCCCTCTCGCAAAAAATCGACGAAGTTACCCAATTCAAATCGAGCGGCCTTCAGATTCAAAAGTTCCTTAACAACGAGGCACCGCAGATAAGCATCCGCGTTTCCTTCAATTCCTCGAATTAACTTTGCCCCTTTCGACTCCATCATCGCCGTGTGACACGCCTCGAGAGGACCGAGCTCCAAAACTGTCTTATCCTGAAATCCTCCGAATACGTTAGACGCCCAATGAATTCGGGCATCGTCATGCAACTTGCCGATTCCTTTGGAATCGACGCCCATTTCGTCAGGCATGATGGAAAACCACTGCCCTTCGAAGAGATCGATCGCGTTCTGGTTACAAGGACTCCGATCGAAGTAGTTATCTTTTCTCATGCTATCGCTTACTGAAATCCGAAGCTATTTCTCACCCTCCAAATAGTCGCGAAAATAAGCGATGGTATCCTTCAAGCCTTCTGCCAATGGCACCTTCGGCTCCCAGCCAAGATACTTTTTAGCGAGCGTAATGTCCGGCTTCCGCTGCTTCGGATCATCTGACGGCAGCTCTTCGTGAATGATCTTCGATTTCGTGCCGGTCAATTTAATCACATCCTCTGCAAGCTCTAGCATAGTGAATTCAACCGGATTTCCAATATTGACCGGCCCAACCGTTTCCTCCTGCTCCATCAAGCGGACGAAACCATCAATCAAATCGCTGAAATAGCAAAACGATCGAGTCTGGGTGCCATCTCCGTAAATCGTGATATCTTCGCCTCTCAATGCCTGAACGATAAAATTCGAAACCACCCGTCCGTCTTCAGGCGACATCCGAGGGCCGTAAGTATTAAAGATACGGGCAACGCGAATATCCACGCCATTCTGACGATGATAATCGAAAAACAGCGTTTCCGCGCAACGCTTCCCCTCATCATAACACGAGCGAATGCCGATCGGGTTCACATTCCCCCAATACGACTCCGGTTGCGGATGCACATCGGGATCGCCATATACTTCCGAAGTGGAAGCCTGAAAGATGCGCGCTTTCACGCGTTTGGCTAAACCAAGACAATTAATCGCTCCCATTACCGACGTTTTGACTGTCTTGATTGCGTTGTGCTGGTAATGCACGGGCGAGGCGGGACAGGCCAAATTGTAAATGCGATCCACTTCGAACTTAAACGGATCCGTCACATCATGACGGATAAATTCGAAGTTCGGATGTCCAAGCAAATGAGCGATATTCCGTTTCGCTCCCGTGAAGAGATTATCCATACAGATCACTTCATTTCCTTCACTGAGCAATCGATCGCTCAAATGGCTCCCCAAGAAACCCGCTCCTCCAGTTATCAATACTCTCATAATTCTAATTCGCTACACGTTTCGACCCGATTGATACCTCCGAGACGACATCCCTTAATCAGTTCATCCAACTGATGAATTTCCCCTTGTCAAACGACGCCTCCATTTCATTCTAAAACCCTCAGAGCAATATTAGTAAAACGTACATCTACCGTAGACCGGGCATCAACCCTCTTCCTTATCCTTATCGCCTGACTCATACCGTTCGATCCACGTCCGACTCCATGAAGCAAAATCTCCTGCTTCGATATGGTGTCTCGCTTGAGCCATTAAATCCAAATAGAAATGCAAATTGTGGATCGTCAGTAAGGTACAACTGAGCATCTCTTTCGCCATCGTCAAATGACGTATATACGCTCGGCTAAAATGAGCGCTCGTATAATTATCCAACCCTTCGACCAAAGGCGCAGGATCACTCGTGAAGCGCGCATTCCGAATATTCATCATCCCCTCCGGCGTGAAAAACGCCCCATTGCGAGCAACCCGCGACGGCAAAACGCAATCAAACATATCCACCCCAAGAGCGATCATCTTCAACATCTGAGGCGGCGTCCCCAAGCCCATCGTGTACCTGGGCTTTTCCTCCGGTAAAAAAGGAATCGTCACGCCCACCTGATGGAGCATCTCCGGCTCCGGCTCGCCAACGCTCACTCCGCCAATCGCGTATCCCGGTAAATCTAGAGCAGCCAATTCCTCGGCCGATTGGCGACGCAAATCCTCGAACGTCGATCCCTGAGCAATTGCAAACACGTGATGCCCCGCATCCAAGAAGCCCAAATCCTCAGCGATACCCTTACAAGCCTTCGCCCACCGAGTCGTACGCTCGACAGCCTTTACGCAGGCATCCTTCTCGCACGGCCAAGGAGGACACTCGTCTATCACCATCGCGATATCCGACCCGAGATTCGCCTGAATGGTCATCACTTCTTGCGGGCCCAAGAAAACCTTCGATCCATCCAAGTGCGACTGAAAGGCGATTCCCTCTTCGCTCAGCTTGCTCAATTTCGCCAAGCTAAACGCCTGAAAACCCCCGCTGTCGGTCAAGATAGGACCATCCCAGCCCATAAACGAATGCAAGCCGCCAAAGTCCCGGATCAACTCCGACCCAGGACGCAAGTTCAAGTGATACGTATTCCCCAAAATAACCTGAGCTCCAATATCCTTCACCTGGGCAGGCGTCATCCCCTTCACCGTACCTTGCGTTCCAACCGGCATAAATATCGGCGTTTCGATATCGCCATGCAAGCTGCGTAACCGCCCTCGACGGGCCGCCGTGTTCTCGTCTTTCGCCAAAATTTGGAAGTCATCGCTCATGAAATTCAATCTAAAGGGCCACCACGAAGCGCTTCCAACGGGTTTTCAATCCTTCGTTATCCAAATTCGTAAAAACTAATCTTTCATCGCCCTTGACCCCACCCTTTGTGGCCTATTTAAACTGCGCCCCAAGCCATGCTGCTCGTCATCGACAACTACGACTCCTTCACCTACAACCTTGTGCAATACTTCGGCGCGTTGGGAATCGAGCAACGAGTCTACCGTAACGACAAAATCACCGTCGAAGAAGCCCAGGCTCTCAACCCAAGCCGCATCCTGATTTCACCCGGCCCATGTACGCCCAATGAAGCGGGCGTCAGTATCCCGATGATCGAAGCATTCGCCGGCAAAGCGCCGATCTTAGGCGTTTGCCTCGGCCATCAATCGATCGGTCAGCATTTCGGCGGCAAAGTCGTCCGAGCCAGCCGACTTATGCACGGCAAAACGTCAAAGCTAAAGCACAACGCCCAAGGACTTTTCGAAGGTATTCCGCAAAACATCGAAATCGCTCGCTACCACTCCCTGCTTCTCGAACGCGAAACATTCCCCGACTGCTTGGAAATCTCCGCCGAAACCGAAGCAGGTGAAATCATGGCCTGCCACCACAAAGAACTTCCAGTCTGGGGGCTCCAATTTCATCCAGAATCCATCGCCACTCAAAACGGGATGGATCTTTTGAAAAACTTCCTTACCTTTTAACGACCATGAGGTGCCCAAAGTGCGCATCAACGCTCGACAAAGTTATCGACTCTCGAATCAGCAAGGATGGTTCGACTATTAGACGTCGTCGCGAATGCATGGACTGCAACCATCGTTTTTCGACCGCCGAGCAAATCCTTCGCGAGAATCTCTACGTTACCAAACGTGACGGACGGCGCGAAGATTTCGACAAGGTTAAGATCGTAAACAGCTTAAGACGAGCTTGCCAAAAGCGCCCCGTCGATGCCGAACAGATTAATATTCTCGTCGAGGACATGATCGACCACTTGGAAAACGAATTTGGCATGGAAATTCCATCGACCGCCGTGGGCGAGAAAGTGCTCGAAAACTTAAAGAACATCGACCCCATCGCCTACATTCGCTTCGCAAGCGTCTACAAAGATTTTCGGAATATCGACGAGTTCCTCAACGAAATCGGAGCCCTTTCCAAACAGCCGATTCTATGAAGGGTAAAACCGCAGAGGACCTATCGAAACTGCAAGTCATCTGCTCGTTGTTTTCGAAAACCATCTGCGACGATCTCTACTTCGCCCAGCAAATCAAAGAATCGATAGAAGCCTCCTTACCGGAAGATCAGGCCGAACACACCCAAGCATTCATCCTTCGAGCTCAAGAACTAGTCGCGAATATAGA
>TARA_B110000037_G_scaffold203822_1_pt1 | contig 10634 bp, 4 predicted proteins | sample TARA_B110000037 | Tara Oceans TARA_B110000037 (sample SAMEA4397196) | marine metagenome | biome: Polar Biome; feature: [MIX] marine epipelagic wind mixed layer (ENVO:01000061); material: water (ENVO:00002006), including particulate matter (ENVO:01000060) such as... | depth 10-100 m
CCCGCAAGCCTTGAACCCGCGGGCGGAATACCGATTTCTGCTGATCGATGACCGCGGGAGAGCTCGGCATCGGAAAATCTCCCCGGACCGGGCTCTTCACATAGACAAAGACATTGGCGAGGCCGCCGGATTTGCTGATGACGATGCTCTCGTCGAGAGCGGGCTTTCCCTTGTAGAGCTTGCGACTGGCTTCATCCAAGGGAAGCAATCTTTGTTTCGGACGCGGCCCCTCGAACCGGACCGTGCCAGTGAGTTTACGATCCCCCGAAACTGGCTTGGTTTTAGCTGAAGCCGTGACATCAACCACCTCGGAACTGAGGATAAGGTCTCGAAAGTCCTCGTCGTTCACAGCTCCCAGGCTTTTCTGAAAGGAGATCAGGTTCGGAAGATCACTTTCAGTAATTTTCAGACCGGCATAGTTGGCATCGCCACTGGCGGCGCGCTTCATTTTGCCACTGAGAATCTTTTCAAACTCGGCAGCAGTCCATTTTTGGTCGCGTAGCGATGCTCCCCCAGGGATCGCAAAACCGGGCGACGAATGACACGCGGAGCAGTTGGTCACCTTCGCGTCCCCCTCGGAGCCGAGGAAAGTCTTGAAGCCATCATAAGCGGCGCGGTCCATCCCCGGTGGCAGTTTGAGCAAAACGCGTCCTTCTTGATTGGCAAGCCGACCGTGAATGCGTCCCGCGTATTGGCGCGATGCTTCCCCCGCCCGCGGCTTGTCGGGAATTCGATTCACATAGACAAAGGCATCGAATGGCGAACGGCTCAAGCTTTCAAGGCGATGGACGTGCGGACCGGCCGCGGCGGGAGTTGGCGTATTCTCCACCACAATAAAATCGAGGATCTTGATAAACATATCGCCAGGATTTTTCAGCGGAGGATCGAGCTTGCGCCGCTGATTAAATAAGGTGCCGACGCGATCGCGTTGATCTTTAGGCAGACCCGCCATGATGCGCTTGACATAGGGTTGATGTTTGGGACCCCCGCCTGGATAAGCCTTCGGCAACTCGCGCGCTTCGATCCTCACAAAAAGGTCCTTAAGATTCTTCGCTTGTTTCGCTCGCTCTGTTTTCGAAAGCACACCTTGCTCCTCGAGACTCAGTTTGATCGGCGTCAGCTTCATCCCACCTGCTTCCTCGTCGAGGTCACCGAGGATCTCCAGCTTGATCACGGTGCCGCAGGAATTCTCCATGTGCCGTGCCGGTCCGCTGGTGCTGGTCCAGACGTTGCCGTCCTTGTCGAATTCGATCTCGCGGGTGTAGCTGACGCGAAACGGCAGTGGAAACTCGACGAGGTATTCGGTCTCTGGATTGAAGCGGTAGAGAGTGTCGTTGCCCGTACCGCAGATCCAGACCATCCCGTCGGGAGCGACGTTGAGGGCGTAGGGAATCTGGTTGAGATAATCTGGCAGAGGATAAGTCGTCCACTTCTCGGTCTTAGGATCGAACTTGCCAAAGACACCCGAGCCAAACCCGGGGACCCAGACCATGCCATCGGGCGCAACATGGAGACGGCGCGGGCCGCGGAAGGGCGGATTCCACTCTGTGATCTCGCCATCGGGTGACTTTGGATTGATGCGTCCGATGCGATTGCCATTTAACTTTGAATACCAGATCATGCCATCGACTGGCGAGTAATCGAGCCCGTAGGGCGTGATCCCATTTGACTCACCTTTCCCCCCTGCTTTCACCTGGCCGGCTTCAAGAAGGTGATATTCCTTCCGCTCGAGAGTTTTGGGGTGAAGACGGAAAACCGAGTTACGAGCAGCATCGGTATACCAAATATAACCCTCGGGATCTTTCGGATCGATCCGTAGGGTATGCGGCCATGAACCACGCTCCGCCGGGGGCTCGGCGCTCGAGATAATGGTGTATTCCTTGGTTTCGAGATCAAACTTCGCCATCTCACCCGAGACACAGAGAGTGAGCCACATCTCACCATCATTATCGGATTCGATCGAGTGCGGGCCATGCGAACCACGAGGCAGACTATAGTAAATCCGCTCCCCGGTCTTTGGATCAAGGGTCGCAGTATATTGTTTGCCAATGTGAATGACGTAGGCGAGTCCATCATCACCCACTTCTAGGTCGTGAAAGGACCCCTTATATGGCTCCCCCATTTCCCAGGCGGTGATCTTTGCCTTTGTCACCATTCCGGTCGGCACTGGGGGCGGGACATACTTGGGCCAGCGATCAACGGCATCATCTTTGTAAGTGTCGATGATCCTCTTAACGATCGTGTTCTTGGTATGGGGGTAAAGACCACCGAAGCCATCCATTCGCCTGATCATCGTTTCCCAATCAACCGGTACCTCCGGCGTTCGAAATCCTGGTGTCCCGATTTGGTGGCAATAGGCACACATCATTTTAAAGTTCAGCCTGTCGCGCGGGCTCTCGAACTTCAGCTGACCAAAGGCACTGCTAGCTGGACGTTGTTCTTCCAGCTCTTTTCCAACTGCCGGCTCCATCGAGATTGTCATGGCGTCCTCGCCTAATTCTACTTTCTCGATCCACTTGTCGCGCTGGCCGGGAAGACGCACCCGAATTTTGAACGCAGCCTCGTGAAGGCCATCGATCCGAAAGCTCCCGTCAGCTTGGGAAAAAACGGACGTGCTCTGGCGTCGTTCATCGTCAAATGCGGAGACCATCACTCCCTCCATCAACTTTCCCGATGAATTTTTCACTAAACCGGAAACGGAACCTGTTTTGCCAATCGGCTTGCCTGGTTCCCGGCGGATCTGGGCCTTCTCCTTCTTCTTGATATCGCGACTGCTTTTCGTTTCGGATTTACCATCGACGGTGGGGTTCCCCCCCGATCGCACGTAGTCGAGAATTCGAAGGAAGGAAGCCCCTCGATTCGCCATCTCGGGGAAGATCCGACCTTGTTCATTCCAAAGCCGAGCCACTTCCCCACCCTTCGCCGGAGGAGCATTCTTAAACCATTTATCGACGAATGGCTGATGCCCCTTGCCTCCCGGATAATCCTTGGGGATCTCACGCCTGGCGATCTCTTCGAGCAACTCGCGCGTCGACTTTGATTTGGCCGGAGTTGAAGGCTTAGAGGCAGCCTTCTGACTATTGGCAGTGGCGCCCTCTTCGATGCAGTAGAGAAACTGACTCCCACGCAATATGATCTGCCCGCCGACCAGAGCCGCGGAGGCACGGAATTCATCATCCAGTTTATTGGTAGCCAGAACCTCGAATGTCTCACCTCGTTTCAGCACAAGGGTTACTCCATTTCTCCCAGTGACAAAAATCCTCCCCGCGGCGCCGACTGGTGAGGCATAAACATTCGCCACGGAGGGAAGACGGGTTGCCCCGATGAGCTCTTTTCCGGTCTTTGCGTCCAGACTGGAATAAAGACTCTGATTCGATTTGAGAAAGCTGAGCATTCCATCGTAAAGGATCGGAGAAGAAATATAGGGCGTATTCTTCGACTTACTCCACAAGACCTCCTCGCTTCCGGTAATATCGCCCTTAGCTGAAAGTGGAAGAGCGAGCAGTGAATATCCCTGATACCCACTCATGCAAAAAACGCTTTCCCCATCCGTGACCGGACAAGGAATGGTATTCTGGGAGAGCCCCCCACATTGCCAAATAATCGATCCGTTATCGAGGTCATAACTTCGGATCAAATTGTCCCCGCAAGTGATAACCTGCGACTTGCCTTTATAGTTTACAATAAGCGGAGTGGACCACCCGTTCGGCTCATCACGCTCCTTTTCCCACAAGGGTTCACCGGTGATGGCATCGAGTGCTTCAATCGTCGACTTTCCCTGATTATCCCGCAGGATAACAACCTTCCCGTCATGAACCACGGGCGAACATCCTTCACCCAGACTGGCGCCTATTTTCGCCCTGCCAAGATTTCGGCTCCAAAGCTTCTTTCCTTCCAAATCAAAACAGTAGAGGCCGGCTGAGCCAAACCAGCAATAAAGTCGTTCCCCATCCGTAAATGGTGAAGCAGACGCAAAGGAATTATCACGGTGATGCCCCTCGTGTGGAACCAAATCAGTGGCTGTTCTTCGCCAAATTTCCTTCCCCGTTTTTCGGTCGAGACACAAGGCCACAAAACTATATTTCGTATTAGGATGTTTGATTCCAAAGACCCGCTCGGGCTGGTCTTCGGGTTTAGGCAATGACGCATCAACTTCTCCGGTATTCAGCGAAGAAAGAAGAAAGATCTTATCACCCCAAACAATGGGACTGGCAACACCTCTTCCGTCGATCGGGACTTTCCACCTGACATTCTCAGACTCACTCCATTTTAAGGGAGGATTTGCAGTGCGGGAAACTCCGTTTGCTTCGGGGCCCCGCCATTGGTGCCAGTTGTCAGCTCGCTTCAACTGCCCCGAAGCAGGGGGGAACAGAGTCGCTAGAAAAACCAAACTCCAACTAAAATAACACACGAACTTTCTCATAATTTATTAGCGTTTCACTGAGTTTATTACCTGCTCCCAGGCGGCTGGTGATAAACCGCTGGAAGCAAACCATTGGCTGGCCGATTCAGGATCTTGCGAGTAGTACTGCTTGCCCACTCGTATCATCGCGTCCTCGCGTAAGCCTGGTTCAGTAATCTCAGCAGCCCATGTCGTCGCGGCCTCCCCATCTTTATGAGCGTGGGCACTGGCAAATCCATTGATGGCAAGATTACGATCTGTTCCCTCCGACATCTTGTTGATCGATTCCACCGCAGCAGTTGGATTCTCAGAAGCCCATGCCGCATAGGCCCCGCTCCAGGCGCTTCTTCTCAGAGCACCTTCCGGAAGCTCTGATAACCAATTGAGAGTTGTTTCCAAACCTTCGTCCCGTATCAACTCTCTCGCCAATTCGTCCGCCGGGCGCCAGTTGTAGTTGTCCAGATCAGTCGAATCATAAAGATAATCGGTTGCGACAACCGCATCATTATCCACGAGACCTTCCAGGAAGCTTGGGCGGATTTTGGCTTGAACCTCGGTTTCGAGAGACTCGAAGAGATCAATCGCCATGTCCGGGTTCTCACTCGCTAATCCCGGAATCATATTTCCGAGAAACTCCATCCGTGCATCGGCAGGAATTTTGTCGAGATAGGCCACGGCTTCTCTGGGCATGCGCGCTCCCAAGGCGTACCCAAGGAGTTTCCATTCATCTTTTGCTCCTTGCTCTCTTAATGCCTTTTCGATTGCCAAAGCATCTTCAAAGGACATTCCCGATTTCTCTATTTTTTCAAGAATCCGATCTAAAGCGAGGCGACGTTCAATCGGACTCCTAGACTTGATCGAATCTCTGACCAATGAATCGATCTCATCTTGTGATAATCGATCAGCTCCCCGTGGTTTTCCAGTTCGTTTCTTCGCCTTCTGAGAGTCACGAACGGATGCCGAACCCACGCTTCTTCCTGAAACCGAAGAAGATCCCTGTGGGGTGCCACGGTATTCAGGGCTTTCCTGAAGAACTCCACTTTCGGCGCGACCATCTGTAATCCTTGACGATTCCGACCACTGCTTGCCAAAGACAAAGGTGCTGATGGTGATCAACGCCCAAATGCTGTGCTTGGAAAAAAATCGTTTCATCCTATTTCGAAATCGGTTCAGGTGAGAACAGTTCAACACTGTAAACACTCAGGCCCACGTCTTTCTTGGTCGTCTGAACCCAAAACCAACCAAGCTCATGGCCCACGGGAAACTCGACGAACCGACTCCTCAGTCTTCGGAAGTCAGCTAGGGTGAGTTCAACTTCAAAATATCCGTCCGTATCCGGTTCAACCTCGATCTTTCGGTCGGTCGAAAATTTCCCCGAAAGACCACCACGTGCATGATGGGTTCCAAATCCAAAACTTACTTGGAAACTCTGATCCAGATGTCCCTGGATTAGAAAGCGAGCCTCTTTGGAAAGTAGCACAGGCTGCATTTTCCCGGCGGCAGGACCAACGACTGCGGAGTGTAGCAGAATCGGATCAATCTTCTCGCCATAATCACCCCTGAAGAGATGGGTCTCAGCGCGCAATACGTCGGGATGTCCTTCCGCTCCGAATCTCAAGCTTCCTTGTCGAACATCTCGTGGATATTCGCTCTTCCAGATCCGTACCGAGTCACCTCGGGGACTTGCTTGAAACGGACTCTCATGCTCCAGCGCTGCCACTATCCCATGATCAGCTTCCACTTCCTGAACACTGCCATCAGCGAGCCTTGTCACCTGAACCGTCCCTTCATTAACAGTCAGGCTTGTCGACGACGAACTCGCTGAGACATTAAATTGCGTCCCAAGGACAACCGCCTCTGCCGAAGGCGTAATCACACGCATCGGCTTCCCCTCTGGTTGCGGTGAGACATCCAGAGATAAATCTCCTTCTCGAAGACGAATCATTTTCCCGTCGCCACCATCCGAAATCGTAACAACAGCCGGCCCTGACACCCAAACGGTCGAACTATCTCGAAAAACGATTTTGGCCCAGGAATCAAGAGAGGACACTTCGAGAGTGCCCCCCGTCAGTTCATTCCCAACTTTAAGACGCCCCTCGGTCTGTTCTCCATCGGCAATCCAAGTGACCGCTCCATTCAAATCAGCAATTCGAGCAATTCCCTCAGTAACCCCTGAAGACTCGTCAGAAAACGACCCTGGATAAAACTGCGAAACTAGAATCGCAATCAACACCAGCGCAGCAACAGCACTCATTCCCAAATGCCACTTCCGGTATCCGCGAGTAATTGAACTTTCCGCCTTATCCTTCTTCCTTTCAAAACTGGAAGCGGCATCACGTAAATTAGTATCGAGTCGTGACGCAGCAGCGAATTTCAACCGCAAGCCCTTGTTACCATTGAGGAGGCTATCCAATTCTATCATTTCCTCCTTGGAGATCGTCTCCAGAAAATATCGTTGGCAAAGGTCCCCGAAATGTTCGACGTTCATGATCGTCCCCCTCTCGTAATAAGCTCCCGCGCCACACAAAGCCGGAGCTTTTCCCGGAGTCGCCCGAGAAGTTTGTATAGACTATTGACCGAGCGATCTGTCTGTTGAGCAAGCTCGCTCAGAGCACCCGGCCTCTGATAAGGTAGAAGGACGAGATTCCGATTCTCGAGGGATAATTTCTGTAAGCACGAATCCAGAGCTTTTCGCTCCAAATCAATCTGTTCAGAATTAGAATCAAACGCCTCCTCGGCCAACAGTGCCACTGTTTCCTCGCTTAGAACGAGCCGATCGCGCGCAACCGATCGGCGCGCATGCATCGCTTTGAACCGGACGATCACTTTCGCCCAGGGAACAAATCCTTCCTCATTCTCAAGTTGATCCAGTTTATTCCACATCACAACACTAGCTTCCTGAAGAACATCATCCACTAATTCCCACGAAGGAAGCAGCGTGCGCAGAAATGCCCGCAGCTCAGGCTCATGCGCGACAAACATCCGCATAAATCCAGCTTCCTTCTCTTTATTCATGATCAGTAAATACGTCGACTTTCCCATTAATTCCCGGCCAATGATCAACCTGCCGGAAAAAAGTCACTTTGTTTTCGACCAGCAATCAGATGCCACTGCATCAGGAAATTCCCTCAAGAGCGATCTCCGCCTCGCCGAACCGGTCGCACGGAACTCCCATTCGCTGCAACATTGCGAGATGGAGCCGGGACATTGAAGTCGAGCGACGAGGTGCCAGGTAATGTCCGGTCTTGAGAGTCCCCGAACCTCCGCCAGCCAGAAGAATGGGAAGATTTTTTTCCTCGTGAGCATGACCATCGGCAATACTTGAGCCGTAAACGATCATGGAACTATCGAGAGCGCTAGTGCCATCGGCGTTCTTAAGTTCCTTCAAGCGACCCAGAAAATACGCGAGCTGTGAGTGATGCCAGCGAGTCACCGAATTATACATGCCAACCTTCGACTTGGTGTTGTCCCACTTGGTCATACCATCGTCGTCCTCAGTGCGGCCACTGGCATCTTTCCAATGCGAGAGCGCATGCCAGGTCCCTTTCACCCCGGGAACAAAATCGAAGTAGCGATTGCTCTGCCCATGATCGAGCATGAAGGTCGAAACTCGAGTGGCACCGGACCAAAATGATAGAGCCATCAGCTCGAGCATTTGGCGAACATACTCCTGGTGATCAGCGGGAATCCCGGCGGCGGGCCGGGTCAAAGTATCGGTGAGCGCCTGATCGTCTGCAATTCGTTGGGTCTGCTCATCCGCGAAATCGAGGCGCTTCTCCACAGCACGCACTGCGTCAAGGTACTCATCGATCTTACGAGTATCCGCTTTGCTCGCACGACGTTTCAGAGATTTTGATTGCTCTAAGACGAGATCAAGAACACTCCGATCCAAAAAGCCCTCACTCGCCCGCCGAAACAGCTTATCAAAGATGGCCCGTGGCATGGTCTCACGAGCCGCAGGGACATCACGACGCGTCCACGAAAGACAATTCCGCGGCAGACTTCCGGAGAAACTCCCCTCGCCTGCAGTACTCAATTCCAAGGAAGGTAAAGGCGTCGAATCACTCAGATGCTGTGCCACAAGTTGATCCACGGAAGGAGCCCCCACATCATTCTTGCGATGATCATACGATCCGCCAGTCAACCAGGTCGCCGTTCCCGCTCCATGACCATTGCCACGGGGAGTCCACAAATTTTTGGTCACTACGAGGTCCTTCTTAAATTCCTCCAGAGGTGCCATCCAACGATTGAGTTTTAGCAACTCGCCTGCAGGGCCAACCTTCTCGGGTTCCCAACTTCCTTCGGCACTTCCATTCGGAAAGTAGAGATAGGCCAATCGCGGTGGCACACCGGGTTTGCCAAGAGCTGTATCCGGGGCCCCAAAACTCTCCATGGCAGGAAGTGAAAGACAGGCTCCCATTCCTCTCAAAAATGCGCGGCGGTTTGGATTACTCTTCATTGGATTTTCCCACGGAAGCAGGAGGTAGGCGTTTCATTTTAAAAGGATCACTCGCAGTGATAGCGAGCACCAAATCACCGAAGCGATATCCGGTTGGTTTCAGTTTCTCCGCGATTTCTCTCACTGTGGCTTCATCGTAAAACTCTAGCTGCCGACCCAACGCATAGGCCAGCATCTTTCGAATGACCTGCGCTCCGAGGTCATCAAGACGCTCATCGATCAAGGCGAGCTTGAGTCCGGCCGGGCCTCGAAATTTCGCGCCACTTGGTAAAGTCCCGCGATCATCGATCCCGCCACGCCATTGCCCAAATTCCGCGTAGCTTTCAAGAGCAAATCCGAGTGGATCCATTTGGGAATGACACCCAGCACATCGAGCTGATTCACGATGGGCTTCAAGTTTACGGCGCAAGCTGGTTGCGGCCCTACGACCACGGCCTTCCACATCAATTTCTGGAACGTCGGGTGGCGGCGGTGGCGGCGGTGTTCCTAAAAGAGTATCAAGAATCCACTTCCCGCGCACCACTGGACTGGTGCGATCGGGGAAAGAGGTGGTTGCTAGCACACTGGCATGCCCGAAGATACCGCCACGTTGCTTGGTCTCCAAAGACACCCTGCGCATTTTGTCACCTTCAATCCCTCCAATACGATAGTGACGGGCTAACTCGGCATTCAAAAAGGTATAGTCCGCTTCAATCAATTCTGCCACCGGAGCATTGTCCATCACCAGCGAATGCATAAAGTATGCTGTCTCAGCACGCATTGCCGCCATCAAACTTTCGGTGCACCAGGGATTGTCTATCGGGTCCTTGCGAATCCGTGGGCCAACGTCATCAGTGCTCAGCCATTCTGCAGCAAAGATTTCTCCCAGCGAGAGACTACGAGGGTCAGCAAGCATTCTCTTCACCTGAGTTTGACGATCTGCAGAATCGGACAATTTCCCGGCCGCAGCTGCATCGAGAAGTTCATCATCCGGTGTGGAAGCCCAAAGAAAATAGGAGAGCCGGGTCGCCAGGTCAAAATCGCTTACAGCTTGATCTTTAGCGGTGGCCACCGAGTTCTCGACGCGCAGCAAAAAATTAGGTGAAACCAAAATCGCCTTAAAGGCATTCGCCAAGGCCTCGTCCTGGGGCATCTTATTTCCCAACTCCGTCTCATAACGTGTAATGATCTCTTTGATCTCGGCATGAGTCGGTGGTCGACGATAAGCACGGCGCATCATCCCTGTGATCGCCGTCGCCGCATCTCTAGAATTCCCCACCAGCTTCTTCCACGCCTTTTCATCCGCTCTTACTTCGTCAATGACTCCTTCGGCAGAGGTGAAGTAGCGATCAAGATGCGCTGTCTGAAGAAAGAGAGTATTGGCGCTATTTGAAAATCCACTGGTCCCGCTGAAATCCATCGGAAAATCATCGGCTGGACGCAGGTCCAGCCCCACGAGATCACGAATAGTCCGATTGTATTCCTCCCTCGTAAGACGCCGGGCCGGAACATAGCCAGGATTGCGCACCTTTGCGTAATCGAAGCCATTGATCTCAGCAGCCAGCCACGCCCGTAATTTTAAACGATCGGAATCAACCGGCTGTGACTTCTTCTTGGGAGGCATGTCGCCCATCTTCACGCGCTCCGCAACATTTTCCCACAGGAGCCGATTTCGAACCAATGGTTTTTGCGCAAGCGCCGATTCCAAATCGATATCACCCTTCGCACTCGCGCTATCGTGACAATCAAAACAGTAGGTCTCGAGCATCGGGAGAACTTCTTTTTCAAAATTGA
>TARA_B110000037_G_scaffold190032_1_pt1 | contig 10613 bp, 5 predicted proteins | sample TARA_B110000037 | Tara Oceans TARA_B110000037 (sample SAMEA4397196) | marine metagenome | biome: Polar Biome; feature: [MIX] marine epipelagic wind mixed layer (ENVO:01000061); material: water (ENVO:00002006), including particulate matter (ENVO:01000060) such as... | depth 10-100 m
CAAGACGGCATCACCCAGGGAACTCCCGACCAACTGGGGCTGGAAGATGTGCGAACTGAGTCGGCCGTGATGATGGAGGGGATCATTGGCCCTGATTCGACACTCGCTGGGAAGAGTTTAAAGGAGCTGAACTTCCGTCAGCGGTTCGGAGTGATCATTGTGGCGGTCCACCGACGTGGTCGCAATCTTCGCGAGCGTTTTGAAGATGTGAAGCTGGCCTTTGGTGACACTCTTCTTGTCCAGGGACCGGCGCGGCGAATGCAGCAGCTTTTTGAATTGAAGGATTTCGTCAACCTGAGTGAACCGAAGGAAATCGCGATCCGCTCGAAGAAGGCTCCCTTTGCAATCTCGGCAATTCTGGCTTTCATGGTTGTGGGGCTTCTTTCCGGAATTAATGTCATCCCACCCATTCCTATTGTGCTGGTTGCTCTGAGTGCTGCGGTTTTCGTTCTGGTGACGCGATGTATTGATCCGAGCGAAGCCTACCAATCGATCGAATGGAAGGTGGTTTTCCTAATCATCGGAATGCTTGGTCTGGGGCAAGCTCTTCAGTATTCTGGAGTGGCTGATATTCTTGCTCTTAAGGTGGTCGCAGCCACCGGCGGATGGGATCCGCGAATTCTCATCGCGCTTTTCTATCTTCTCGCGGCGGTTCTCACGGAAATGGTGAGCAACAATGCCGTGGCGGCCCTCCTAACGCCCCTTGGAATCATCGTGAGCATCCAGCTAGGGGTCGATGCCAAACCCTTCATCGCGGCGGTGATGTTTGGTTCATCGGCCAGCTTTGCGACCCCGATCGGTTATCAAACGAACACTTTTGTCTATGGTGCGGGGGGATACAAATTTGGCGATTTCTTCAGAGCCGGTTTCCCCTTGGCCGTCATTTTGTGGATCGTGGCCAGCCTATTGATTCCGGTCATTTGGCCTCTGTAGAATTTTACATATGACATACCGTTGACCTGCCGCCGAGGTGGGAGTAATAGCACCTTGTCTATGAAAGCTCCTATCACTGTTTCGGTCACGGGCGCCGCCGGTCAAATCGGTTACGCTCTCCTCACTCGCATTGCTTCTGGCTCCATGTTTGGTCTGGATCAGCCGGTGAACCTTCGCTTAATCGAAATCGAGCCGGCTATGGGTGCCCTCGAAGGTACTGTGATGGAGCTTGATGATTGCGCCTTTCCTCTTCTCAACGAGATCGTCCCGACTTGTGATCTGAATGAAGGATTCCGTGACTCCAATTGGGCTCTCCTTGTCGGCTCTGTCCCCCGCAAAGCGGGTATGGAACGCAATGATCTGTTAGGAATTAACGGGAAAATCTTTACCGGTCAGGGCCAGGCCATCGCGGCCAATGCCGCTTCTGACGTCCGCACACTCGTTGTCGGAAATCCTTGCAACACCAATTGTCTCATCGCCATGAACAATGCCGCCGGTCTCCCTAAAGATCAGTTCTTTGCCATGACTCGTCTCGATGAAAACCGCGCCAAGAGCCAACTGGCCGCCAAAGCTGGTGTTCACAGCAGCGACGTCACAAACCTTTGTATCTGGGGCAACCATTCAGCCACCCAGTATCCTGATTTTACCAATACCCGCATCAAGGGCCAGGTTGTCACTGATGTGATCTTAGACCGTGAGTGGCTCGAAGGCGAATTCATCAGCACTGTGCAACAGCGTGGTGCGGCGATCATCAAGGCTCGCGGAGCCAGCTCTGCCGCTTCAGCTGCCAATGGAGTGGTCGATACCGTTCGTTCGCTCACCACTCCCACTCCGGAAGGTGATTGGACCAGCGTTGCAGTTTGTTCCGATGGTTCTTACGGTATTCCTGAAGGTCTCATTGCTTCCATGCCCATCCGTAGCGATGGAATAACTTGGGAAGTTGTCCAGGGTGTCGTGCTTGATGAGTTCTCCCGTGCCAAGGTCGACGCCTCGGTTGCCGAACTCGCAAGCGAGCGCGAGGCTGTTGCCGACCTTATTCCTTCCTAACACTCTAGCTGGCAATGGCATCACCTTTGGTAATTGCGGGGCGCAAATTTCATTCGCGCCTCATGCTCGGGACTGGGAAATTCCCATCCAACGAGCTCATGAGTGATGCCTTGGCCGCTTCAGGAACCGAGATTGTCACCGTTGCGCTGCGGCGGGCCGATCTAAGTGGTGAGGCCGACCCCTTTGCCAACATTCTGGAGTTCGTCGATTCTGAGAAGTATCTTCTCCTGCCCAATACCAGTGGAGCGATGAATGCCGAGGAAGCGGTCAGGCTTGCGAGACTTGCCGAAGCAGCGGGTCTTCCCAAGTGGGTGAAATTGGAAATTCATCCCGATCCAACTTACTTGCTTCCAGACGCAATCGAGACACTCAAAGCCGCCGAGCAATTGGTAAAGGAGGGGTTTACCGTTCTGCCTTACATCAATGCCGACCCCGTCTTGGCCAAACGACTTCAAGAAGTTGGGGTCGCCACCGTGATGCCGTTGGGCGCTCCTATCGGAAGCAACAAGGGGATCTCCACACGTGACCAGATACGGATCATCATCGACCAAGCGGAGGTTCCGGTGGTTGTGGATGCTGGAATTGGCGCGCCAAGTCATGCCTCCGAAGCCATGGAGTTGGGGGCGGATGCCATTCTTGTCAATACGGCTATTGCGATTGCTTCCGATCCTTGTCGCATGGGAGAGGCCTTCAAAAAAGCGGTCGAAGCTGGCCGTGATGCCTTTGAAATGGGTCTGCCTGATGTGATCGACGGAGCTTCCGCCACCAGTCCATTGACAGGTTTTCTTACGGACTAAATGTCCAGAAGGAATTGATTAAGAACGAATCTCCTCTCGAATTGATTGATCATCAGGGAAAGAGAGACGAATTTCGTGAATTTCTTTTGAGAAAACCGTAGATACTCTATATTGTTTTCAAGGCAGGCCGTTATGATCTGCCTCTCCTCAAATTTGATGTCCCACGACGCAACCAAGCTGCAAGCGACACGCATTCTTGTGACTGCTGCTGCCGTAGTTATTCTGGTAACTGGTCTCAAACTTGCGCAGGACTTCTTTGTGCCAGTCCTTTTGGCCGCATTTATCGCAACGGTTTCCTTTCCCATTACCTCGTGGTTACAGAATCATCGGGTCCCACGTCCCTTAGCGGTCTTGCTCACTGTTATTGTGGACTTTGCCTTCCTGACGGGAATCGTGATTATCGTAATCACCTTGATGGGGGACCTCGAAGCCAAATGGCAGGATAAATACTATCCTGCCATGAATGAGAAGATCGAGGAGGTCTCCGAATCTGCGGTGGCGGTTCTCGAGAAGTGGCAGATTCCCGACGCCGAGGAAAAAGTCCGTCAGTATGCAACGATCCAAATTCCCCAGCAGATTGGTGAAAGTTTCAATCCATTTGACCTCGGAAAGGATGTCGCGTTTCGGGTGGCGAGCTTTCTCGGGGCGACCCTCTTGATTCTCATCCTGACTGTTTTCATGCTGAGCGAAGCCCGAATGTTCGGAGGGCGGGTCAACGCGATCCTCGAAGCAAGGGGACCAAATCTCGACCGCATCATGTCGGCTACTGCCGATATTCAGCGCTATCTGGCCATGAAAACTGTTGTAAGTCTCGCAACGGGGCTTCTCGCAGGCTTCTTGTGTTGGGCCGCTGGTCTTGATTTCTATATTCTCTGGGGGATTGTGGCGTTTTTGCTAAATTTCATCCCAGTGCTCGGTTCCATCATTGCTGGGATCCCTCCCTTTATTCTGGCATTTTTGGTCGACGGTGGCCCCAGCGCTTTGGCAATAGGCGTAGGTTACGCTTCCATCAATGTGTTCCTCGGAAACTTTCTTGAGCCGATGCTCATGGGGCGGCGCTTTGGTCTCTCGACATTGGTCGTGATTGTTTCGGTTCTCTTCTGGGGGTTTGTGTGGGGGCCAGTGGGCATGTTTCTTGCCGTTCCCCTGACCATGGTGCTGAAGGTCATGCTTGATAACTCCGATGAACTCCGTTGGGTGTCCGTCGCCATCACCAAAGAGAAGAGGCGCCCGATGCTCACTCCTGATGAAGACGACCCCGAGCTTGCAGATGATGGGCTTCTTTCAGATGAAATGAATCTGACTGGAGTGACGCCGGAAAATTGAAGCTAGGATGGCGCCGTGCGAGCGAAGGATTCGCCAGCAGGGATGAAAGTGCTGAAGAAGAGTGACCATGGTTGTCATCTTTAAGTGATTCGTTAGGATCAAGGTGTGCGTAAAACCGGTGTTCAACGACTTGCCCTGATCTCAATTATTCTTCTGATTGTCTTGATTTTCGCTGGTGCGGTTGTCCGGGTGACGGGTTCCGGATTGGGCTGTCCCGACTGGCCCACCTGCTGGGGGGAATTGATTCCGCCATCCAACGCGGACGAGGTTGATTTCGACAAGCTCGAGGAACGGCTGCCCCGCTACAAGCGAAACGCGGAACGATTTGGAAGAGATCCCGATTCCATTACAATCGAGACACTCAAAGCCGAATACGATCCAGTGCAGACTTGGATCGAGTTCACGAACCGGCTTCTGGCATTACCTGTCCTCCTTTCGAATTTTCTTTTGATGATCGCGTGCCTCCGGTCACGAATCTTGCCACGCTATGGTATCGCTTCATTTTCTCTCGTGATCCTCAGTGCGCTTACCGGGATCGTCGTCGTGGCAAGCGGTTTACATGCCGGAGTTGTCACCATTCACATGGCACTCGCTTTCCTTCAATTGTTTATTCTCACTCATATCTTGTGGGCTGGCGGAAGGGCAGGGGAGCCCCATCCAAAAATTCATGGTCCATCCCGGAGACAGGTGATGATTCTTCTCGCGTGTGTGATGATTGAGTGGGCGATGGGCTCACAGATTCGTGAAGTGACTGACCGTCTCATGATGCAAAACGGTGTTGAATCCCGGGCGGGTTGGATCGACGAGATTTCCGGATCATGGGTCTATCTAATCCATCGCAGTTTTTCGTGGTCGATTCTCATCGCTGCTCTTTGGCTGGGTCATAAGGCGAAATGGCAGGGTGTTGTTCCCCGGCTCACTTTGTTTGTCGTTGGAGCCCTTATGATCATGGGGCTTATTCTTAGCACCTCTGGGATTCATGCCGTAGTGCAAGTCTTCCATATCGGACTGGCAGGAGTCCTTATCAGCACCGTTTTCTACTGGTGGCTCGCCGCACTGCCATTGCTAAAAGGAGGCCGAAGTGCTTGAGAATGACTTTTGCCGAAAGACATTCCATTTGGAAAACCTTCGGGCCTTCCCGGCAGGAGTGGTTGAGACACTGAGCACAACGTTCTCTATTCTTATCGCGAACCGGGTGTTCGAGGCCAGCGGACTTGCCAAAGCAACCTTGGTGGCTCTGCCAAGTCTTGGATTATTACTCAGTCTTTTTGTGGTTCAGGCTGTTCGCCGGAGCGGGCTTTCCACCAATTCGATGTTGGCTTTTATTTTTGCACTTTCGGGACTTGGTTTTTCGATCAGTTCCTTTGCCGGGAATCGATTTGAGATTTACATGTTCGGTATGGTCATTGCGTTGATCACCTTGACTCTTAATCTTCCGCTCTTTTCCCAAATTTACCAAAAACACTATCCGGGCGAAGTGCGAGGACGACTCTACTCGATAACGGCTTTTATGCGGAAAGCCTATGCAATTGGAGCGGCATTTCTTTTCGGATGGCTTCTAACAAAATCGTTGGATTACTACCCGCTACTCCTAAGAATCTACGCCGGAGCTTCGTTCATGATGGCCGCATGTGTTCTTTCGATCGAGCGGGTCACCTTGAGCAAATCGAAAAGAGTGAAGCTTTTTGATGCGTTTCGCCATGCCGGAGATGACCATCGCTTTCGTAAGCTGCTAATCTCATGGATGATTTTGGGAATGGGCAATCTGCTCTCATTTTCACTCTTCGTGGAATACGTCACCAACAAGCAGTATGGCTTTGATCTTAGTGAAGGGCACGTGAGCATCATTACGACAGTAATTCCCGAAACGTGTTTTTTCTTTTTCGTTCTGGTTTGGGGACGTCTTTTTGACCGGATGGATTTTTATGTTCTCCGTTGTATCCTTAACGCCCTTTTCGCCACGGGAATCGTTTTCTACTATATGGGTGATGGTTTGTGGGCTCTTTACGTTGGAATTGGTCTGCATGGGGTGGCGAAAGCAGGGGGGAATGTGGCCTGGAGTCTTTGGGTGACAAAATTTTCCGATGCAGAGCATGTCGCTGAATATATGAGTGTTCATACATTCTTAACGGGGTGCCGCGGTGTCTTGGCTCCTTTTATCGCTTTTCCGTTGGCGGCAGCGCTCGGACCGGGAACTGTCGGCGGAATCTCGGTAGTTCTGATATCCATCGCGACAGCGATCATTCTTCACGAATTAAAAACGAGAGACCAGGACTTGTCAGAGGCAACTTGATCAGTAGTACCCGCCCGTCAGCAGAAAAAGGCACTTTTTCTAAAGGCTAAGCCACCTTCGCTCAGTTGCTAGAGCTACTGATTTGTAACAGGAAAGGCTTCCTGAAACCCTTGATTGATAAAGGGCCTGCTAGAAATTTGCTTTTGGCGGTAGGGCCTTTAAGCCGCTTTTGGACCGGATCGGAGGGGGGTGATTTTCAACCCTCGTTAACATAGAGGCGCCCTAGGCTATGCCCTGTTTTCAGAAGGGGGCTGCCGATTTCTACGGTTTTTGAGCGACCCTAAGGCGTATGAAATTGCGATCCTGATCTTCAAACGGAGTGAGGCTTCGCCAGATCACGGTTTCTGTTTCGTCCTCATTGGAAGTGGCAGAGACGGCGGTGGTTCCGAGTGGATCCCAGCTAATAAGATCCGAACTAACCTGGACTTCGAAGAGAATGTCGTCGGCGGCGAGGTTGCGACGGTAGGTTAGTGTGAGGTATTCTTTGAGGTTTCCTGCCCCATCGTCGAAGAAATCGGTGCCGGATCTTGGGATGGATTCCGGACTGAATCCGGCATCGCCTTGAGTAGAGCCGAGGGCGTATTCGAGAAGTGCGGTGAGCCCATCGCCATCGTTATCGGCGCTCGGATCGCCAGTAAAGGTGGTGTTGTTTCCCCTTCCCGGGGTGCCTCCCGAAACCGCACTGGCTCGCCAATTAGTGGGGACGGAATGATCGGGGTTGGTCTCCGGTGAGATTAGGACGATTGAGTAACCGTCACCATCGGGCGAGGTCGGCCAAGGGTCCTTGTCATTGTATGTGATTCTGCGGGCATCGACTCCGAGAGCGTCAATCAGAGTGATTTGTTCTCCGGAATTACTTAGGCTGGAAGTCAAGAAATCTCCGGGGGCAATATTAAGACCAGTGGTGTTATAGAGGGTGGCAAATTCGGCCTGGTTCTTGACCACAACAACCCGGGTATTGGGAGCGAGGGTGAATCCGAGAGGGAAAGTGTAGTCGATGCCAGCGAAGGTGAGATTGGAGAGGTCAACGGTCGCGGCCGAGATGTTCATGAGCTCGATCCATTCGCCGTCCTCAGATGTCCCAAGCGGATTGTACATGATCTCGGAAATAACAATATTTGAGGTGTCGATAATTGGCGCGACAAGAAAAACTCCTGTAGTGAGAGCCGACCATTCTCCGTTTTCAAAGGCGCGTGCGCACACCTTGGTGCCCCCTGTCAATAGGACCATATTTCCACCATCACCGCCGCCTGCTGGAGCGATGCCGGAGAGTTGGACGTCGAGACCGGTGTCGCTGCTACTGGTGCTGTTTTGGTGAACTTCGATGGCAAGAACATTCGTTCCCTCGAGGAGATCACCGGCAGTGAGAGTGATGGCCCCAAAATTAAGCAGTCCGCCTTCGTTGGAAGTCGCACTGATAGCAAAATCTTTATATTGTTGATTGCCTCCGTTCATGTTGCTCCGCCCAATGTCCCTACCATTAAGGTAAACAATGGCACCGTCATCGCGCACCAAACTAAGATTCAGTTGAGTGAAGTTGGCGGCATCGGTGACGGTAAAAGATTTGCGGAAGTAAATTGTGGGAAGGCGAGGGGTTTGGAAGTTCAGGTTGGTGTTGATTGTCCGATTGTTAATCGTACCGTATCCCAAAAGGGCCTGTCCAGTCGCCCAGCCAGCGGTATTGAACGAGGGATGCTTCCAGTCGCTGCTATCGTAGGCGGCATTTCCAACGACGACTCTGCTATCACTTTGGGCGACGCCGGTATCCAGGTATTTCCAATCACTCTCCTGAAGTTGAATAAAGTTGGTCTGATTACTCCCTCCTCCGATTGACGTTGAGTTTGGATTTATTCCGCCCCCTACGAGTCGGGGATCGCTGCCATCGGTGGTGTAGTAGATATTACCGGTGGTGGAAGTGATTTTTAGATTGCCTCCGACGGGAATGATTCCTTCATTTTGAGGCGAGTCATTCACCAGGAAATCTGGAGCGTTTGCCGATGGAATTAGAGATCCGTAGTTACCTTCAACGGTATTACTTCGGGCGGGAAAGTAGCTGTTGATGAGGCGGTTTTTCTCGGTAAGCCATTGATTATCTCGGGTGTAAAGAGTGCCGCGGTGATCTCCCCAGCGGGCGGACTCGGCGATGATTGCGCGGTCGAGATCTTCTGCGAATTTCATCCAACGGGCGGCGGTGGCTTCGGGGGTGAGGGCGCCGCCCGGGTCGAAGTGTTTTTCCAGTCTGTCGGCAAATCGGATCCGGTATTCCGGTAACGCTTCGAGCTGGCTTCGAATGTTCATGGGGTCGCGTGGAGAGTTGTTGAGGGAAGGGCTTTCGAGGGAGCGTTCGCCATCCCAAGAGTAGAGTTGCCAGGGTGCCATTTGCTCAGGCCGGCCGGAGGCGAATGGTCCACCTCCGGCGGCGCGCCAATTGCCTTCCGACTTGAGGTCGGAATTGCCACCGAAACGGTTGATGATCTGATAGTCAATGTATTGGTCGATATCGATGACTTGCTGGATCTGCTCCCAATTACCGCCGGATACGACACCTGGAATGGCGTTCCAAGCTTTGGCAGAGCCATCAACAACGGAAGAACCATTGCGGGCATCAAGGAGGCTGTCATCGCCACCATTATAGGCGGCGTAGTGGGAGGACTCGGGGCGTTCGCAGAGGTTGTGAACTCCCCAGTAAAGGCCGTTCACAAAAACGTGGACCATAAAGCCGTGACCGGCGGCCGGATTTCCCATGTCGATCATAGATTCTCGCATCCATTGATCACGAATCATTGAGCCGCGACCGCGCTGGCGACTATCGCCATGGATCCAGGAGTTGTTGTATCCGGCGCGAAGGGTGATGGAGTTGAACTCTTCGACTTCTGATTCAGGAAAGAGTTTTTCGCGAAGACGTCCGATACCGTATTGGGTGCGGAAGCGGAAATTCATCGAGTGTTTTGGGCTGGAACCTGGATTGCGGCTGGCTCCGCCCTGAACTTTGATACCGCAATTGACTTGCCAGTCGTCACGGGAGTCGATGGTGGCAGGGATATACTCCGCAGAGCACTCATACTCCAGCGAACCATTTGTTGAGTTTGTATAAATCCCGCTTCCTCCACTAAAGTCGGCACGATCCATCGCGATGGAAATGGTGGGGATATCGCGCAGTCCCTTGAGCATGGTCTGGGCGGTGGTGTCTTGATAGCCTGTAGCAAGGCTCGTTGATTTGGACACGCGGGTGTCCATTCTATAGTCACCGGAGGAAAGGTTGCCCCAGCCGGAGGGCTGAGTTTGTTGCAAAAATGCAGTGTTAAATCCTGCGGGATCAATTCCATCTGGGCCTGCGTTATCGATATCAAACAGAAGATAAGTTTGGCAGTCGATATTCGTTGGAGTAAATCCGGCCTTTGTCGCTGAGGCCTTGAGTGTTGTGGTTTTATTGACTGAAATCGGGCCGGAGTAAACCGAGGCATTGGCTGTTGGGTTACCTGCCTGATCGACCGGACGGGTGCCATTTGTGGTGAAGTAAATAGTGGCTCCTGGGGTTTTACTGGTGATGATGACGTCGATAGCCTCGTCGTAGTAACCACGGTCCGGACTGAAATTGGTATCAAGCACTCGGGCAATTCCGGAAGTGCTGTTGGCGGATCCTGGGGTGGGGGATGAGAAATAGACCGAGGATCCGCTGGTGGGATCTAGACCATAGGAAATGTCCTCGTCTTGTCCCGGGTAGTTCGTGCAGCCCGGGCCAAATTCGCTGGTAACCGAGCCCGATGGACTAACTAGTGCGATATATTCGCCGCCTGACGAGAGCTTAAAGTTGGTGTTTAAATTTCCTTTGGCATCGGGCACGCCGGAGCCAGAAGCGTAGACGATGAGGAACCCTCCTGCGGGAATATTGGTTGGTGAGGGGAAGGTCCACTTTTCTGGCGTCGAAGGATCGTCAGTGAGATGCCAGCCCTCGAGATTGAGAGGTGAGGAGCCGCTATTGAGAATTTCAATCCAATCGTTGGTGATACCGGTGAGCTGATTGGCGATTGGATACCAGCTGTTCGGATTGTTGGTTTGGCCACCATCGTTTGATGCCATGAACTCGTTGATGACCACTTTACTGACTTCGAGGTTTTCACCTTCGTTCAGGACCGCCGATTGGACTTGAGGCAGAGTCTGGAACGAGAAAATGGCGCAATACCAGAAGGGTGTTGTTTTTTTCATGGATGCGTGTG
>TARA_B110000037_G_scaffold223158_1_pt1 | contig 10613 bp, 5 predicted proteins | sample TARA_B110000037 | Tara Oceans TARA_B110000037 (sample SAMEA4397196) | marine metagenome | biome: Polar Biome; feature: [MIX] marine epipelagic wind mixed layer (ENVO:01000061); material: water (ENVO:00002006), including particulate matter (ENVO:01000060) such as... | depth 10-100 m
TGTTAGGGCTGTTCGGGCTTTTTAACCATTTAACAATTTATCCATTTAACAATTTAAAACAAATTAGTCTATTTTCTATATCTATAGTAAAAGACTATACCATTTAAGAAAGGAACAAGCGGAAGCCCTATAGGAAGACCTAAAGGTTCCCTAAGCACTACTACTAAGCTCATAAGCCAAACTATTGATGGAAACAAGATAATTGGAGATTCTAGAAAAGATAGAATCTCCAACAGAGTACATTAATGCAATAACTAAACTACTTCCTTATTCAATTGGAAAGGTTTAGCCTTATGAAGAGGTGGAGGAAATAGAAAAGGAATTTTCAATCTTTAAAGTCTATCGGTGGCTTAGATCATACAGGGATGAAATTTTGACACAGAGTATGATGCAGAATTATTTAAAAGTGCTATGAGACAAATGGTTATTAGAGATGCGTTTGTAGCTCATTATTTGGATGCTGTACGAATAGCAAAAGACTAGTATCATAAGACATAGTTTCTGTCCTAAAAAAAAGGTCACATTTAAAATGCGACCTTTTTTTTATCATAAAAGACAATTTGTAAAAAAATACTTACATTTGCAGGCTTAATAAAATAAAACTAAAAATAAGAATATGGAACAATACATGATTTATATGCCAATAGTGGCAGCAATAATCGGTTTAATTTACATGGTTATCAAGAAATCTTGGGTAATGAAACAAGATGCTGGAGATGGTAAAATGAAAGAAATTTCTGACCATATATATGAAGGCGCATTAGCATTCTTAAATGCCGAGTACAGATTGTTAACTATTTTTGTAATTGGAGTAAGTATTTTATTGACAATTGTATCATTCGTAGTACCAACAACACATTGGTTAATAGTTATCGCTTTTATTTTTGGTGCTTTCTTTTCTGCATTTGCAGGAAACATGGGTATGAAAATAGCTACTAAAACAAATGTAAGAACAACTCAAGCAGCTCGTACTAGTTTGCCAGATGCATTAAAAGTTTCTTTTGGTGGTGGTACAGTAATGGGATTAGGCGTTGCAGGATTAGCTGTTTTAGGTTTAACTATTTTCTTTATTGCATTTTTTCAATTCTTTATGGGTGGTGAATGGACAAATGTTCATGATATGACTATTGTATTAGAAACATTAGCAGGTTTTTCATTAGGTGCTGAATCAATTGCATTATTTGCAAGAGTAGGTGGAGGTATTTATACTAAAGCTGCAGATGTTGGTGCAGATTTAGTAGGTAAAGTAGAAGCAGGTATTCCAGAAGATGATCCAAGAAACCCAGCAACAATTGCAGATAACGTTGGTGACAATGTTGGTGATGTAGCAGGAATGGGTGCGGATTTATTTGGATCTTATGTAGCAACAGTTTTAGCTGCTATGGTTTTAGGTAACTATATAATAGCGGTAAACGATATTAATATTTTTGTTGGTTTTGGTAAAATGGGACCAATTCTTTTACCAATGTCTATAGCTGGTGTAGGTATTATCATTTCTATGGTAGGTACTATGTTGGTTAGTATTAAAGACAATGATGCAAAAGCGGCTGAAGTAATGGGTGCTTTAAATAAAGGAAATTGGTTTTCTATCGCATTTGTAGCAATTTCTTGTTATTTTTTAGTAGATTGGATGTTACCAGCAACAATGAAAATTAACTTTTTTGAAGCCGAAGGAAATGTATTAAAAGATATTTCTTCTTTAAGAGTATTTGGAGCTACAATTGTAGGTTTGATTGTTGGTGGTGGAATTTCTGCAGTAACTGAATATTATACTGGTTTAGGTAAAAAACCTATTTTAAACATTGTTGAGAAATCAGCAACGGGAGCAGGAACAAATATTATTGCAGGTTTAGCAACAGGAATGATTTCTACATTCCCAACAATTATTTTATTTGCAGCAGCAATATGGGCTTCTTATGCTTTTGCTGGTTTTTATGGTGTAGCTATGGCTGCTTCAGCAATGATGGCTACAACTGCAATGCAGTTAGCTATTGATGCATTCGGACCTATTGCAGATAATGCAGGTGGTATTGCAGAAATGAGTGAGCAAGATCCTATCGTTAGAGAAAGAACAGATATTTTAGATACAGTTGGTAATACAACTGCAGCAACAGGAAAAGGTTTCGCAATCGCTTCTGCTGCTTTAACATCTTTAGCATTATTTGCTGCTTATGTTACTTTTACAGGAATTGATGGAATTAATATTTTTAAAGCTCCAGTATTAGCTATGTTATTTATTGGTGCAATGGTACCAGTAGTATTCTCTGCCTTAGCAATGAATGCTGTTGGTAAAGCTGCAATGGAAATGGTTTATGAAGTAAGACGTCAGTTTAAAGAAATTCCAGGAATTATGGAAGGAACTGGTAAACCAGAATATGATAAATGTGTTGAAATTTCTACTAAAGCTTCTTTAAGAGAAATGGTTTTACCAGGTGTATTAACTATTGGTTTTCCTTTAGTAATTACTTTCGTGCCAATGTTATTGGGTATGAACAAACTAATGATTGCTGAAATGTTAGGTGGTTACATGGCAGGTGTTACTGTAAGTGGTGTTTTATGGGCAATCTTTCAAAACAATGCTGGTGGCGCATGGGATAATGCAAAAAAATCTTTTGAAGCAGGTGTTATGATTAATGGAGAAATGACTTATAAAGGTTCTGATGCACATGAAGCAGCAATTACTGGAGATACAGTTGGGGATCCATTTAAAGATACTTCAGGTCCTTCAATGAATATTTTAATTAAATTAACTTGTTTGATCGGTTTAGTTATTGCACCTATTTTAGGAGAAGGTGTTGATCATTCAAATGACAATGAAAATAAAACGGAAGAACATACTCTTGAACCTAATACGATAAATGTTCCTGCAGTTGGCGAAGTTGATGGAAATGAAAATTTTATTACTAACTTAATAGAAACAAAAGAATATAAATTGTTGAATATTTAAAACAGTGAAAATTCAGTCTAAATAATAAATTTGAAAAAGTCTAAGCGTTAATCTGCTTAGACTTTTTTATTATCTTTACATATTATGGTATTAAGAATAGATGAAAATAATCCTGATAAACGAAGAATACAACAAGTAGTAGATGTTCTTAGAAAAGGTGGTGTAATTATTTACCCTACAGACACAGTGTATACCTTAGGTTGTAGTATAGAAAGTAAAAAAGCCTATGAAAAAATCTGTAAATTAAAAAACATAAAACCCAATAAAGCTAATTTTCCAATTGTTTGTTCGGATTTCAGTCAGCTATCTGAATTTACTACTGCACTATCTAATAATACCTTTAGGTTAATGAAAAGGGTTCTTCCAGGCCCTTATACTTTTATTCTAAAAGCTAATAAAAATGTTCAAAAAATATTTGGATATAAGAAGAATGAAATTGGCGTTAGGGTTCCAGATAATAATATTGCTAGAGCTATCGTTGAACAATTAGGTTCTCCAATTTTATCTTCTTCGATTAAGCATGAAGATAAAATAATAGAATACATCACAGATCCTGAAGATTTACAATGGTGGTATGAAAAACATGTAGATATTGTAATTGATGGTGGTATTGGTGGAAATGTTCCTTCAACAATTATTAACTTGTTAGATGAAGCGCCTTTTGTGATTAGAGAAGGTTTAGGAGATCCAAATATTTAAAACTTATGATGTCTAAATTACTTTATTATTTCGTTGTTTATCCGGTAAGTTTATTGCCATTTGTTATACTATATTTATTGTCAGATGTTTTAGCATTTGTACTTGAATATATAGTAAAATATAGAAGAACTGTTATTTGGAACAATCTAAAAAATTCGTTTCCAGAAAAAACAGAGAAAGAACTAAAAATCATTCTACATAAATTTTATACGCATTTTAGTGATATCGTATTAGAAGGTTTAAAAGGGTTTAGTTTATCAGAAAAAGAAGTTCGTAAACGAATTACTTTTGAAGGAATGGAAGATTTCGATAAATTTTATAAAGAAGATAGAGATGTTTTGGTTGTAACAGGACATTATGGGAATTGGGAAATGCCTGGAACAACTATAAGTTTGTTTATAAAGCATTTGCCAATAGCTTTGTATAAGCCATTAACTAATAAATTTTTTGATGAAAAAGCTAAAATATCTAGAGCTGCTTTTGGTGTAGCGTTAATAGCAATGAAAGAGTTCAAAGAAGAGTGTGCTAACAAGTTAAACGCTCCAAGAGCTTTTGGATTAGTAACAGATCAAAGCCCATCTAGTCCAGATAGGTGTTATTGGACAACGTTTTTAAATCAGGAAACGGGTGTTTTGTTTGGAACAGAAAAATATGCAAAGCAATTAGATGCTCCAGTTGTTTACATGAGTATTCATAGGCAAAAAAGAGGCTATTATAACGTTAAATTTACAACATTAGTAGCGTTTCCGAATGAAACAAGTCATGGAGAAATTACAGAAAAACATACTAAGTTTCTTGAAAAAGACATTAATGCTAAACCTGAAAACTGGTTATGGTCACATAAAAGATGGAAACATAAAAAACCAAATTAATTAGAATAAATTCAGATTTATCAGAATATCAGAATTTAGAATAATATAGATATTACATCTTTTTCCAGAGGTATAAATATTTAAAATTAGGTGTTGTTGAATAAACTTTAGTTTTTATAAAAAAAAGATTAGAAAACCTTTTTTTTATAAAAACTAACATTATATTTGCACTCCATTAAGGAGTAAAACTAAGACATTTAGTTCTATTTTTTAAGGGCGATTAGCTCAGTTGGTTCAGAGCATCTCGTTTACACCGAGAGGGTCGGGGGTTCGAATCCCTCATCGCCCACATAGCAAAAAGACTTCATTTTATGAGGTCTTTTTTGTTTTATAGACGGTTTTACATCTCCATGTGGATTGATTTTTAAATTTTTAGCATTTTATAACTTAACTTTGAAAAATAAATTAATCTAATACAAGTTATTCTATTGTGCTAAAAAAATACTTAATCAAATTTTTAATCTTGTTATTGATTATTATATCAATTTCTGTTCTTTTTATTTATTTTCAACAAGATAAATTAAAAGAAAAAGCTTTAATCGGATTAAATGAAAAATTAGATAGTAAAGTAACTGTAGATGGCTTGATTGATATAACGTTTTTAAGGACCTTTCCAAGAGTAACTTTAGAATTAAATAAAGTTTTTATAGCAGATAAATTCAATCAAAAGGACACTTTTGCAAATCTCGAAAAAATTAATTTCACGATCAATCCGTTTAGTTTAATCGGAGAATCTTTGAGTATTCAAAGCATTGTAATTCAAAATGGTAAATTGCGATTAAAAACTTTTAAAGATGGTAAATCAAATTACGATATTTTAAAAAAGCAAGAAGGAACTAACCCTAAAGGTGCTAATCTAAACTTAAAAGAAATCAGCATTCATAATATTGATTTAATTTACGATAACGAGAAAGCAAATGTTTTTGTAAGCACATTAATTCAAGATGCAAAGCTTTCAGGTAAATTTTATGATAGGGATTTTGATTTACTAGTTCATTTAGATGCTAAATCTAGAATTTTAAAAATTTCTAATGCCAATTTTTTAACTGATAATAATTTAAATGCCAATTTTGATTTGTTTTACAAATCGGAAAATCAATGTATTTCATTCAAAGAAAATAATATTAATGTTGAAGGCAATAAATTTAATGTAGTAGGGGATTTATGTGTTGAAACAAATACAATAAATTTAGTAGCAAAAGCTAAAGGCACCCAATTAGAAAATGCCTTAAAGCTAGTTCCAAAAGAATTATTTCATTTAAATGGCATAAGCGGAAATGGAAAGTACGCAATAGAACTATTTGTTAGCGAAAAATTGAATAAACCAAAAATTGTTTTAGATTTCAATTTAGACAATGCAAAAGCTAACTTAGAAAATCTGGCAATAAACGTAAGTGATTTATTTGTAAGCGGTACTTATAATAATCAGCCTAGAAATAATCTAATTATAAAAGAATTTTCCTTAAAAAGTGATGAATCTTATTTAAAAGGAAATATAAATATTCCAAATCTTAAAAATCTGAAGATGGATTTAAAGTTAAATGGTTCTATTTATAGTTCATTGTTAAAAAAATTCGATAATGATATTATTGCTTTTCAAAAAGGAAAGATTGATTTAATAGACATTCTTTTTAATTTTAATTATAGAGTTCAGGATCTTGGTTGGCATGCTTCTAGATTGGAAGGAGGAGCGCAGTTTAATAAACTATCTGGAATATTGAAAGAGATTGATCAGCCTTTTAAATTGGATGCAGACATAAAGCTTTTAAAACAAAAAATAAACATAAATAATTTAGCCCTAAATATTGGTGAAAATGATTTGCTATTTAAAGGATCTTTAAAAAATGCTTTAAATTTTTTCCAAGATAATATTTATGAAATCAATAATGCTTTAGTGGTTTCTGGTAATTTAACGAGTAAGAAATTTAACATTAACGATTTCCTTAACATTCCAGTAAAAGAAATTAGTTTAGAAAAAAATAAAGAAATTAATGTTTCTAAATGGCTCAATATTGAATCTAATGTAAATGTTGCCATAGACAAAATGATGTACCAAAAACTAACGTTAAATAAATTTACGTCTTTAATTAGTTCTAAAGAAGTGGGCTTGTTTAATCTTAAAAATTTAGAAGCAACAGGTCTAGACGGAACCGCTAGTGGGAATGTAGTGTTACGCTTTTTAAATAATAAAATGTTAGAAGTGTTTTTAGATTCAAAATTGAAAAATATAAATATTGAAAAATTATTTTTTACTTTAGATAATTTTGGTCAAACTACAATTACCCATAAAAATGTACAAGGAAAAGCGAATGCTGACTTAATATTATCTATGGCTTTTAAGAATTTCAAAGAATTTCAAAATGAGGCACTGATTATGCAATGCAATTTTGAAATTAACGATGGTGAATTAATAGAATTAGAATCATTAAAATCTTTATCAAAATTCTTATCTTTAGAACAGCTAAAGCATATTTATTTTAGTAGTTACAAATCAGCTATTACTATAGCTAATAAAGAGATTCAATTAAGAAAAAGCATCATAAAATCTAATCTAGTTTTACTAGAAATTGGTGGAACACATAGTTTTGATAATCAGATAGATTATGCCTTAAAATTAAATCTTAAAAACTTATTGGCAACAAAGTTTAAAAAGAAAAAGACACTAGAAGCCGACTATGTTAATGATGCACAAGGAGGAATAAATTTGTTTATTTCTATGAAAGGCTCAGTAACTAATCCCATTATAAAAATGGATAAACATTCTTCTTATAAGAATCTTCAGCAAAGCTTGAAAAAAGAAAAACAAGATTTAAAAGATTTCTTCAAAAAAGATAAAGTGTTTTTTGAAGAAGAAAAGGAGTATTATTATGAAAACGATACGACCGAATTTTTAGATTTTGAAGAAGAGGAATAAGTTTTGTATTGTACCAAACTTTTTTATAAATAAAAACTAAATAGCATGGAATCTTGCATTATAATAATTCCAAACTATCTTTGTTAGATATGCAAACTAAAAACATTAAAATATTAATTACGTTCTTTTTTTTGATTTTAGTAAAATTTGGTTTTGCATCTCATTTTAGAGCAGGAGAAATATTATATGAATATTTAGGTCCTTTAACTTATCGTGCTACAGTAATTACTTATGCAGAAGATAATCTAGCCAATCAAGACCAAGACTCTGTTTCTCTTTATTGGGGAGATGGAACTATCGAAAACATTCCAAGAACAAATGGCGCATTAGGCTCCTCAGGTGTTCCTTCTGGAGAATTATTACCAGGCACAGGTATTCGTAAGAATATTTACATTTCTACTGCACATACTTATCCAGGAGCGTTGTCATTCTTTTTGATTTCGATAACAGAATTTAATCGATTAGATGGCGTAATAAATATGACGAATTCTTTAGATGTTCCTTTTTATTTAGAAGATACTATTAAATATATTCCACCAGAATTATTCAACGGTAATTCATCACCGATTTTATTAAACGACCCAATAGATTATGCCAATATATTAGATACTTTTTATCACAACCCAAATGCTTATGATCCAGATGGCGATAGTTTACATTATTCTTTAGTACCTTCTTTGCAAACAGTAAATATTCAAGCGCCAAATTATCAATTTCCAGACCAATTTCCACCCGGTCCGGATAATAATATTTCTATAAATCCAATTACCGGAGAATTAATTTGGGCAGTACCACAAATGCCTGGTGATTATAATATAGCCATAAGAATTAGAGAGTTTAGAGAAGGAAGGTGCATTGGCGTATTATTGCGTGATATGCAAATATTGGTAGGAAATGAAAATAACGACCCACCGCAGATAAAACCAATAAATGACACCTGTGTATACGCAGGAGATACTTTATCTATAAACATTATAGCCAAGGATCCCAATCTTTCAGATGTTGTAACAATTACAGCGCAAGGAGCACCCTTCCAAATAGATGCTTCAAGAGTTTCTTTTAGTGCCAATAATGGAAACCCTGCCAATGCAAATTTTCAATGGCGAACAATCTGTGCCGATATCCGACCTTCTTTTTATGAAGTCGTTTTTAAAGCAGAAGATAATCATACAAGTCCTAGTGGAAATCCTATTCATTTAGTAGATTTAGAAACCTGGTTAGTACATGTAGTTGCGCCACCGCCAGATTCATTATTTGCGACAGTAAATGCTAACGACATCTTATTAAACTGGGATAGTCTGTACCGTTGCGCTAGTTCACCAGATTTTCAATACTTCTCTGTTTGGAGAAAGTATGGCTGTGAAAACATAGATAGAATAGGCTGCGAAACAGGCTTAGATAATACGGGTTATGAAATGATAGTAGATAAAATCACCAACTATAGCTATTTAGATTTAGATGCAGATAGAGGACATATTTATAGCTATCGAATATTAGCACATTTTGGTAGAAACCCTGTATCTTCTGGTGGGGAAGTTTACAATAAGACGGTAAGTATTCCTTCTCATGAAGTTTGTGTAGAGTTACCTTTAGATTTACCTGTAATAACAAATGTGTCGGTAGAAAAAACAGACGAAACCAACGGAAGTATTTTTGTGCAATGGTCAAAACCAAAAGCTGGACCAGGCCTAGTAGATACATTACAAGATTTACCAGAATACACTTATGAACTGTATCGTTCAGAAGGATTTAATAGCGCTAATTTTTCATTGATTAAAAGCTTTACCGCTAACACTTTTACAGCCTTTAACGACACTTTGTTTTCAGATTCTTTATTGAATACAGTCGTAAATCCTTATTCTTATAAAGTAGTTTTTCTTTCTGCTAATGGTACGGAAGAAATGGGAGAGAGTGCTAATGCTTCTTCTATCTTTTTGAGTATTGTTCCTTCAGATCAAAGTCTTTTTCTTTCTTGGGAAGAAAATGTGCCTTGGGCAAATGACACCTTTACTATTTTTAGATATAATGAAAATTCTTTGTTGTTTGATAGTATAGACATCACAACAGCACATGAGTATAAAGATGTTGGTTTAGAAAATGACTCTACTTATTGTTATAAAATAAGCAGTAAAGGAAAGTATTTTTCTACAGGATTATTACATCCAATCATTAATTATTCGCAAGAAACTTGCGCAATACCAATAGATACTATTTCGCCTTGCGCACCAGAAGTAACAATAGAAAATGATTGTGAAGATACCGACAGTCAAGTTTGGACAAGCGATAATTATCAGAATAGGTTACATTGGCGAAATGACTACACCTGTGCAGATGATGTAGAGAAATACAAGGTGTATTATAAAGAGACTTTTGAAGCAGATTTTGTATTGTTATATGAAACGACAGATACATTTTATGTTCATCAATTAACAAATTCTATTGCGGGTTGTTATTATGTAACTGCGGTAGATGAATCTGATAATGAAAGCACCAAAGTAGATACTACTTGTATAGAAAACTGTGCAAGATATAATTTGCCAAATGTTTTTACGCCAAATTCAGATGGCGATAATGATTTTTTTATTCCTTTTTCAGGCTATCGTTTTGTAGAAAAAATAGACATAAAAATATTTGGAAGATGGGGAAATTTGGTTTTTGAAACACAAGATCCAGCAATTTTGTGGGATGGTACAGATATTTCTGGACAACAACTTAAAGATGCAGTGTATTTATATAATGGTTTCTTTTTTGTAAGAAAATTAGACGGTTCTTTAGAACAAAGAAAATTACCACCAAATAAAAGAGGTGGCGGTTTTGTACATTTAATTAGAGGAGAATGAGAATTGGAATATTAAATTAAGAGTGCTATCTATTTGGAGTATGTACTAGTGTTTTGGTTTTAAGTTCAGACTAAAATTATTATTTACCTACTTCCCAATCAATTTCTTCAAAAAAGAAAAAGGAGATTTTATCAATTTTTTCATTTCCTTTTTGGCTTCTGCTTTCTTATAATTCTTCAGGATTTCACCCATTTTTTCATGTAATTTATTTATACCTTGTAATGGTCTAACCATTACCTTAAATTCAATAATTTTACCTTCGGCATTTAATGAAATCATATCCACACCGTTGATTATTATACCATCAATACTTGCATTAAATTCCAAAACACATTTATCAG